>Ga0075433_10003823_pt1 | contig 11651 bp, 12 predicted proteins | sample RhiMethybrSRZTD2_FD_75299 | JGI IMG/M metagenome (GOLD analysis project Ga0075433, IMG submission 75299) | Populus rhizosphere microbial communities from Tennessee, USA - Rhizosphere MetaG P. TD hybrid SRZTD2 | ecosystem: Host-associated > Plants > Roots > Rhizosphere > Soil | place: USA... | reverse complement strand
CTGGAGGGGTGACGGCAGTTGTTTCATCCCATCAGGGGATGGAACTTGCCCCGCCACCAACTGGACTGGTGCCTGACGGCGGGCGGAGGAGTATGGGCCGGACCGCGGGATTCCAGCAGACTTTGCGCAGGGTGGCGATGACCGGCGAAGGCTTGGCCGGAGACTAGGCCGAGCTCGGGTTGGCGGTCCTCATTGCGGAACTTCTTGGGGTGCTGTTGATGCGAGGGACTGGGATATGGCAGACAACGTGCCTGCAAGCGGGACGGACGGTCCGGGGACGCGCGCGGCTGCGCAGGGGGCGGGCGCAGTGAGCGGCGTGACGGCCCAGCAGATGGACCCGGCGGCGCTGGGGACGGCCTTCCCGCGCACGCATCACATATTCACCCTTGAGTTCGGGGACCGTAAGGACTTCGATGACCCGCGCCGGGAATGGCGGCGGCTGTTTTCGGAGTTGCTGGGCACCTTCGCACTGGTGCTGGTCGCCGCGGGCGGGGGGCTGTTGCATGGGAAGGGGCAGATCAGCCTGGCGGCGGCGGTGGTGGCGCCGGGCCTGATGGTGACGGCGATCATCTTGTTCATGGGCGCGGTGTCCGGCGCGCACCTGAACCCGGCGGTGTCGCTGGCGTTCGCGCTGCGCGGGGACTTCCCGTGGAAGCGCGTCCCGGGCTACATCGTCATCCAGTTCATCGGCGCGACGCTGGCCGCCCTGTTCTTGCGCTGGGTGTTCGGGAACGTTGAGCATCTGGGGGCGACGCTGCCGGGCCCGGGGTATCAGAACTGGCAGGCGCTGCTGATGGAGATCGTGCTCACCCTGCTGCTGGTGAGCGTGATCTTGGGCACCGCATCGGCGGCGCAGAACGTCGGCGCGATCGCCGCGCTCGGCGTCGGCGGCTACATCGCCTTGGCCGGCCTGTGGGCAGCACCGGTCAGCGGCGCGTCGATGAACCCGGCCCGTTCCTTCGGCTCGGCGCTGGTCAGCGGTGACTGGACGAGTTACTGGGTGTATGTGGTGGGGCCGATCACCGGTGCGCTGATCGCCGTCGGCTGTGCGGTGGTGCTGCGCGGCCGCGGCGGCGACGTCATCTCCCGGGCGGCCGGCTCCGGTGTGCTGGACGAGGGGGCCCTGACCGCCAAGGCGGAACTGTCCAAAGACATCGATCAAGGCAAGGTCGTCCCCCCGGGCATCACCGACACCGATACGCCACAGAGCGGGCCATGACCGAGAGGACCGTGGCCGACCAGACGCCGGTCAAGTGCAACCGGTTCATCCAGCAATCCGGCGGCACCAGGAGCATCAACCGGGAACTGGAGGCCACGGTCAGGTCTCCCCGGTGCTATCGCTGGGGCCAGCGGCCATGCGCCGCATCTCCTCGGGCGTTAGGCGGTGCGGCCGGTCGCCGCCACTGTCCGTAGCTGACCACTCCGTGTCGGGCATACCCGGGCTCACTGCGGACAGGAAATCGGGGATCGCAAGGTCGTCACCTATGTCACGCACGTCATGACCTGCGGATTCGTGGTCGTCACATGTCACCGGGGTGACATTCGGGTCGTCACCGGCCGGGTCGTTACCTGCGCCCGGTGACATGTGAATGACATGGTCGCCGGCGTTTTCGGCAGCCATGTCGTCACCGTCTTCTCCCTGGTCGGCCCCAGTGCGGTGACGATGTGACATTGGTGACGGCTTTGCGGACTCTTCTTCGGCTTCCGTTATCGGAGGCACTAGTGTCCAGACCCGCTGCTTGTTTTCCCGTTTGAGTCAACCTCCCACCCGAGACTACGGAGCGTAGGTGCCGCCTTGGTTAGCTTGCCGCCCATGCCCTGCGGCGTACCCGGCCATCCCTTCGGCGGCCGGGTGTCTTTCGGGGTGAGCTTGTCCAGCAGGTCCTTCGCCGAGCCCTTCCACTCCGCTGTGATCTGCTTGATGATCTCGATGCACGCGACGTCGCTCTCGGCAATCCGCTCGGAGGTCACCAGCGCCTGCTCGGTGTAGTGCTGGAAGGTTTTGGTCTCCGACACCTCGTCGAGGGCCAGCATGATGCGAGCGAAGTCGGCCATGCGCGGCAGGTCCTCGCGCTGGATGCCCGGCAGCACCGTTAGCACCCGGGCGGTCAGGTCCAGCAGGGCACCCAGCACCCGGGGGTGAGTCAGCCGCCACAGCTCGTTGCGGTCCAGCCCGGTGGCGTGCGAGTCATAGTCCAGGCGAGGACGGCGGACATGAGCGGCTGGCGAGTGCTGGAGCAGGTCTTCCTCGACGGCTTACCGGTAGAACCCGGCCACGGTGCACAGACGGCGGGTGATGGTGGCCCGGGCGCGGCCGCGGGCCTCCAGGTCGGGGCGAAGCATTCGATGTCGGCACGGCGAGCCTGGAAGAGGCGCAAGTGATGGTCTTGGTCCAGACGAAAGCGTAGGCGCGGTCCTCGTTCGTGACTCACTACAGCCAGATTTCAAGATCGTCATCGATGTACCGCCTGCGGATCACGACGGGGGGGGCTGGCGTTCTGGCGGGAGGCGAGCGGCCTGCCGCTGTGCCAGTCGGCCAGGTATCCCGAGTACCACCGGGACCGAACTGCACGGCCAGGAGTTCGAGCTGCTCGTCCAGCGGCTCGGGGACGGGCCAGCCTGGATGCACCTAGACCTTCACACCGACGACGTTGAGGCCGAGTGACCCGGCTCGAACGGCTCAGCGCGCAGCGAGTCGAGCGCGTGCATCACTGGTGGGTGATGCACCACCCGGCGGGCTTGCCGTTCTGCGTCTTGCCGGGCCCGCCCGCCATGCTCACGGATCACAACGCGCACCGCTGGGGCTGATGCCGGCGTTCCCTGAACACCCGCTGGGTACTACCCGTGTTAGTAGGTAAGCCCTGCGGCGCCTCTGCCCGGGGCCTCGCGCTGGCCGATCCGGCCAGCCGACCCCAACCGAGAGGAACCTCGAGCATGCGCACGATAAGAAGTGCCCTTGTCCTGGGGGCGATGGCAGCCGTTGCCGCCGGAGTGGCCGCTCCGGCGGCGGCCGCGGCGAGCCAGGGCGGCCCTGCTGCCCAGTCATCGGTTGCCTTCAGGCCCGGCTCGGGACAGTCGGCCGTCGACTGGAACCGCGAGCTGATCACCATCTTGGGCACTCCGGGGGGCCAGCCCGCGACCGTGCATCCCACCCGCAGCTTCGCGATCCTGCAAGCGGCCGAGTACGACGCGGTGACCTCGATCACGCACGCGGCCCAGCCGTACCTGTTCTCGGTGCCGGCGCCGGGCGGCGCCCGGCCGGACGCCGCCGCCGACCAGGCCGCACACGACACGCTGACCGCCCTTTACCCGTCGCAGCAGAGCGGGCTCGACCAGATGCTCGCCAGCGAGCTCGCGGCCATCCCCAATGGCCAGGGCAAGCAGCAGGGCATCAAGGTCGGAGCCACCGTCGCCAGGCGGCTTGTCGCCCTCCGGTCGTCCGACGGGTCAGCGGCGACACCGCCGCCGTTTGTCGCCGGGAACAAGCCGGGCGACTACCGGCCGACTCCGCCAGCCTTCGCCCCGCCGGTGTTCACCAACTGGGGCTCGGTCACGCCGTTCGTGCTCAGCAGCGGGCGGCAGTTCCGCCCGGCCCCGCCACCGCCGATCACCAGCGTCGCCTACGCCCGCGCGCTCAACCAGGTCAAGAGCCTCGGCCAGGACACCAGCACCACCCGCACCGCTGACCAGACCACGCAAGCAAGATTCTGGGGCGCGGCGCCGATCTGGAACGTTTGGAATGAGGTCACCCAGAAGCTCGCCGTGAGCCAGCACGCCAGCTTGCAGCGGACCGTGACCGTGTTCGAGAACTTGGACCTCGCCCTGGCCGACGCCACCATCGGCCTGTACGACGCGAAGTACCACTACCTGGTGTGGCGCCCGGTCACCGCGATCCAGCTGGGCAACACGATCGGCAACCCGGCCATCACCGGCAACCCCACCTGGAACCCGCTCGCGGTCACCGCGGCCGACCCGTCCTACCCCGGCGCCCACGCGACGATCAGCCAGACGGCAGCGACCGTTCTGTCCGCCTTCTTCGGTGACCGCCAGCAGCTGATCGTCAGCTCGGACGGTGATCCCGGCGTGACCCGGTCCTTCGGCAGCTTCCAGGCGGCAGCCGACGAGGCAACGCTCAGCCGGATTTTCGCCGGGCAGCACACCATGATCGACCTGGTGGCCGGCCAGCAACTCGGCCGCCAGGTCGCCGAGTTCGTGCTCGGCCACCTCGGGTCGGCGCCAGCGGGCGCACGCTAGGAAGGCCCACACCCGCGGAAGCGGCGGATGCCTTCCCGCATCCGCCGCTCCCCGGCGCACCCGGCCAGAACTGCCCCGGGCGGCGGCCGCTCAGGTCTGAAGGTTGAAGCCGCCTGGCGCCCACGGCCGCCCTCACCGGGCGGCAGGCCGCCCGGTTGCCGGACCCACCGCCGGAACAACCCCGCCTGCACGCGTGAACACCACGCTTCTACTAGCCGTGTTAGTAGACGGAGATAATCAATGTTACCAGGAGGTAACATATGCGACGCCCACGAACTATCATCGCCGGCATCGGCCTTGCCGCCATGGCCGCTGCCGGCGGTGTCACCGCCGTTTCGGCGGGCGGCTCGCCTGCCAGTAGCGCCCCCTCCGCCGGCACCGCGGCAGCTACTGGGCGCACCGCACCGGCGGCCGTCGGGCGCAGCACCGGGGCGATCCTGGTCAACGCGCAGGCTGCGGCGGCCAGCACGCCGGGCAGCCTGGACCCGACCTTCGGCAACGGCGGGAAGGTGCTGACCGACCTCGGCGTCGGCGCGGGCGTGCCCAGTGACGCGGTCCTGCAGCCCAACGGCGACATCGTGGTCAGCGGCGGCTTCGGCGTAGCGCGCTACCTGCCCACCGGCAAGCTGGACACCACGTTCGGCACCGGCGGGCTGGCCTCCACCGGCTTCGCCGGCGGCGAGAGCGGCACGGGCGTCGCCCTCCAGCCTGACGGAAAGATCATCTGGGTGGGCAGCCAGGGCAACCCCAGCTTCCCGGCCGGCGGGACCTTCTCGTTCGCGGTAGCCAGGTTCAACGCCAACGGCAGCCTGGACACCAGCTTCGGCACCGGCGGCCAGGCCAGCATGGAGTTCTTCGCCCCGCCGATGCAAGGTGCCCAGGAGTTCGCCGGCGCGGTGCTGGTCCAGCCGGACGGAAAGATCCTGGTGGCCGGCTCGGCCAGGCAGGGCCAGATCAGGTTCGCGCCGATTCAGGGCGCGCTGGCTCGTTTCAACACCAACGGCAGCCTGGACACCAGCTTCGGCACCGGCGGGAAGATCCTCTCCAGCAGCGGCGCGATCACCGCGCTGGGCCTGGACGCAGCCGGCAACATCTTTACCCTCCCCACCCGCGCCGAGTTCGGCCCCACGGGCCAGGCCGACACGGGCGTGACTCCTGCGGCCATCACCGCCAGCTCGCATGGCGGCAGCAGCGTGTTCCTGCCCTCCGGCCAGTTCGTCCAGGCGAACACCATCGGCGTGGCCAAGCATGACGTTGACGTGCAGGTGCAGCGCTTCAACGCGGACGGCAGCATCGCGTCGGCCAGCCCGGCGTTCGACTACTCGGGCGCTCCCGGCCTGGACCAGGCGCGGGACAGCGCCGGCGCAGTGGCCGTCCAGGCCAACGGGCAGGCCGTGGCCGGCGGAGCGCACTTCTTCAGCACCAGCCTCTTCGGCCTGGCCCGGGTCAACCCGGACGGGACCCTGGACGCCGGCTTCGGCAGCGGCGGAGTCCTGACCACCACCTTCAACGGCGGTGAAGGCGTCGGCGCGGTCGTCATCCAGCCTGACGGCAAGATCATCGCCGCCGGCTTCTCCGAGAACAACACCACCGGTCACGTCTTCATCGCCCTGGCCCGCTACAACCCCTAACCGGGCCGGCTAACCGCTGTCCGGCTGTGTGCGGCAGGCTTACCCCGCCTCCAACGCGAGCGGGGTAAGCCTGCCGTGCTGCTGCCGAGGAAGCCACGCCGCGCCCGGACTACCCACCGCGAACGGCCCGGGCATCCGGCGCACTCCAGCGCCGCACCGGCGCAGGCCAGCGTGCCGCACGGCGAGGGATTCCGCGCCGTGGCGCAACTTGGTCACGCCGCAACCGCCGAGGCGGCCAACCACGGCAGCCTCGCGCAGCACTGGGCGATCGGTACCGTCAGCCACGATAGAGGAGGCCTGTCCCGCGCCGCTCAGATATCACCGATCGGCACGTGCCCGGGATGCATGGCAACGATGAACCGCTAATTGCCGCAGGACTACCGATAGCGCTTCAGTTGCGAATGAACATGCCGTCCACCGCGTAAGCATGCGCAGGCAACACACTCAATTCGGCTTGACAAGTCGTCTGCGACACGGTCCAAGGTGATTTGGCGCGCCAGATCAACCTGATCTGCGTGCCTCAGCTGATGGGCGTCCAGGGGCCACTGGCCGCGCAGATCGGCTACGTGCGCGCTATCAGGGTAGGCCACGTTCTGTGGGTAGCTGGCGGGCGGTGTCATCGTGGCACTTGGGCGGCTGAATGGTTCGGCCATGTCGGGCACGGCTGCCGTTGACTACCTGCCTGGGTGACCGCCGGGATGGGTGCTAGCCAGTTACTGTGCGCGCTGTGCCGCGGCCACGGCGGCGGTGATAGTCCGGGTGTCGGGCCGGACAGCTGCGCCTTCGACCAGGACGGTCGGTGTGGTGTCCACCCCGAGTGCGGTGGCACGTGCGGTGACATACGGCGGCCAGTCGAGGTAGCGCGCATCGGCCAGGCAGCGGGTGAACGCCGGGCCGCCCAGCCCTACGGCGCGGCCGATGCCGGCCAGTTCGGCGTCGCTCAGCCCTGGGCCGCCCTCGGGTGGCTGGCTGGCAAACAGCGCGTGCGCGTAGGGGGCGAACCGTCCCCCGTCCGCGGCGCAGCCCGAGGCCGCGGCCGCCCGCGTTGAGTAGTTCGTCGTCGATGCCTGGTCGAGGAAGTTCATCGGGTGATAGGCGAGGCTGATCAGACCGTCGGTTACCAGGCTAGCCAGCGCCGACCCCGAAGAGAGCTCAAACTGGCGGCAGAACGGGCACAGGAAGTCGATGAAAGCATCCACGCGGACCGGGCCGTGGCCGACGAGCACCCCGTCGCCTTCTGGTGTCGCACCGGCGGGAATGCGGCCGGGGGCGCCCGGGCCGGTCATCGTCCCCGCCAGGAAGACCCCGAAAGTAGCGGCAGCCACGCTATCGAGATCATCTGCTCGCAGCGGCCGGGAAAGATGCCACCGGTTACGGGGTATCTGTTTGGGAGCCGCCGCAGCGTGGCGGGCGGGCGAGCTGGGATGAGGATCACTATGCCGACCACGATAGGCCGCGATGAGCTGCGGGAGCTGACCGGGCAGGGGGCTCAGCTGGCCGAGGTGCTGCCCGCAGACGACTACGACTGGGCCCATCTGCCGGGCGCGGTCAATCTGCCGCTCAAGCAGCTGGACGTCAGAGCCGGGCAGCTGGACCGGTCCCGGCCGGTCATCGTGTACTGTCACGACTTCCTTTGAGACATGAGCCCACGGGCCGCGTGGCGGCTCGAAGCGGCCGGGTTCGGCCCGGTGTACGACTATGCCGCGGGCAAGACCGACTGGCTGGCTGCTGACCTGCCGTTCGAGGGCACGGCCCAGCTGGCGGGAATGTTCACCCGCCGCGGCGTGGCCACGGCCGGGGAGCACACCCCGGCGGCGCAGGCGTTGCGGCTGCTGGGCGCCCAGGGGTTCGGGCCGCTCCTGGTGCTCAACCCGGCGGGGGTGGTCATGGGTGCCGCCCACCGGGATGCCCTGAAATCCGCCCCAGCACACGCTGACGCAGGGTCGGTGATGCGCTTCGGCGTGTCCACCGTACGGCCCAGCGAAGACGCCGCGGCGCTGGCGCACCGGATGGGCCACGCAGAGGTGACCCGGGTAATAGTGACCCACTCCGATGGCACACTGGTCGGGCTGTTCTTCGCCGCCGACATCAATTCCTAACGCCTGGGCTCCCGCCAGTACGGTGGTACTACCGCTGGTCAGGCACGCGGCGATCGGCGGCTGGATTGTCACCAGATTCCGGTGATGCCGTCTCACCTGCCGGGGCCTGACCATCGAGGCATGGAGCCACGACGTCATGTTCTCGGGCCGGTCACCGTGTCTCGCATTGGCTTCGGCGCGATGCAGCTGCCAGGTCCGGGGGTATTCGGTCCGCCGCGCGACCGCACAGCGGCCATCGCCGTCTTGCGCCGCGCGGTGGCGCTCGGCGTCGATCACGTCGACACCGCCCAGTATTACGGCCCCGGCGTCGCCAATGAGCTGATCCGCACGGCGCTGCATCCCTACCCTGCAGGGCTGGCCCTGGTCAGCAAAGTCGGTGCGCGCCGGGATGCATCGGGCGGTGTACTGCGATACGACCGGCCACCCGAGCTTCGGCAGGGAATCGGGGACAACTTGCGGAGCCTGGCCGTCGACCACCTCACCGTCGTCAATTTGCGCCTGATGGACGGCGCCCTGCCCGGCCAGTACTTCGATGACCAGCTCGCCGCCATGGTGGCAGCACGCGAGGATGGCCTGATCGGCGGCATCGGCCTCAGCAACATCACGCCCGGCCACCTCCGCCGCGCGCTGGCGATCACCGATATCGCCTGCGTGCAGAACCTGCTGAACATGGCCGACCGGCGGTCCATGCCGGTACTCGAGGAGTGTCACGTCCGCGGCATCGCTTTCGTGCCGTTCTTCCCGCTCGGCTCCGGCTTCGCCCGCCCCGGCAACTCGGTCCAGGCTAGCCCAGCGGTTGCGGCCACCGCCGCCCGCCTGGGCTGCACGCCCGCCCAGGTGGCACTGGCCTGGCTGCTGGACCTGCGGCCAGAGGTGCTTTTGATCCCCGGCACATCCTCGATCAGCCATCTCGAGGAGAACATGGCCGTCGCGAATATCGGGCTTGATTCGGAAGCCCGCGACCTTCTCGGCTAAAGCTGATGGGAAGTGAACCACGTCCGTTCGGATAAGAAAATCACTCTCCAGAGCGGACGGGGGCGTGCCAGGTCCTCACTTAGCGCCGAGGCTAGGAACATCTAAGGCACTGGCTCGCGCGCCATGATGCTGGCCTGGGCAAGGCACAGGATCCCGGACAGGATTGCCTTGTCGGCCAGCGGAATGTAGCGGGCACCGGTCCTTTCCGATATCCATTGACCTCTTTCGTCGGCCGAGAATGAGAGCTGGACGAGATCCGGTCGCTGTTCCGGGAGGGGAAGCGACTTGTCACCGTGACCGGTACGGCGGGTCGGTAAGACCTGCCTGGCCCTGCAGCTGTGCTTGAGCGCCAGTGACCTGGGCGATGTTCCGCAGGCCGGTAGTCTGTGGCCTGAACTTCTCTCTCGACCGCGGCCGGCTTGCACGTGGTCTCCGAGCTGCTGCTGCACGAGCTGCATGAGGCGACGGGAGAACCGCCGGAAGCCACCTTGCAAAGGCTGGCGATCCTGGCGGAGCACCGGCGAGGGACCCCCTCCGCCGGCTAGAGCAGCCCCTCGCGCCTGATTCAGCGCAGCGCGATAGCCACTGCCATCGCTCGCCTCTGATCGTCAGCTGCCAGCAATGAACAGCCGCTATCTCCTACCCGTGTTAGTAGACGAGTAGCTGGGGATCGCCGGGGTAAGCCCGGCATGCTCAGCCGGGCAGTGGCGACGGTAACCGGGTCGCCGTGAAACCTGAGGAGCTGGTTCGTTTGGCTGGCACGACGCTCAGTACTGCCATCGGCCGTCAGCGCCCCGAGCCCAGGGAGTCCGGCCGCGGGCCAGGAGTGCCACGGTGACGGCGGATCTGTATGGGACCGCGACCGCTCTTATTGAGCGCTCGGCGGCCGCGTATGTGTCCGGTGTGCCGGAAGATGCCGCAGACGATGGCCTTTTCGGGCCTGCCAGCGTCACGTGGCGGGTGAGCAGTGACCTGGCCTCGCCGGTGGCGGGGTTGCGGTCCCTGCTCATGCAGGCGCTGCATCCGCTGGCGATGGCTGGTGTCGATCAGCACAGTGGCTGGCGCCGGGACCCGGTCGGCAGGCTCGCCACCACCTCGGCGTACCTGGCCACGATCACCTTCGGCGAGCGGGCGGTAGCCGAGCGGGCCGCGGCCCGGGTCCGGCGCATCCATGATCATGTCCGCGGCGCCGACACGGTCACCGGCCGCCCGTACGCGGCGGGCGACCCAGCGCTCCTGCTGTGGGTGCACGTGGCCCTGGTCCAGTCCAGCCTGGCGGCCAGCTGGGCGTTCGGGACGCCGCTGTCGGCTGTGGACAGTGATCGCTACGTCGCGGAGATGATGGTCGCGGCCGAGCTTGCTGGCGTGCCCCGGCCGCTGGTCCCCGCCAGCGTCGCGGGCCTCGAACGGTACATCGCATCGGTCCGGCCCGAGCTGCGCTGCACGCCAGCGGCCGCTGAGTCAATGGCCTACCTGCTCGATCCGCCCGGCCTGGACGGGGAGGTCGCCGGGTTCTGGCAGGATGTCCGCGACGCCGCCATCGCCGTGCTCCCGGAGTGGGCGCGGCAGATGTACGGCTATAGCGCTCCGCCGCTGTCGCCGGGCCGCCGAGCGGGAATCCGGCAGTCGCTCGGCGTCCTTGATGCCATGTTCCTTGGTGAGCCTGGCGTGCTTGAGACGCGGCAGCGGCTCACCCTGCGGATGCGCACGGCGCGGTCCGCATGAAGGCCAAGAGGCTCCTCGCCACGGTAACGGCCGGCGGCGCCATCGCGGCCCTGGCCTTGGCCTTGCTCCGTCGGCGCGGACGGCTGCGCATGGATCGCGGGCGTGCGGCGCTCCGGCTGGCTATGCGCGGCGGGGCCCGCTATGCGGCCAGCGCGCCGCGGCTGTTCGCGGCCGCGGGTGAGCAACGCCAGCTGCTGCGAGAGGACATGGCCCTGCAGACCGCCGAAGACGTCGCCGACACCCTGGGGACCATGAAGGGCGTCATGATGAAGATCGGCCAGATGGCCAGCTACGTCGACGGTGGCCTGTCTCCCGGCGTCCGCCGCACGCTGTCCCGCTTGCAGGACAGCGTCCCGCCAATGAGCGGCGAGCTCACCGCGCAGGTCGTTAGGGAAGAACTGGGGCTGCCGCCGGAGCGGGCGTTCGCGCGCTGGGATCCGCAGCCCATCGCCGCCGCCTCGATCGGGCAGGTGCACCGCGCGGTCACCCTCGACGGCCGTGCGGTCGCCGTCAAGGTCCAGTACCCAGGCATCGCCGAGACCATCGCGGCCGACCTGCGCAACGTCGCGCTGCTCCGCCGGATGCTGCGCATCACCGCGCCGGCCCAGGACGTCGACGCGCTGATAGCCGAACTGCGGGACCGGGTCCTGGAGGAACTTGACTACCGCCGCGAGGCCGCCAACCAGCGTCTCCTGGCCGCCTGCTACGACGGCCATCCCACCATCCATGTCCCCGGGATCATCAGCGAGCTGTCCACCCGCAAGATGGTGACCAGCGAGCTGTCCGGCGGGGCCCGCTTCGCCGAACTCGCCAGCTGGCCCCAGCAAGAACGCGACCTGGCCGCCGAAACGATCTACCGCTTCGTCTTCCGCAGCCTGTATGAGGTCCGCGCCTTCAACGGCGACCCGCACCCGGGCAACTACCTGTTCCAGCGCGGCGGCCGGGTCACCTTCCTCGACTTCGGGCT
>Ga0075433_10003822_pt1 | contig 11651 bp, 11 predicted proteins | sample RhiMethybrSRZTD2_FD_75299 | JGI IMG/M metagenome (GOLD analysis project Ga0075433, IMG submission 75299) | Populus rhizosphere microbial communities from Tennessee, USA - Rhizosphere MetaG P. TD hybrid SRZTD2 | ecosystem: Host-associated > Plants > Roots > Rhizosphere > Soil | place: USA... | reverse complement strand
GTGTTCGGAGGGATCCGACGGCGACGCGCTCGCCAAGGCTCAATCAACCGCCATCGCCTCAGGAGCAAGCGTTCAATACGTCACCTACATTATCGGTTTTGCTGAGCATGCCGGTTACGGCGGGCAGTTCCAGAAAGTTTATGGCTGTTGCGGCGATTGCGACTGGGCCGGCTATTCGATCAGCACGTCGGAGGTAAGTTCGTTTTGGTATTCGAATCTGTCCTCTACCGTGCGCCCTTATGGCCGCTGCTATTACGTGAAGTACAAAAAATCGTTGTCGTCGGGCGGCCACACGGATTGGGGTTCAACACGGACTTTGTCGGACTGGTATGTAGGCGATTATTACAACGACCATATTTACGCCGTCCACGTTTGGGGCTGACCGCCTGACGCATTGATTGGCAGGCGCGGCCGGGCGTGACACAAGCGGTGCATGGACGCCGATGAGCTCGCTAACCAGGTCGCGCGCGGAATGCTCGTCGCCGAGGGCACCGGGCCGGCCTGGGGAATAATCATCGAGGATGCGCGCGCGGGTTATGCGCGGCTGTCCATGACGGTGCGAGCCGACATGCTGAACGGCCATGGTATTGTTCATGGCGGAATGGTCTTCGCGCTTGCCGACACGGCCTTCGCTTATGTGTGCAACGGGCGGAACGAAAAGACGGTCGCGGCGCAGGCTTCGATCATCTTCCTAGGCAGCGCCAACGAAGGCGAGACGCTGATTGCCGAGGCCGGGGAGGCTGCGACGGAAGGCCGGAGCGGCGTAACGCGGGTGACCGTGCGAACCTCCGACGGCCGTTCGATCGCCGAGTTCACCGGCTATTCGCGGACGCTCGGGGGGGTGGTGGTCGAGCTCTAGCGGCCTACCACGGGGCGACGCCCTGCGGCCCGGGAGGGATTAGCCGGCCGTTCACGATCAAGGCCCCGATCACCATCGATCCGTAGAGATCGACGGGCGCGTCGATCGTTGTGCGGCCGAGAAACTTTCCCTTCGGAGTGGCCGGCTTCGACGAGCGCTGCGACATGGTGCAGTTGCGATAGATCGCCTTCCAGCTCCACGGGAGGAGCGCGGATCCGACAAGTCTGAAGGTGCAGGCATCGAACAGGACGTTGTCGCTTTCGGCGAGGTTCACGATCGGCCCGCCGCCATCGTAGATCTTGCCGGCGGGCGAGAGCTTGGGGTCATCGGTGAATCGGCAGTTGGTGAAGCGGCAGGCCAGAGCCGGGTCGGAACTCGGGAACGGATGGACGACCGAGCCCGCGAAAGTACAACCCTGGAAACGAAAACCGGGCTTGTTCGGCCAGGCCGACCAGGTCCTGGTCCCAACGAACAGGCAGTCGGCAAAGCGCACGTTCGCGCTGTCGCCGCTGTCGGCCACCATTCCGACGCCTTCATTGTCGATGAACTTGCAGCGCGTGAACGAGATATCGCGGATCAGTGTGCCTTCACCCTCGATATCGACGCCTGCCGAGGGCGGGCTGCTGAACGCGGAACGGCCGGTGTGACTGAATTCGCAGTCTTCGAAGTCATAGCCTCTCCCGCCGGTGAGGCTCAGCCCCTGGCGGCAATTGTAGCGGCACGTGAGATGCGTGAACCGGCTTCGCGCCATGCGCCGCGGATCGCCGATGATCAGCGCGCCATCCTGGCCGTGGTGGTGGCTGTAGACATTTTCGACTCGTTCGCTGCCGAGATTGCCGATCAGCAGCAGACCGGTCGCCGGAACCTGCCAGCCGACGTCTCCGAATTTGCCACCGACGCGTAATCCCGTCGCTCGACCATCAAGCTCGACATCGCGGATTTCGACGGGGCCGCGGCATTGCTCGACGAGGATCATCGCCCGGTAAGGGCTCGCCAGCTCGGATCGATTCGTGTTGGGTATCGGCCGACGCGACGGCGCGCCGCTATGCGGCTCGAACGCGCCGAATCGCAGCGCCGGAGCGCAGCGCAGGCGTGCCCCGTTACCGAGGATCGTGAGGGGGCCGGCGAGATTTCGAAGCTCCAGGATCGGGTGGGGTACCCAGCTCCATTCCCCGGCGGAGCGGGCCTGCGCTCCGACCAGATATGTGCGTCCGGCCGCAAGCGATATCGTACCGCCACCACGGCGATTCACTTCAGCGCTGAGCCGACTGAAGGCGGCGGTGTCGTTGGTGACGCCGTCGCCGCGCGCGCCGAAATCCTCCGGACGGACCATCGGCCCGGACTGGGCAAGCAGCCGCGATGGCCAGGATGCCGCCGCGGCGCTGAGAGCGAGGAAGGCGCGCCGGTCGAAACTCATTTCGGCCGCACTAACGCGCCAGCTTTGAGTTGGAGCTGAACGGGCGGCAGGATTTGAACCGCTTGGCGGCAAAGGCTACATCGCACGTCATGTACACGACCGAACTTCAGAAGACGGCCAAGATCGAGAATCTCGAGGACCCGAAACTCATCGAGGCGTTCGAGGCCCGGGTCGCGGCCGACGAATTCATCGAGCCCAAGGATTGGATGCCGGAAGCTTATCGCCGGACGTTGACGCGCCAAATCAGCCAGCACGCGCACAGCGAAATCGTCGGCATGCTTCCGGAGGGCAATTGGATCAGCCGCGCGCCATCGCTTCGGCGCAAGGCGATCCTGCTCGCCAAGGTGCAGGACGAAGCGGGCCACGGCCTCTACCTCTATTGCGCGGCCGAGACGCTCGGAACGAGCCGCGAGCAGATGATCGAGGCGCTGCACTCGGGCAAGGCGAAGTACAGCACCATTTTCAATTATCCGACGCTGACGTGGGCGGATATCGGCGCGATCGGCTGGCTGGTCGACGGGGCGGCGATCATGAACCAGGTCCCGCTGCAGCGCACTTCATACGGGCCTTACGCCCGCGCGATGGTCCGCGTCTGCAAGGAAGAAAGCTTCCATCAGCGCCAGGGCTACGAGATCATGATCGCCATGGCGAACGGCACGCCGGAGCAGAAGCGCATGGCGCAGGACGCGCTCAACCGCTGGTGGTGGCCGAGCCTCATGATGTTCGGGCCGCCCGACGCCGATAGCCCCAATACCGCGCAATCGATGCGCTGGCGGATCAAGCGCGAGACCAATGACGAGCTCAGGCAGAAGTTCGTCGACATCACGGTACCGCAGGCGGATTTCCTCAAGCTGAAGGTCCCGGACTCAGAGCTAAGATGGAATGAGGAGAAGGGCGGCTACGATTTCGCCGAGATCGATTGGGAAGAATTCTACGCGGTCGTTCGCGGCGAAGGGCCAGTCGCCAAGGAGCGGATGAAGGCGCGCCGTGAAGCCTGGGACAATGGCGCCTGGGTGCGCGAGGCAGCCGCGGCGCACGAGGCGAAGCGGCGCGCGAGGAAGGCGGCGTGAGCAGTGACTGGCCGCTCTGGGAAGTCTTCGTCCGCTCGAAGGGCGGCCTTTCGCATCGCCACGTTGGCAGCGTTCATGCTCCTGACGCGCAGCTCGCGCTCGCTCACGCGCGCGACACGTACACGCGGCGGCTCGAAGGGGTGAGCCTCTGGGTCGTGCCCTCGGCGGAGATCGTTGCGTCCGACCCTGACCAGGCCGGTGAGCTGTTCGAACCCGCGGAAAGCAAGATCTACCGCCACCCGACCTTCTACGACATCCCGGACGAGGTGAAGCACATCTGATGGCCACCGTCGCTGTTGACCCGCGCACGGATTATCTCCTGCGTCTCGGCGACGACGCGCTCGTGCTTGGCCAGCGCGTCAGTGAGTGGTGCGGGCACGGGCCGGTTCTCGAAGTCGATATCAGCCTCGCCAACCTCGCATTGGACCAGATCGGCCAGGCCAACCTGCTGCTGAATGAGGCCGGCGACGGCGACCGGCTCGCTTTCCACCGTGACGTGCTCGACTTCCGCAACTGCCTGCTGGTCGAGCAGCCGAACGGCGACTTCGCGCAAACCATCGCCCGGCACCTTCTCTACACGACCTGGCAGCACATGCTCCTGCAGCGGCTGATCGAGTCCAGCGACCAGTTCCTGCGCGAATTCGCGACCAAGGCGGTGAAGGAAGTGGCCTATCACCGCGACCTCGCGACCGAATGGACCATCAGGCTTGGCGACGGCACCGAAGAAAGCGCTCGGCGCATGGCCGAGGGTCTCGACTGGAACTGGCGCTTCGTCCCCGAGCTATTCGAGGTCGACGACGGCCTTGAGGCGGTAATCGACAGCGGGATCGCTCCCGACCCGCGCGGATTCGAGGACGACTATCGCTCGGCGATCGGTGCGGTCCTGGCGGAAGCGAAGCTGGAAGCGCCTGCCGAGCAACGCCCAATCCTCGGCGGCCGCCGCGGCCATCACAGTGAACATCTCGGCCATTTGCTCGCGGTGATGCAGTTCCTGCCGCGGACCTACCCCGACGCGACCTGGTAATGAGCGTTCATTTCCATCCGCTGAGGATCGCGGAAATCGTCCCCGAAACTGCCGAAGCCAATTCCATCCGCTTCGACATTCCGCCCGAATTGCGAGAGGCCTTCGCGTTCAGGGCCGGGCAGCACCTGACTCTTCGCGCGACCATCGACGGGGAGGAGGTTCGAAGGAACTATTCGCTTTGTACCGCGCCTGCGGACAGCGACTGGATGGTGACCGTCAAGCGCATAAGCGGTGGGCTGTTTTCTAACTGGGTCGGCGACCGGTTGAAAGCAGGCGACACGATCGACGTCATGGTGCCGCACGGCAGCTTCACGACTGATTTCGCCGAGGGGAACCGGCGGCACCTGGTCGCGATTGCCGGAGGCTCTGGGATCACGCCGGTGTTGTCGCTGATCAAGACGTTGCTCAGCGAGGAGCCACAGAGCCGCTTCACCTTGCTCTACGGCAACCGCGACAGCAGTTCGGTGATCTTCCTGGAAGCGCTCGCGGGCCTCAAAGACAAGCATCTCGGCCGCCTCGAAATCTATCACTTCCTTGATGCTGAAGAGCAGGACATCGAGCTGTTCAACGGCATGCTCGACCGAGTCCGGCTCGAAGACGCGATTCCGGCATTGGTGCCGGACGTCGCGGAGGTCGACGGCTGGTTCATTTGCGGTCCCGGTCCGATGATGGACGCGGCCGAGGGGGCACTGCTCGATCGGAACGTGCCCAAGGAGCGGATCCACATCGAGCGTTTCACCGCGGATCGTCCGCCCGACGCCGTGACTCGCGAGATGGCGCAGCTGCAGACCCAAGCCGAGGGGGTCAACGTTTCGGTCACGCTCGACGGCCGCACCCGCAAAGTGGCCTTTACGGCCGGCAATATCCTCGACAGCGCGCGCGCTTCCGGGCTTCCCGCCCCCTTCGCCTGCAAGGCAGGGGTATGTGCGACCTGCCGGGCGAAAGTGACCAAGGGCAAAGTCGAAATGGCCGCCCGCTACGGGCTCACCGATGAGGAGGTCGCCGCCGGTTATGTGCTGACCTGTCAGTCGGTCCCGCTCGGCGACGGCGTCGCGGTGGATTACGACGCCTGACTTCGCTAATCGCCGTCCCATGCTGACCCGTACCGACGCCAAGGCGAGAGGGCTCGCCGACCTTGAACCGGTTGCCGAGGATCCGCTCATCGGGCTGATCGCCCTGGTCAATGCCGACCCGCGACCCGACAAGATCGACGTCGGAGTCGGCGTTTTCCGCGACGGCGCCGGCAACACCCCGATCCTGAAGGTCATGAAGGAAGCCGAGCAAAGGCTCGTCGATACTCAGGTTACCAAGGCCTATCTCGGAAGCTCGGGCGACAAGCGTTTCGCGGAGCTGCTTCGTCCGATCCTGCTCGGGGAGCATGCGGGCGATGAGCGGATATCCGGGGTTCAGACACCCGGCGGCTGCGGCGCGCTGCGCCTCGGGTTCGAGCTGATCGCGACGGCAAATCCGGGCGCGCGGGTGCTGGTAGGGACTCCGACGTGGCCCAACCATCCGCCGATCATCAGCGCGGTTCGATTGAGCCGGGTCGATTATCCTTATTATGAGCGCGGGCAGGGGGCGATCCGGTTCGAAGATATGCTCGAAGCGCTGTCGCGCGGCGCGCCGGGCGACGTCGCCTTGCTCCATGGCTGTTGCCACAACCCGACCGGCGCTGACCTCAACCCGATCCAGTGGGCCGAAGTCGCCGACGTATGTCGCGAGCGGGGCCTGATCCCTCTCGTCGACATTGCTTATCAGGGGTTCGGCCAAGGGCTCGATGAGGATGCAGCTGGCTTGCGCGGAATCCTGTCACAATGCGACGAAGTGATCATCGCCCAGAGTTGCGACAAGAATTTCAGCGTTTACCGCGACCGGGTCGGCTCGCTGTGGATCAAGACCGGAGCGGCGAGCACCACGGCGACCGCGATGGGCCATGTCTTCCAGCGGGCGCGTGAGATGTGGTCGATGCCGCCCGATCATGGAGCGGCGGCCGCAAGGATCATTCTCGACGATCCTGAACTTCATGCCCGCTGGCTGGTTGAGCTCGCGGCCATGCGCGATCGGATCAATTCGGTGCGCCAGCGGATCGCCTCCGCCGACCCGCGGCTGGCGTTCATCGGGCGGCAGTACGGGATGTTTTCGATGCTGCCCCTGAGCCGCGAGCAAGTGCTGAAGCTGCGCGAGGACCATGCGATCTACATGGCGGAATCGGGCCGGTTCAACGTGGTCGGCATGGGTGATCAGGAGATCGACCGATTTATCGCCGCCGTGGTCGGGGCGCTGGACGCGTAACTCGCCATGGCCGATCGTGACCCCGGCAAAGTCTCCATCGAGGTGGATTGGCGCGAGGTCGCACGGCTGGTCCTCACCAGCCGCGAGATGGACCGGATCGAGGAGCAGGAGCTCGTTCCGGCCAAGAAGGTTCTCTATCAATTTTCGGCCCGTGGCCACGACCTGGCGCAGATCCTGCTGGGCCTTCATCTCAAGGATGGCGACGGAGTCTTCGGCTACTACCGGTCGCGGCCGCTGTTGCTTTCGCTCGGAGTGCCGCTCGCCGATGCACTCGGTTCGGGCATGGGCCTTGCGGGCGGCTATTCGGATGGCCGCGATATCGGCGTCGTGTTCAATTACCCCAATCCGGGCGGAGCGCACGCATTCCCGATGTGCGGCGGGGTCGGCGCGCAATATACGCCGTCGGCCGGATGGGCGCAGGCAATCGCCTACAAGCAGAAGGTGCTGGGCGAAGGGCCGGCGGATGCCGTCTCCCTGGTCCTCGGAGGCGACGCGAGCTGCGCGACAGGCGGATTTTGGTCGGCGGTAACAATTGCAACGACGCAACAATTGCCGCTTCTAATTTACATCGAAGACAATGGCTACGGCATCTCGGTTCCTTCGGAATATCAAACACCTGGCAAGGATATCGCGGCCAATCTCGCGAACTTTGCGGGGCTCACGATTTTCAATGGAGACGGTACGGACCCGGTCGAGGCATCCAAATTGATCAATGACGCCGTCGCGCACGTGCGGACCAAGCGCGAGCCGGCGCTGCTTCGTTTGGTCGTACCGAGGTTGGAGGGCCACAGCGCGCAGGACACGCAGGCTTATAAATCGAAAGCCGAGATCGAGGCCGAGTGGGCGCGCGATCCGCTGCCGAAGCTGAAGGCCCATGTCGCAAAATTGCAGATCGGCGATGAGCAATGGTCCGACCTGGAGCGTGAGGCCGCATGGCAGGTGCAGGCGGCGGTCGCCGAAGCCGAGGCGCGCGGAGTTTCGCCGCCCGAAAAGGTGACGAGCGACGTCTTCTACGAAAACACGCTGCAGCAGGTCGGCGGCCTGTGGAACAGCGGCTACGAGCCGCCGGTCTCGACCGACGCGCCCGCCGGCTCAGGGCAGCGGATCAACATGGTCACCGCGATCCGCCGGGTGCTCGATCGGGAGCTCGAAGCCAACCCCAGGGTGCTCGTCTTCGGTGAAGACGTCGGCCCCAAGGGCGGAGTCCACGCGGTGACGCTGGGGCTCCAGGAGAAGTTCGGGCGCGATCGCGTTTTCGATACCTCGCTGAACGAAGAAGGCATCGTCGGCCGAGCGGTCGGAATGGCGCTCGCAGGCCTCATGCCCGTCCCCGAAATCCAGTTCCGCAAATATGCTGAGCCGGCGACTGAGCAGATCCACGATTGCGGAACGATGCGCTGGCGCACCCACAACCGCTTCGCGGCGCCGATGGTGCTTCGCGTCCCGGGCGGTTTCTTCAAATGCGGCGACCCGTGGCATTCGATGACCAACGAAGTGGAATTCGTGCACAATCCCGGTTGGAAGGTCGCGGTGCCATCCAACGCCGAGGACGCTGTCGGGCTTCTTCGCGGTAGCCTGCGCGGCAACGACCCGGTGCTCTTCTTCGAACATCGCGCGATGCTCGACGACGCCTGGGCCCGGCGGCCCTGGCCGGGCGACGATTTTGTCCTTCCGTTCGGCCGGGCGAAGAAGACACGCGAAGGCGACCAGATCACGATCGTCAGCTGGGGAGCGATGGTCCCGCGCTGCGAGGCGGCGGCTGAAGGCCTTAGCGCGGACGTCATCGATCTTCGAACCTTGCAGCCGTGGGACAAGGAGATGGTCCTGGCCAGCGTTCGACGGACCCGGCGCTGCCTCATCGTTCATGAGGATCTGCGCACGGGCGGCTTCGGTGCAGAAATCGCCGCGGTCGTGGCGGACGAAGCCTTCCTGGACCTCGACGCGCCGATCGCGCGCGTGACCATGCCCGACATACCGAGCCCGCATCATCCCAAGCTGATGGAATGGGCATTGCCGTCGGTCGACCATATCCGCGCCGAAATCGAGCGGCTGGTGGGCTTTTAAGACATGATCGACGTCCGCGTTCCCGACGAGCAGGAGGGTACCAAGGCGGTCGTCCGCGCCTGGCTGCGGCAGGTCGGCGACCTGGTGTTCGAGAACGAGCCGTTGGTCGAGCTCGAGACGGACAAGGTCACGCAGGAAGTGCCGGCCCCGGCGGCCGGCGTGTTGGCGGAGATCGTGCTTGAGACGGATGCGGAGGCTGTGCCGGGGGCGGTACTGGCGAGGATCAGTCCAGGTGCCCCGGCGGAGGCCGGGGCCCAGGAGGCGAAGCCTGCAGTCGACGAACGAGTTGAAGCGCCTTCCGGCGCTCCTGGACCCCGGCCTTCGCCGGGGAACCTGGAATCGCGCCTCTCCCCCTCCGTTCGCCGCGCATGCCTACAGCACGGCATCGATCCTTCGAAAATCCAAGGCACGGGCCGCGATGGCAGGGTGACGCGCGAGGACGTCGACAAGGCCGTCGCGTCGGCGACGGTGGTTAGTGTCGGCGAGCCTGCGACGGCCCAGCCGCGAGCCTTCTCGGGCCAGGATATCCCGCACGACCGGATGCGGCTGACCATCGCCGAAAACATGGCTCGCGCGGTCGCCGAGCAGCCGCACGTTACCGCCGTATTCGAAGCCGACTTTACCGCGGTAGGCGCGCACAAGGCCGCAATGTCGGCCAAAGGCGTCAAGCTCAGCTACACGGCCTACATCGTCAAAGCCGCGGCCGAAGCCATGGCGGTCGCTCCCGCGATCAACGGCCGCTGGGAAGAAGACCGGATCGCGATCTCGCCGACCATCGACATCGGCGTCGGTACCGCGCTCGGCGAGAAGGGCCTCGTCGTCCCCGTCGTCAAGGACGCGGGCTCGCTCAGCCTCGAACAGATTGGCGAGCGGCTCGACGGCCTCACCAGCCGGGCTCGGGCGGGCAAGCTCGACCGCTCGGACGTATCGGGCGGAAGCTTCACGATTTCCAACCACGGAGTCTCGGGATCGCTGCTCGCGGCGCCGATCATCCTCCACCAGGGCCAGGCTGCTATCCTCGGGGTCGGCAAGCTCCAGAAACGCGTGATCGTGCGCGAGGTGAACGGCCGCGACGCGATGCTCGTTCATCCGATGGCGTACGTCACGCTCACCATCGACCATCGGGTCGTCGACGGCCACCAGACCAATGCCTGGCTGAGCCGGTTCGTTGAACTCCTCGAGGCCTGGCCGGCTGCCTAAAGTTCGAGCCTAGCCTAACCCTCTGCAATGTCAGCATTTCACCTCCGGCACCGGTGGCCGCCATGCTATTCTCACCCGTGGTGAAGGGGGAGTGAGGACATGGAGAACACATTCGGCAGCTGGCGTAATACGATCGTCGGCCTCGGCCTGACGGTCGCCGTGGTTGGCGGGGCACTCGCCGCCGCTTTCTGGTGAGCTAGTCCGCGCGCGCTAGGCGCTGCCGCGGAGTTGCAAGCTTCAGGGCTGGCGCTCGCCCATAGGTGAGTGTCCGCCAGATCCATTCGAATGGACCCATTGAGAAGCGCGATAGCCAGGCCATCGCGAACGCCATTTCGATCGCCCAGATGATAGCCGCGGTGAGCCATAGCCCGGCGAAGCTGAGCTGGCCCCACAGGCCTAGTCCGAAGCCTGAGAAAATGACTGCGCCGAGGATGCTCTGGCCAAGGTAACCGGTGAACGCCATCCGGCCGAGCGCCTGGAGCGGGACCAGGCGCAGGTTGAAGGCCTTCCAGCACCACAGGAAGAGCCCGGCGTGGCCGAGCGTCACGAGGAGCCGCGCCGCCTGCATCGTCGCTGCCGGGAGCCAGAACAGAATGAAGTCCGGGTTGGCGACGCCCATCATGAGGTCCCAGTCGCGCAATGCTTCAAGAGTTTTGAGCGGAACGCCCAGGCCGTACCCAATGAGAGCAACGAGGAGATAGTTTCGACGTGTTGCTTTACCCTGGATCCAGCCGAGCCGGTAAAGCAGCATCCCGACGAGCATGAAACCGGCCGCGTCGAACACCCATCTGAGCGTGTCCTTCCATTCGAAGAGCCACTCGAAGCTCATTTTGGCGAGATAGCGGAAATTGTCGGCATAGCCGCCGAGGCGCGCCGCGCGCTGTTTGTCGATCTCCCCGGGCGTGGCGAGTTGTCCCGTTCGCCAATGCTGCCATGTTTCCAGCGTCTTCCGATCGGGTGGAGCCAACACCTGTCCGGCGGACGCTCGAGCTTCGAGGGCGGGCCCCTGTGCGATGATGTCGCGCTTGGGGAGCTGGTGCGCGGCCAAGTAGACCGAAACTCCGGCAAGCGCGATTGCGGCGCCGATCGCCAGCGTGCGCGGCTTCGCTGACGCGAAGGGAAGCACGATCAGTCCGGCGATGGCGTAGATGTTCAAAATGTCGCCTGGCCAGAGCAGGATCGACATGTCGACGAGGCCGAACATGAACAGCCAAAACAGACGGCGCAGCATCAGGCGGCTGGCTTCGGCGCTAGTCGCGCTGCCGCGCTCGGCCTTGGCGAGGAACAGCAGCATGCTCGCACCGAACAGCAGCGAGAACAGACCGCGCATGTTGCCATGGACAAGCAGGCTTTGCACCCACCAGAGCGCGGTCGACAGGCCGCCGTCGCGAACCCCGCGAGCCGGTTCGTCCGAATCCATCAGCCAGCCCATGTTGACGATGTTGATGAGCAGGATTCCGCACAAAGCGAAGCCGCGGATGGCATCCAGGACATCGAGCCGCGCGGCGGCGGGCTGGGCTTGTGACTGCACGAGCGTCCCCCTGCTCGGACCGTCCTTCCGATAGCCCAAATGGTGCAACTCGAATAGCGACTGGAAGCGGAGGGTGGCGCACCCGACAGGATTCGAACCTGTGGCCTCTGCCTTCGGAGGGCAGCGCTCTATCCAGCTGAGCTACGGGTGCGTGGCGCGGTCGCTTAGCCTTAGGTGGCTCCAGCGGCAAGCCG
>Ga0075433_10003820_pt1 | contig 11658 bp, 15 predicted proteins | sample RhiMethybrSRZTD2_FD_75299 | JGI IMG/M metagenome (GOLD analysis project Ga0075433, IMG submission 75299) | Populus rhizosphere microbial communities from Tennessee, USA - Rhizosphere MetaG P. TD hybrid SRZTD2 | ecosystem: Host-associated > Plants > Roots > Rhizosphere > Soil | place: USA... | reverse complement strand
TCGACGGCCGTTTCGGAAAACGTAATGTATGCGCCTTTCTCTCCTTGTTTCGCGCCCGCCAGCAAAAACTGCAGCGCAAGCGTGGTTTTTCCGCTACCGGGAGGCCCTTGAAGGAGACACATCCTGTTGCGGGGAAACCCGCCCCTAAGAATTGAATCGAGCTCAGCGATCCCTGAAACGGCCGAATCAGGTGCGGGCTGTGCCTTAACTCGCTTTTTCGGCATTCGATTGGCCATCGCCCGAGAGTATACATTCAACGGCTGCAATGAGATCGCGCTGAATGTTCGATTTCTCTATAAACCCATGGGCGCTGACTTCGAGCGCCTGTCGTCGGACGATTGCAGGCTCGTTTTGGCTAATGATAAGAATCCGAGATGCGCAGACCTCACGAAGTATTATCTTGGCCGCATCCAGACCGTTCATGTTTGGCATCGATACATCCATTATGATCAGGTCGGGCCGCAATGATTTCGCCTCCTCGACTGCCTGGAGGCCGTCGGCAGCCTCACCGCAAACCAGCCACCCCTTGCGCGATCCGAGTAGAGTTTGAATACTTCGTCGAACCGGCTCATTATCGTCAACGATAAGTATTCGGCACATATTTGAAACCCGAATCCGTATTTGATTGCGATAGGATGCCGCCCAAGTGCCGATGGAGGTCGCCTAAAGAGAACAATAAGGTTTTTTTCTTGGAATTCACGCTGTGGTTGTTCTAACCGGTCGCCAATTGGAGAAAGCGGAGGGGGAAATGAGATTCGATCGGAGACTGCATTCAAGTGGGATTACTTCTGCGTGCGATTGAGTATGCCTTTCGGAAAGCCGTTCCACTGAGCGAGGAACCTTCTTTTGCTTTTCCCCCGACCTCGACATATTGGCCATGAGTTTTCCCTGCCAATTCGGGCAAGAAAACCCATATCGCTGTATGCCCTTTGTGCCATAAAAGCTGTGATTGCCACCATCGTAACGTCGCAGATGACTAGCAGTTGTCCTTATGACCGTCTCTTTGAACGTCTCGTGGGGCCGCGCACTTGCACGGGTTCCACCTAGGCACTGATTCCTGAAAGAGTTTTAATGTTGAGTTCATCTGCTGTTCACCGACTGCGTAAATCATGGAAACAAGGGCCGAAGGAAACTCAGAGCAAGCTCGGCAGGAGCGTCACAATGCCAAGAACTCTCATCGTCGCGTTGAAGCAAATCTCGGGACGCAGTTATGCCGCGATATTTGTATTTCTGCTGATTGGGATTGCAGCGTTGGCAGCGACCCTGAAGCCCGCCACGACGATCGCCATGCCGGGTCTTCCAGGCAAAAGATTTGACTACCTGACGATTGATTACGACGATCACTACCTTCTTTCTGCGCATCTGGCCGCGGGACTGCTCTACGTCGTTGACCTCCGCACGAATAAAGTTCTGAAGGCGATCCCCGATGTTCCGGGCGTGGAAGGCGTCGAGTTTGTTCCTGAGCTGAAGAAGGTGTACACCTCGGACGCTGGCGACAACACGATTGGTGTAATCGATCTTAAGCAGATGAAGGTCATTAAGAAACTGTCAACGGAAGCCAAGCCCGACGGCAGTGCTTATGCCGCTCCCTTCCACAAGCTCTATGTTTCCGACGAGCGGGGTAAAGCAGAGGCCATCGTTGATGTGCAGCAGGACAAAATCATCAAGACCCTGCATTTCGATAGCGAAACAGGCATGCCACAGTACGATCCCATCGCCCGCAAAGTCTATGTCAATCTTCAGGATCAGAATGTCTTTGCGGTGATAGACCCGCAGACGGATGAAGTTGTCGGGCGGTACAGCGTTGGGAAATGCGACGGGAATCACGGAATGGCTCTTGACCCCGAGCACAAACGAGCTTTTCTGGCTTGTGAAGGCAACGAACTGATGACAGTTTTTGATCTGGAAAAGCACCAGCCAATCGCATTTTTGCCGCTAGCCAAAGGTCCTGATGTGGTGAAGTACGATGCAGGGCTTAAGCGAATTTACGTCGCGTGCTATAGCGGAGCTATTTCGGTGTTTCAGGAGGATGACCCGGATCACTTCCGCAAACTGGAAGATTTCTCCGTCCAAAAGAAGGTGCACAGCCTGGCGGTCGATCAGGACACTCATCGCGTCTATGCACCTGAGCAGGAAGTCGATGGTCGCCCTGCAGCGAGGATGACGGTGTATGAAGTGGTGACTGGGGAAGCTGCAACTCTGCGATGAACTCAAGAATCTGAGGTTGCGTCCACTCGTCACAAATCAATATCGAGGAGATGGAATATGAATCATTTAGTTCGGCTGCTTGTTTTCGTCACAGTTTTATTTGTTATTGGTTTTTATTGCACTCCGTCAGGGCTGGCACAGGAAAAGTCGGCGGGTGGGAAAAAAACCGTAACCGGTTGCTTGCAGAAGGGGGACGAGGCCAATGAGTTTTCCATCACGGGAGAAGATGGTAAGACCTATGACCTGCAGAGTTCAGCGGTTGACCTGTCCAAACACCTGGGCCATAAAGTGACAGTCAGCGGCACGTTTAAGCCTGAGTCGTACGAGAAAGAGAAAGGCGAGGCCGAAGAGCACGAAAAGAAGGAGGCGGCTGAAGCTGGCGACATCCGCGTAACGAATCTCAAAATGGTGAGCGACAGCTGCAAATAGTTCCGATTGCTGACCTGGTTTGCTAAATCACGAGCGACGCAAGGAATTCGTGCGCGTTCTTTGTTGTCGGTATTCTAGAATCTGACTGCCTGAAGGCAAACGCGAAAACACCAAAGGGCACAATGAAATCTGGCGTCGTATATGCCCTGGCAGCGGCGGTACTATTTGGTGCGAGTACGCCTTTTGCCAAGCTGCTGGTCGGGCAGATTCCACCAATCGTCTTGGCGGGCTTACTTTACTTGGGCAGCGGAATTGGCCTGTTGAGTTGGCTGCTGCTGCGACGGCGGGTGAGCCTCTCTAAGGCCCCCAAGTCCGAATCATTTTTGACGCGGGCGGACCTGCCTTGGGTCGTCGGGGCAATCGTTCTCGGCGGGATCGCGGCACCGCTACTGCTCATGTCGGTATGGCGAAAGCCTTCCTGCTTGAGCAACTCCTCACATTGCCTCAACTCCAGGCCGCTGGCCGCCATCTCCGCCACCCGGGCCCGCCTGTTGGACACTTCTAAGGCATGCTGGGAGCTCAATTCCCGGCGCCGGCGCTTGTTGCATTTTGCAGTTTGCTTTGGACTCGCATGAACATTGCGCTCTTTCACTTTTTCCTCATTTTTGCAACAAAATCCTGTTGCATCTGTGTTGCAGTTTTCGGGTCGCAAATTTTGGTGGGCTTCATTGTCTCCAATTGTTTCATGCTGAATAGGAAGTCTCTGCCGTGAACGGTGTGACCGTTGGTAACTAAGGTTTTCGTTTCGCGCTGTTTTCCGCGCTGTTCTGAGCGTGGGCTAGCAGAAATTCTGCCGTGATTTTGTTGAGGCAAACTCCGGGCAAGCTGGATTTGTTGCAATTGGATCTTGGCTCCAATTTGCCCTCTTATAATGCGTTAACGTAAATCATCGCTCCCATGGCCCAAGCCTAATTTCAACCCTTCGGACAGGTGGTGCGTGGTAGGTGCCTGCCTTCAGCTGTGTGCAGATCGCCTCGACTTGCGTTTCTAGCTCGCTTCCAAACTGCTCGGCGCTCTGCCCATCGACTCCGCCCGCCGCTCGCCGGTTCATCTTTCCCCAAGTTTCCTTGAGGAATTCCGGCGTCAGCAAGTGCGCCAATGAGGTAAACCGCGCCTTGCGGTCCAACTTCGCCTTCTTCGGTATCTGACTCAGTTGTGTTGACATCAGATTCCTGCCTCCGTGGGTGCAGGTGATGTTTCCCTAAAGTCAGTCTTCATCTGCTTCGATCATCAGCAGAACAGAGAGACCCCGTCGAAATCTCGACCTTACTATGCTAAGCAGAAACGTTTGCCGTGGCGCGGAAGGTTTTGAGGAACCACAGGGGCTGAGTCACTCGCATCGTTGGAATGTTTCAGGAGTTTCAGGACTAATGCGTTTCGCCCTTGAAGGCGCGCAATGACTAATTCGCCTTGTGCTCAGCGTATTCTTTGGGGCGTGAATCTGCAGGTGTTCCCAGACCTCTCGTGAATGCTGTTACCGCAGCTTCTTGGCCTGCGCCAGCATCTCGTCGGCGCGCGCTCGCACGCGAACGTCCTCTGTGAAATTGACCCAACGCACCACCCTAGAGGAGTCCACCAGGAACTCTGCCGGGCGGGCGACGTCGTGCCCCTCCGGTCCGACACCCACATGGAGCAAGTCATAACGACGGATCACTTCAGCTTTTGGATCGGAAAGAACCGAGAAGGTGTAACCGGCCTTCTTGCAGAGATCTCGCGAGACCTCGGGCGGATCAACGCTGATCGCAACCGGTCGGACACCGGCGGCCTTAAACTCGGTTAGTCGCTTCTCGACACCTCGCAACTCGAGGTTGCAGTAGGGTCACCAGTAGCCGCGGTAAAAAATGAGCAGCACTGCCTTAGGCGCGGCGGCTTGCGGATCGTCGGCTGCAGGCGCGAAGAGCTGGTCAAGAGAAACCGGCTGTCCGCTGGTGTCGGTGAGCGTGAAGTCAAGCGCCCGTTGGCCCACTCTCGGCGCGGCTGCCGATGTTGGCATGGCCCGCGCGTGAAAGAACGTAATCAATACCAAGCTCACCAAAAGCAGAGAAACTGCGCCGACGATTGAGCTGAGGATTTTGCCCCGATAGACCCGTGGTGTTCCAAAAGCGCGCTTGATTCCCCTGGCAAGGAAAATCAGTGCGGAGACGGCCAGCAAGAGGCTCAACCACGGTATGGCTCGTTGCACGGGCGGATTGACAAAGAAAACGACATTGCACAGCATTGCAGCCAAGGACAGCAGCAGGCCCCACCATACATCCAAGTTCCGGCGGCTTTCGGTGGCATCAGGCATGACGGGAGGCAGTGTAGCACGTACATCTCGGGTGCCGGCGCTTCCATGCAAGAGGATCGACGTAGTCGTAACAGAACATTCGAAAGCGTCGTCAGGCACTTCGGAAACTGTCCTAGATCGTTAGCAGCATAGCGCTTAGCAAACAGCTCCCTGCCTACCCGGTTCGTACAGACGAACAAAAAATCTACTTGCCTAGCCCATATAGGCGGCGGATTTCGGCCTTCCTGAGTCCTGGTCCTGACATTCTCGTTGGCGCTCATTTTGCATTGCTCACAGACGACACGCACTCCAAGCACAAGCTTGGGTACCTCCGCGCCAGCCCCAATGCTGTGCTCGCGTTGGTACATAAGAAATTCCATCCACCGCGACACCGATATGATCTCGTCTTGGATTTGATCGCAATGAAGTGCATCGCTATGTGGATGCGAGGCAAGTATCGGACCCTGGCCATCCACACCGTGCGAGCCCGCACGGCAGAGGACACACGCTTTGGCCCAGACCGCAGCGTTCGCGATCGCGCAACGGGCACCTCGGAAAGTGGAAGCACTCTTCGCAGAACTGAAGAATTACATCGGACTACACCGACTGAGACTGCGCCGATGCCCTTTGTACGCGAGCAGTTCTACTTGGCGGCCAGAACCTCAAACGGCTGGTGCGGTTCCTCACCAGTAACCCTGAACTCCAAACTGCAACCGCGTGAGTCGGAAGTCACTGTGGTGATCACCGTGGCCCTGCTGAGTGCAGCGGCGTGAACAGTTGGGACATGGTCTTGCAAAAGACCCTGAGCCTCTCCGAGCGCACAAACCTGCAATTCCGTTGGGAGACCTACAACTTGTTCAATCGTCCAGTTCGCCTAGCCCGGTAATCTGACGTCCAATCCTGGCACGTTCGGCCTGTCGACATCCAGGCTATGGCTTGAAAACAAAATCGATGGCCTTGGTTTCATTCGCGCCAACGGTAATCTTCTGGGTCGCCGTGCCCAATTTTTCGTGCCAAGCCTCAATCGTGTAGGTGCCCGGCGGCAGGTTGCTCAAATCGAAGCTGCCATCCTTGCCCGTCACCACAAAGTACGGATGTTTGAACACGGCGATATAGCCCCGCATCCAGGGATGTACGTTGCACTTCACGGGAATCGCAATTTCCTCACGAGCGAAGGTTTCCTCGATCGGCACTCGTGGGGGCTGCGATTTGTTCCACTCGCGGTTGTTCTTGGGCATGGGATGTATGTTGTGTGTCGTGGTGTCGCTATTCACTACATCGAGCTTCTGGTTGGCTCGCACTGCGAGCACGTGAGGCTGATACATGCAGCCGTTCTGCTGGATCACCGCCGGCTGACTGGGAGGGTCAAAAGTGCGGTCGCCCAAGCCATCAGCGATGAAGACGACTACGTTTTGCAAACCGCCTTTCGCGTCGGCCACGATGTCCTGACTCAAAACTGGAGTCGGATGTTGTTTGGCGCAGCTTGGGTCAGCTGCCATATTGATGGGTGTGGCTGCAGGCACTCTGCCCTCGAACTTCACTTTACCTTTGACGGTGGCTGTGCCCGTCGTGCTATTTGCCGAACTGGCAGGACTCCCCGCTCTTACGATGCGCCCGCTGGAGATACAGATGATCACCGTTAAAGCAACTACGAGAATGAAGCACTTTGTTTTCATACCACCCAACCTTCTGCCTCTGTCGCATGTGATTTGTTTTCTCCTTTGAAGTGCGAAACTCTGCTTGCTCCGCATAAGGTCAGTCTAAGGAACGGAGCAAGAGGGAGATGTCATATCGCCATCAATGATTTGTCGTTTTCTTGTCACCGTTTTGTCAGGCGAGAATAACAATCATTTTGCAATTCCGTGACAGCTGCAGTAGCAGTTCAATTTAGTTCTTAGCGATCCTGCACAAGGAGGGCTCGATGGTCTCTCTCCGGCGGAATCTCCTGCGCAGTGCAATTTTTCTTCTCGCCTTGTCCGTTCCCCCGGCTCATGCCATTCCAGCCTTTGCCCGAAAATACGGTCTCCGTTGCTCGGCTTGTCATGTTGCCTGGCCGGTGCTGAACGACTTCGGCTGGCGCTTCAAGGACAACGGATACCAACTCATGAATGATCGCGATGCCCCGATCTGGCAGCACCCCTCCTACTGGCCGGTCACCTTTCGCATCACGCCGAATTGGCATCTCGAAAAGACCAACAAGGTTTCGGTGGATGTCGGGGGTGGGGTCAACAACGGACAGGTCGGTACCACGCAGCACGGTTTTGACCTATCGGGATTGGATATTCTCACTGGCGGCACGCTGGAAAAGAACATCTCATTTCTCCTGACACCATCCTCAGATAACACTGGCGCGTTCCACTTTGAGTCTGCCTGGGTACGGTTGGATAATCTCTTTCACAGTCCATGGCTCAACTTTAGGTTCGGAAAGTTCGAACTAGATAATTTCATCTCGGAAAAGCGCACGCTTACGCTATCCGCGGTCGGAGGCATCTACCAGCTTTACCATTTCGTTCCACCCAACGACGTCAACACCTTTGGCCAGATCGGAGATAACCAGTTGGGCCTCGAGTGGCAGGGGCATTCGTTTAATGATCGTACTCGCCTCTCAGCCGCCTTATTTAGTTCGAACGACGGCAATGTAAACCTGCAGAATGCGAATGCTTACAGCGGCTTCCTCCATATCAGCGAGGCATTTGATTTAGGAGGGTTAGGACAGCAGCGAGTCGGTGCCTACTACTTCATAGGACAAGCCCCGACCTACTCCCTAACCTCTGCTGGTGTGCCAATCCCAGGTTCCAGCCTGGGAAACAAATCATTCAACCGCGAAGGATTCTGGGGAGACTTCTTTATCTACAAATTCGAGGTGCCGGTTTACTTCCAGCATGGATCGGATAACCCGCACTTCGCCATAACACCGCCCGGTGCCACAAGTCCGCCCACTCCAGCAAACGTGCCATTGCCTCCGGGGGCACGTGCTCCGACCTGGAACGGGGTCTTCATAGAGCCGCGGTTCGTCGTCAATCCGCAGCTCGTCTTGTTCCATCGCACAGAAATTGTGCGCATGTCGCAACAGGCTTTGCATGGATTCTTCCCGTCCAACCTTGGAGACTTGAACGTCTACACCCTTGGCTATCGCTGGTATCCGATTATGACCAGCCGCGTCGGATTCGCCTTCCACAACGAGTATTCCCGGATTATGCAGCGTTCAGCCGCGCCGGACAGCACCGACCTGACCAGCAGCAGCATTTTCGTGGGATTTGACTTCGCCTTCTGAGGAAATACTAATGCACAAAGAGTTCATACCGTCGGCGTTTCTAGGTGCGGCTTTGGCTTTGACTCTCGCCCTCTCTGGTCTTTCTCATGCTCAGATGACGGACTACGAGGAAAATCCGCGGCTGGGAATGGAGGCCCATATCAGCGGCATAACAGGCCACGCTGCCGCTGCCGAGACGAACTACCGCAGATACTGCACCGGTTGTCACGGTGATTTGGGAGATGGTGAGGGAGAGAACGCCCAATGGATTGACCCTAAGCCGCGAAACTTCACTCTCGGTCAATTTAAGTGCCGTTCCACACCCACCGGCACTTTGCCCACTGACGAAGATCTGTACACCACAATCGGTCGCGGTCTGACCAATTCCAATATGCCGCAATGGCTGCCACTCACAACTCACGAGAAGGTGGACCTGGTGGCATATGTAAAGCATTTTTCACCTCACTTTGCGACGGAGAAACCTGGGACTCCCATCAACGTTCCTCCTGAGCCGGAGGTGACGGCCGATAGGATCAAAGCAGGACAGGCAGTATTTCAACGGCTGGAGTGCTGGAAGTGTCATGGGGTCACTGGACGTGGCAATGGGCCCTCGGCCGAAACGCTTACCGATAATCAGAACCGTCCCATAAAGCCTTTTGATTTCCACGACGTGACGCGTTTTAAGTGCGGCACCACCGACCAGGATCTATACAAGATTTTCATGACCGGTCTCGATGGCACACCCATGCCATCCTTTGCGGATAGTGTCAAGCCAGACGAGGCGTGGAACCTAGTGTTCTATCTGCGTACCCTTCAACCGATGAACAGCAGAGAGAAGCAAATCGCCAAACAACTCGGTCTGAAGCCAATTAATCCAAATGCTGCTCCCGCTGGGGCTGCACCTCAACCGCAAGCAGAGCAACAGCAGCCGCTTCAACAGCAGCCCCAACCGCAACAACAGCAGCCGCCTCCGTCGCGGTAGCACAAGTGAGACTGCGCAATTCAAGAACGCGCCCGAATATTGCCGATGCAACGCTGGTTGCCGTGGCTCCCGCTTGTAGCAGCTAAAGATGCACTGGTTGCCTTGGGCCAGTCGCGAAGGCTACAACACCGAACTCGTTCTTCCAACACTGCACAATATGTTCGCGCGCGCGTGACAAAAGGCAGGCAAAGAAAAAGGGCACCCGGCAAGAGCGCCCCATAAAAGCACATGCAGTCACGGAAATTTTCTTATTGGTTCCCTTTGCCAGGCGCGGTGATTTTGCCGAAGAGACCGTGACTCTCATCCTGAATGCCTGCGGTGAAGAAGAGCTGGTTGGTGTCTCCTGCCACAAAGCCATTGCCGAAGCTCAATCCCCAAAGGCCGTCAATGGCGATGGGATGGCCTTTACGACGGCGAAGCTGACCGTGGAAAGAGTGGCCCTCGAACTTGAAAGCAGAGATGTGACCGTCGCCGAAATTACCCACGAGCAAGTCGCGGGAGAACTTTCCAAAGTTATGTGGAGCCAGCGCCAGGCCCCAGGGCGAGTTGAGCGCGCCGCCCGTGGCAAACCGCTCAAGGAAGCTACCGTTGAGGTCAAAGACATCAATAAAGCCGCTCCCTGGACCCTTGACGTCGTCGTGTCGCTCGGCGTTCTGCATGGCGAAGGTGACATACAGCTTGCCATTGATGTTCCGAATGCCGAAGGGAGCGAACCCAGGGTTCGCCGCGTCCGGGGTAATCGTGGGGTCGGTGAACGAATTCACGAAGCTGAATTTTCCGTCGTACATTTCCACCACACCGTCGCGAAAGTTGGTGGCATAAATGAAGTTCCCCGAGCCGTTATTGCCAATGGCAAGACCCTTGTAGACGGCGCCCAGGGCAAAACCATCGACTCCTCCCGGCGTGGAGTTATCCACGGCCAAAAAGGCATGAGTCACATCAACCTGAGGAGCCCAGCCGGTAATCGTGCCGTCCTCGGTCGCGAACAAGAAAAGCCCCTGGCCGGAAGCCGTCCCGTTCGAAACCACGAAGTCGGCCGTGCCGTTGAAAACGACACCCGTGGGTGTGCCTGAACCGCTACCTCCTGTCGGCGGCGGAATCATGACTACGAGGGGGGAACCGACCGGAAACGGATTGCCATTTCCATCATAAAGGGTGGAGACCCCCGCATTATTATCGGAAATCCAGAAAGGTCCTGTGGGTGGAAAGACAATGCCCCAAGGATTAACCAGATTCGGGTCGGTGGTAGGGGCGACGCCGGGTAGGTCGGAAACCAGATTGTGCTGAGTATAGGACTGCGCCACGGCGGGAGTCGAAACCGCGAGCACAGTCACGATGGCAAGAAGTAGCGCAAGAGCAAGCCTATCCGGCAGGATTTTAGGCAGAATAGTCATATTGTCATCCTTTGCACTCCGAGCGAGGAAACCTGAGTCAAAATGTTGGCGCCAACGTTAAAGACGATCGGTGCGCTGGCAGCATTTGCGGTTGCCAAGCTGCCTATCAACAACAGCCCGACAACAGCCCGAGATAACCTTCTCGGCACCTTAAAGGTAAGGCGGCCGAAGCAAGAAGGGTGTCAAGAACCTGCAAAAACTTTGTCATTTTCTTGTTGTTGAAGGTCGGGAGCGGCTTACAAAGAGCTGAACAGGACAATGATAGTTCCTTCCAAAGAGCGGAAGTCGCAGAAAAGTGGAGTCTTCGGTCGTAAAGGTGAGGCACGCCGCACTTGCTCGTGTGATTTTGATTTTCTACCGATTATTTCTGCCCAGCTCGCCCGTACAATCTGGTCGGCCATGCCTCGATTTCGATTTTTCGCTCCCGGGCGACACGCCGCGACCATGTCAGAGTTGCTGGTCGACCACGGATTTTGGGGGAGCATTGTTCGACCATGATGCGTTCATGACCATGAAGGAAACAGCCGTGTTTGATAAGCCATTTGTGAAGAAATCGGCACTGATAGGGACTGAGACTCTACCGAAGGAATTCTACGAACAGATGAAAATCTTCTCCCGTCGCGAACTGCCAATTTTCAAGACTCGCGAAGAGGCTTTGGCGTGGCTGGTAGAGGAGTAGATGCTGCCAACGGGAAACTAAAATCTACCGCCTATGAATACTTCGTAGTGTGTTGAAAAGGGAAAGAAGAAACTCCAGCAACGTCAAGGGGCCAGCCAGAACGATACTGGAGTTCCTGGCTGGCTTCTCTAATTCAAATAACTGTAACAGGGCGTTCTGTGGATTCCGCATGCTCAAGCGTTGGATATCCCACAAAGTAGTGCGCCAACTTGTGCCAAAAATGTCTGGCTAGCTTCCCGCGTTCGTGGGTCGTTCCTTTTCGCGCAGCAGACGCTTAATCAGCAGCCGATTGATTTCTTGAACTAGCGGCAAGAGCCGCTCCAAGTCTTGCTCATTGGCAGCCTGCTCACACAAGCGGCGCCAGTGTTCGTTCTCTGCAGGGATGGACAACTTTACGCAGCTTCCCCCTTACCGCTCAGGTTCGTCAGCAGGCGGAGCTTTAAGAGC
>Ga0075433_10003819_pt1 | contig 11658 bp, 12 predicted proteins | sample RhiMethybrSRZTD2_FD_75299 | JGI IMG/M metagenome (GOLD analysis project Ga0075433, IMG submission 75299) | Populus rhizosphere microbial communities from Tennessee, USA - Rhizosphere MetaG P. TD hybrid SRZTD2 | ecosystem: Host-associated > Plants > Roots > Rhizosphere > Soil | place: USA... | reverse complement strand
TATGTACCCGTGTACCCCAGCAAACCGCGCTCCGAGTTTCGTTGCTCGACGTCGTCGAAGTAGGTCTCGGCGATGTACTTCGCGCGAAGCGGATCACCGGGGAGGAGGCACGCCTCCGCGTACTGCCCCGGCTCGGCTCGAATGTGGATCGGCATGAAGGGCAACCCTAACCCGTGACACGATTCGGTCCGTGAGCAAGCCCTTCGAGCCGGCACTCGCGCAGATCCTCGAGTTCTGCGCGGAAGACCCGGTCGAACGCGTCTTCCTGGAGGACGTCGCGCGCCGGCGGCTCGGTCGGTTCACGGCGTTCGGCGACAACGGGTCGCTCACCGCGCTGTGCCACGTCGGCGCAAACGTCGTCCCGTCGGGCACCGACTGCGGGCGCTTTGCCGACGTCGCCGCGCGTGGGCGCGCCCGCATGATCATCGGCGACGAGCGCGCGGTCACGGACCTGTGGGACGACATGGCGCGGCTGATGCCGGCGCCGCGCGACGATCGGCCCGGCCAGCCGGTGTACGCGATCTCGGATCCGCCGGAGCCGGGCGATACGGGGCTGCGCGCGGCCGCGGAGCGCGACTTCGAGCTCCTGCTGCCCGCGTGCGCGGCGGCGCACGAGGAAGAGATCGGCGTCGATCCGCTGGCACGCGATCCCGAAGGGTTTCGCTGGCGCACGCGCTCGCAGATCGACGAGGGAAGATCGTGGCTCTGGGTGGAGGACGGTGCGATCCGCTTCAAGGCGGAGGCGTCGGCTTGGACGCCGTCGGCCGTGCAGGTGCAGCAGGTGTGGGTCGACCCGTCGGAGCGGAACCGGGGCTACGCGAAGCGCGGGATGCGCGATCTCTGCCGCCTGTTGCTCGGGGCGGTCCCGACCGTCTGCTTGTTCGTCAGGCCCGAGAACGCCGCTGCGATCCGAGTCTACGAGGGCGTCGGCATGCGCCGCCACGGCTCGTATCGCAGCCTGATCTTCTGACTCAGTCCCCGAAAGGGTGATGGAGCGGCCCCCAGGGGCTCGCCGAAAATGGGAGCGTGAAGCCCCGCTTTACTGCGGCTGCGGGATTCGCCGTGGCGATCTTCGCCACGGGCTCGCTGGTCCTCCTGCTCGGCGGAAACGGACGGGCTGCCGTCTCGCACACGTGCTCGGCGACCGACCGCCAGTTCATGAGCGTCGCCCAGCTGAACATGGCGGCGCTCGGCTCGCTCTCCGAGGACTACCTCCACGGCGACGCCAAGCCCGCCGAGGTGATCGACCAGACCCAGTCGGCGATCCTCGGCCTCGTGAACACCGACCCGAGCGACCCTTCGCTGTCCAAGACCCGAGCGATCATGCGGGCGATGTTCGTGGAGTACGGGCGCGCCATTCGCGCTGACGCGCATCACAAGAACCCGGGGCAGTACATCTACCGTGCGTACGGCCTCGCGAACTTCGCGCACGACGTGCTCTCGGATGCGCAGCCGGGCCTGCTGAAGCGCGGCTGCGACGTGAGCCCTCTCCTCTAGGACCGCTTCAGGAAGTCGAGCGCGTCCGCGACGATGCGGAGGCGCGCGAAGCGCTCGCGCAGCGGGGGATGCTCGCCCAGCAGATCCCAGAGCTCGTTCAGGGCAGGCTCGACCTCGCCGTCGGCCCCCTCGAACAGCGTGTCGACCAGGCGGCGGACGTCGTCGCGAATCTCCGCCGGGGCATCGGCGACGGCAAGGCGCGCCTCGGTGCGCTCCTGGAGCCACTCGGCAGCCTGGCGGTTCGCCTGGTTGCGGCGCCACGCGTGGAAGAACGTCGTCACGGTTTTCCCATCGGCCGTTCCGGCAGACGCGCGTCTACCCTGTTCGCGTGAACATCCCTTCCCGCGTCGAGCAGTTCATTCGGAGTTACGACTTGATCCCGCCGGGCGGCGAATTGACGTGCCTCGTCTCCGGCGGCGCGGACTCGACCTGCCTGTGGCACGTGCTGCGCGCGCTCGGCTACCGCGTCTCGGCACTGCACGTGAACCACGGGCTGCGCGGCGAGGCGTCGGACGCCGACGCGCGCTTCTGCGCCGACCAGCTCGGAGCGGAGATCGTCGACGGCAGCGGCGGCGCGACGGAAGCCGAGCTGCGCGAGATCCGCTACTCCTTCGCGACCGACCGTCTGCGCGCCACCGGGCACACGGCCTCGGACCAGGTCGAGACGGTGCTCTACCGGCTGGTCGCCAGCGGCACCACGAAGGGGATCAAGCCGATTCGCGAGGACGGCGTCGTGCGCCCGCTGCTCGAGCTCTGGCGCGAGGAGACGGAGGAGTACTGCCGCGCGCACGGGCTTGCGTTTCGCAGCGACGCGTCGAACACGGACACGAAGCGCGGCCTGATCCGCGCCGAGATCCTCCCTCGCCTGCGCGCGCTGCATCCTGCGGCCGACCGGAACCTGCTGCGCCTCGCCCAGGGTGAGCCGTCCGCGCTGGACGAGCTGCTCGCTGCGACATCGGGCTCGAAGCGGCTCGACCTCGGCGCCGGTCTCACCGCGGTGCGGGAGTACGGAAACGTCTGGCTCGAGCGCACGCCGGTCGCGCTCGACGGCGAGGTCCGCTGGGGCGACTGGCGCATCGCCGCCGACGTGCCAGGCCTTAAGGTACGTGCGTGGCGTGCCGGTGACCGGCTCGCCGGACGCTCGAAGAAGATCCAGGACGTGTTCGTCGACGCAAAGATCCCACGTTCGGCACGCGAGTCGTGGCCGCTCGTCGTTCGCGGCGACGACGTCGTCGCAGTGCCCGGGATCGTCGAGGCGGAAGGAGTGCGCGCCGAGCGTGTCCGCGCACACTGAGCTCGAGCGCGACGTCGCCGAGATCCTCATCGACGAGGATCGGCTCAAGTCGCGCGTGCAAGAGCTCGGTGAGGAGATCTCGGCGGACTACGCCGGGCGCGACCTGCTGCTGATCGGCGTCCTCAAGGGCGCCGTCTTCTTCATGGCGGACCTGATGCGGACGCTGACGGTCCCGTGCGAGATCGACTTCATGGCGATCTCGAGCTACGGCGCTCAGACGGACTCGTCGGGTGTCGTGCGGATCCTCAAGGACCTCGACATCAACATCGAGGGCCGCGACGTCCTCGTTGTGGAAGACATCATCGACTCGGGCCTGACGCTCTCCTATCTGATGCGGAACCTCGAGTCGCGCGAGCCGGCCAGCCTCGAGGTCTGCGCCCTGCTCACGAAGCCGGAACGGCGCGAGATCGACGTGCCCGTCCGGTACATCGGCTTCGAGATCCCGAACCGGTTCGTGATCGGCTACGGGCTCGATTTCGCCGAGCGCTACAGGAACCTGCCCTACGTCGGCGTACTGGACACGGAGTTGGTGCCCGAAGGGGCGTAATTCCGCTTTGATCACCCCGTTCAGGGGTGGTTCGGCTCAAACACAGGCTGGTACCCTGCCGAAAGAGCTCTGGTGAATCGATTCTTCCGCAGCGCCCTCTTCCCGCTCGTGATCATCGCGGCGCTCGTCTGGTTGGCGTTGCAGACCCTCGGCGGGCACAGCGCCAAGAGCGAGAAGTACACCTACTCGCAGGTCTACAACCAGGTCCTCCAGTGCCACACGAAGGAGAACCCGGGCTGCCCGATCCAAGAGGTCGTCTTCAACCCGAACAAGCAGCAGCTCGCTCTCAAGTACAACGACGGGAAGAAGGCGACGGTCCATTACCCGACCGACCAGGTCGTGCCGGACCTGCAGAAGCAGATGCACGACCACCAGGTCCTCTACGACTCCAAGGGGACGGGGTCGTCGCCGTGGTGGTCGATCCTCACGTCGCTGCTGCCGTTCGTGCTGCTGTTCGGATTCTGGATCTTCCTGATGAACCAGGTGCAAGGCGGCGGCTCGAAGGTCATGTCCTTCGGCAAGTCGCGCGCGAAGCGGATGACGCCCGACTCGCCGAAGATCGGCTTCAAGGACGTCGCCGGCGTCGAGGAGGCCGTCGAGGAGCTGCAGGAGATCAAGGAATTCCTCGAGAACCCGAAGAAGTTCCAGGCGCTCGGCGCGCGCATCCCGAAGGGTGTGCTGCTGTACGGGCCGCCGGGCACCGGTAAGACGCTGCTCGCTCGCGCCGTCGCGGGCGAGGCGGGCGTCCCGTTCTTCTCCATCTCCGGCTCGGACTTCGTCGAGATGTTCGTCGGCGTCGGCGCATCGCGCGTGCGCGACCTGTTCGAGCAGGCGAAGCAGGCGTCGCCGTGCATCGTCTTCATGGACGAGATCGACGCGGTCGGCCGACATCGCGGGGCCGGCCTCGGCGGCGGTCACGACGAGCGCGAGCAGACGCTCAACCAGCTCCTCGTCGAGATGGACGGCTTCGAGCTGAAGGACAACATCATTCTGATCGCCGCGACGAACCGTCCCGACATCCTCGATCCCGCGCTGCTGCGTCCGGGCCGCTTCGACCGGCAGATCGTCGTCGACCGTCCCGACCGCAACGGCCGCAAGAAGATCCTCGAGGTGCACTCGAAGGGCAAGCCGCTCGCGCCGGAGATCGACCTCGACACGCTCGCAGCCGGCACGCCGGGCTTCACCGGCGCCGACCTCGCGAACCTCGTCAACGAGGCGGCGCTGCTCGCAGCGCGCCGAGGCAAGAAGACGATCGAGCAGGAGGAGCTCGAGGAGGGGATCATGCGCGTGATCGCAGGCCCCGAGAAGAAGACCCGTCTCTTCTCGGAGGAGGAGCGGAAGATCACGGCGTACCACGAGCTCGGACACGCGATCGTCGGCCGCTATCTCGATCAGGAGTCCGACGTCCACAAGATCTCGATCATCGGCCGCGGCCAGGCGCTCGGGTACACGATCTCGCTCCCGCGCGAGGACCGCTACCTGACGACGAAGCAGAGCCTGATGAACCAGCTCGCGATGACGCTCGGCGGCCGTGCTGCGGAGGAGATCGTGTTCAACGAAGTGACGACGGGCGCGGCCAACGACCTCGAGAAGGTGACGTCGACCGCGAAGCAGATGGTCATGCGCTTCGGGATGAGCGAGAAGCTCGGCCCGCGCGTCCTCGGCCGCAACCACGACATGCCGTTCCTCGGCCGCGAGATGGGTGCCGAGCCGGACTACTCCGAGGAAGTCGCGCGCGAGATCGACGACGAGATCCGCCGCATCATCGAAGAGGCGCACGAGCATGCGACGCGCGTCCTCAAGGAGCACATCGACGAGCTGCACAAGATCTCGCTGATCCTCATCGAGCGCGAGACGATCGACAAGGATCAGTTCGAACGCCTGCTCGCCGGCGAGTCCGCGGAGCAGGTGTTCGAGGACGAGCCCGCGTCGAAGCAGCCGTCGACGGAGCCCGCCGACGAGAAGAAGCGCAAGCCGGAGCCGAAGGCGCGGCCGTTCCCGATTCCGGGCGCGACCATGCAGCCGCCTCCGCCCGAGCCTTCCAAGGGCTAGCGGCCGCAGCTAGTGACGTAGTCCGGCCGAGAACCAGCCGACCAGCCCGCCCAGCAGCAACCCGACCTCCGGCGCAAATGGAACGTCAGTCGTCACGCTGACGAGAATCCCGAGCGCCGCGCCGACGACCGCGCCCAGCACGACCGGCCAGGCGCGTCCGCGATCTCTCGTCCTTCCGTCCGTCATCGGATCGATCCTCACGCTCGGCGGCCCGGCCGGTCAAGCGCGCCCGGTGTAGCCAGTTGTACCCCTAGGGGGTATAGTGCGGCCGTGATGACCGGGACGATCGAATACGCCGTGCCGGGGATGCACTGCGGCCACTGCGAGCGGGCCGTCAAAGAGGAGCTCGCCGCCGTCGCCGGCGTCTCCGCCGTCGACGTGGACCTCGAGACCAAGCTCGTCACGGTGAGCGGTGACGCTCTGGACGACCGGGCCCTGCGCGCCGCCATCGAAGCCGCCGGCTACGACGCCGCGTGACGACGGCGGTTCGGCTCCAGCTCGAGGGCATGACCTGCGCGTCGTGCGCAGCGCGGATCGAGAAGAGGCTCAACAAGCTCGACGGCGTCGACGCCACGGTCAATTTCGCGACCGAGCAGGCCGCCGTCACGTGCGTGCCCGGCATCTCCGTCGACGCGCTCGTCGACGCTGTGCGCGCCGCAGGATACGACGCCCGCGAGAGCGTTTCCGCCGATGCGCACCACTACGACGAGCCCGCGCGATCCATGCGCCGGCGTCTCGTGGTGGCGATCGCCCTTTCTGTGCCGGTCGCGCTCCTCGCGATGGTGCGTCCGGTCCAGTTCTCGAACTGGGAGTGGGTTGCGTTCGTGCTGGCGACTCCCGTCGTCTTCTGGTGTGGGCTCGGGTTTCACCGCGCTGCATTGCGCGCCGCGCGCCACGCGTCGGCGTCGATGGACACGCTCATCTCGATGGGCACGCTCGCCGCGTGGATCTGGTCGACCGCCGTGCTGGCCTTCGGCCTCGAGGCCGATACGTATTACGAGCTGTCGACCGCGTTCACGACGCTCATCCTGCTGGGGCGCTATCTGGAGACGCGGGCCAAGGGCCGCTCGAACGCGGCCATCCGGCGGCTGCTCGAGCTGGCTGCCAAGGATGCGCGTGTGCTGCGGGCAGGGCGGGAGGTGCTCCTCCCGGTCGCGGACGTTCGCGTCGGCGATCTCTTCGTCGTCCGCCCGGGGGAGAAGATCGCGACCGACGGTGTCGTGATCGAGGGGGACTCGGCCGTCGATCAGTCGATGCTGACCGGCGAGCCGGTTCCCGTGGAGGTAGCGCGGGACGACGCCGTGGCCGGTGCGACGATGAACACGTACGGACGGCTGGTCATTCGAGCTACGAAGGTCGGCGCCGACACGGCGCTTGCCCAGATCGCCGCGCTCGTCGACCGAGCACAGTCAGGCAAGGCGCCGATCCAGCGGCTCGCCGACCGCGTCTCGGAGATCTTCGTACCGATCGTCATCGTCGTCGCCCTGGCGACGTTTGCGGGTTGGATCGCCGCGGGCGCGAGTGCCTCGACCGCCTTTACGACGGGCGTCGCGGTTCTGATCATCGCCTGTCCCTGCGCGCTCGGACTGGCGACGCCGATGGCGCTGATGGTCGGAACCGGACGCGGCGCGCAGCTCGGCATTCTGATCAAAGGGCCGCACGTCCTGGAGGAAACGCGGCGCATCGACACGATCGTTCTCGACAAGACCGGGACGGTGACCCACGGCAGGCTCGAGCTCGCGGACGTCGTGCTTCTCGACGGAGCAACGCGGGCCGATGCCCTGCGCCTGGCCGGCGCCGTCGAAAGCGCGTCCGAGCATCCGGTTGCGCGGGCCGTCGCGGGCGCCGCGCTGTCCGAGCTGGGCGTGCTCCCGACCGTGACCGGCTTCCGCAACGAGCCGGGTGTCGGCGTGACCGGCGTCGTCGACGGCCACCAGGTCTCGGTCGGGCGGAATGACGGCCGGATCGAGGTCGCCTGGGACGGGATCCCACGCGCGAACCTCGTCGTCCGCGATGTCGTGAAGCCGGAAAGCGCCGCGGCGATCGCCGAGCTGAAGCAGCTCGGCCTGACGCCGGTGCTCCTGACCGGCGACTCGCGCCGCACCGCGGAGCGTGTGGCGTCGGAGGTCGGGATCGGGACGGTCATCGCGGAGGTCTATCCCGACGAGAAAATCGCCGCGGTGAAGCGCCTGCAGGAGGAGGGCCGGGTCGTCGCGATGGTCGGGGACGGGATCAACGACGCGCCGGCGCTGGTGCAGGCGGATCTCGGGCTCGCGATCGGCACCGGAACGGACGTGGCGATCGAAGCCAGCGACCTCACACTGGTCTCCGGCGACCTGCGCGCCGCGGCGGACGCGATCCGGCTCGCGAGACGCACCCTGCGGACGATCAAGGGCAATCTGTTCTGGGCGTTTGCGTACAACGTGGCGGCGATCCCGCTGGCCGTTGCCGGTCTACTGAATCCGATCATCGCCGCGGCGGCGATGGCCGCGTCGTCGCTGTTCGTGGTCACGAACAGCCTGCGCCTGCGGCGATTCCACAGCACACGGGAGGCGACGTGAAGCACGGTTACGACAAGGCGGCCCTGACGAAGCGCCTGCACCGGATCGAAGGACAGGTGCGCGGCATCGAGCGAATGGTCGACGACGACCGCTACTGCATCGACATCCTCACGCAGATCTCCGCAGTCAACACCGCGCTCGAGAGCCTGGCGTTCAAGCTCCTCGACGATCACGTCAACCACTGCGTTGCCGATGCCCTCGCCTCGGGAGACGCGGACGAGGCGGCGGCGAAGAGCAAGGAGCTGCTCCAGGCAGTGCAGCGCTTTGCACGCACACGCTGAGCAGGGCCTGAACGGCGCCGCTCTCTCGGCGACGACGCACTGTCTCACCGGCTGCGCTCTCGGCGAGGTCGCCGGCATGGCGCTGGCTCAGGCTCTCGGCTGGCCGAACTCGGTGCAGGTCGTCGTCGCGATCGCGCTCGCGTTCGTGTTCGGCTACTCGCTGACCATATGGCCGGTCCTCCGGGCGGGCCTGTCGTTTCGAGAGGCGACCGGAGTGGCGCTCGCCGCCGACACGGTGTCGATCGTGATCATGGAGACGGTCGACAATGTGTTCGTCCTGCTCGTTCCGGGCGCGATCGACGCTGGGCTCGGCGACGCGCTCTTCTGGTGGAGCATCCTGCTCGGCTTCGCGATCGCGTTCGCCCCGGCGTGGGCCGCCAACCGCTGGCTGATCGCGCGCGGCAAGGGCCACGCGGTCGTCCACCAGTACCACCATCCCTAGACGTCCGAGTCACCTGTCGAAACAAGCCGCAGCGTAAGCCGGCGCGGAGCGTGGCTTACGCGGAGGCGAACTGATGCGAATCGGCCACGCGGAGCATGGCCGAGCCGCACGGACGAAGGCATTCGCCGGCCGACAAGAAGCGCGCGGGCTCAGCCCGCGCGCGTTAACCGCGAAGCGCGTACAAGCTTGGGGTCTGACCCGAAGGGGTCAGGCCCCACTTAGGCCGGCCTGCCAGGAGGCCCAGAGGCGGGCGTAGCGCTCGCCTTGCTCGACGAGCTCGTCGTGGGAGGCGACCTCCACCAGGCGGCCGTGCTCCATCACCGCGACGCGATCGGCGCGCTGCGCGGTCGAGAGGCGATGCGCGATCGTGATCACGGTCCGCCCTTCGGCGACTGCGGAGAGCGCCGTCTCGACCGCGACCTCCGTCGCCGGATCGAGGCTCGACGTCGCCTCGTCGAGCACGATGACGGCGGGATCGGCAAGGGCGATCCGCGCGATCCCGACGAGCTGGCGCTCGCCGGCCGACAGCCTCAGGCCGCGCGTCTGCACGTCCGTCTCGAGCCCCTGCGGCAGCGACTCGAAGCGATCGAGCGCGCCGATCGTCCGTAGCGCGCGCCGCACGTCGGCGTCAGTCGCGTCGGGATGCGCGAGGCGGACGTTGTCCGCGATCGTGCCCGTGAAGAGATGGCCCTCCTGCGGCAGCAGCACGATCCGACGCCGCAGCGACGCGAGCGTCGCATCGCGCAGGTCGACGCCGCCGAGCTCGATGCTCCCCCGCTGCGGGTCGTACTGGCGGGTCAGCAGCTTCGCGACGGTGGACTTGCCTGCGCCGGTCGCGCCGACGAGCGCGACGTGCTCGCCAGACGCCACTTCGAGGGTCAGGTCGCGGACGACAGGCCGCTTGCGGTAGCCGAACGTGACGCCGCGCAGCGCGAGCGCTCCCTCCTGCGGCAGCTCGACGGCGGTCGGCTTCTGAGCGATCGACACGGGCACCTCGAGCAGCCCCACGATCTTCGCCAGTGCCGCGAGCCCCTGGCGGAACTCCCCGAGCCATTCCGTGAACCGCCCGATCGGGTCGAACAGCTGGATCAGGTAGAGGACGAAGGCGGTGACGGTCCCGAGCGAGATCTTGCCGTCCTTGTACATCGACGCGGCGGCGAGCAGCACGACGATCAGCGCCGACGCCTGCGCGAGCGGGAGGAAGGCGAACAGGCGGATGTTGACGAACGACGCGCTCCGCCACGCGCGGACCTGCGCCTGGCTGCGCGGCCGATAGCGCTCGAGCGTGCGCTGCTCTCGGCGAAAGGCCTGCACGACGCGCACGCCGGCGAGCCCCTCCTGGAGCGCCGTCAGCGTCTCCGCGACTCGGTCGCGGATCGCGTGGTACGCGTGGCCCGCCCCGTGATGGAAGCTCCAGCTCGACGCCACGAGGATCGGGAGCGCGACGAGCGAGATCGCGGCGAGCTGGGGGGAGAGGAAGATGAGCGCCACGACGGTGAGCACGATCTGCAGCGCGCTGCCGACGACCTCGACCAGCGCCTCGCGCACGAGCTCGTTGAGCGACTGCACGTCCGAGGTGAGCCGCGAGACGAGCACGCCTGCACGCTCGCGCTCGTAGAAGCCGAGGGGCAGCGCCTGAAGCTTGTCGAACGAGGCGACCCGCAGCGAATGCAGGAACCGCTCTCCCGCCGTTGCAGCGAGCAGGATCTGCGCGCGCACGACGACCGGCTTCGCACAGGCGAGACAGAGAAAGATGATGCCCGCGACGTTGAGCGCATGGGTGTCGTGCTTCTTGATCCCCGCGTCCACCGCGTAGCGTACGAGCGCCGGGCCCGACAACGTGATCAGCGTCGAGGCGATCACGGCTGCGGCCGCGCCCAGGTAGCGCCCGCGCACCGGACGCAGCAGCTTGCGGACCTCGTGCCAGACCGAGCGTGCCGACGCGCGTTCCATCAGGCGACCGCCTCGAGGGCGAGGAGCGCGCGGTAGCGGTGGGAGCTCCGCAGCAGGTCGGCGTGCGTGCCCTCCTCGACGATGCGCCCGTTGTCGAGCACTGCGACCCGGTCGGCGAGCGCGATCGTCGCGGGCCGGTGCGCGATCACGAGTGTCGTTCGGCCCTGCATCACCGTGGTGAGCGCAGCGCGAATCTCGTGCTCCTTCGTGGCGTCGACGGCCGACGTCGCGTCGTCGAGCACGAGCACCGCGGGATCCGCCAGGATCGCTCGAGCGATTGCGACGCGCTGGCGTTGGCCGCCCGAGAGGGAGAAGCCGCGCTCGCCGAGCACGGTCTCGTAGCCGTCGGGCAGATCGGCGATGAACCCGGCGGCGCCCGCGAGCTCGGCTGCACGCCCGACCTCCTGGTCGCTTGCGTTCGGCCGCGCCAAGCGGATGTTCTCGGCGACGGTGTCGCTGAAGAGGAACGTCTCCTCGAACACGAGCGCAACCGCTTTGCGGACGTCGCCGAGCGCGAGGTCCCGCACGTTGTGCCCGTCGAGCAGGACAGTGCCTTCGTCGGGGTCGTACAGTCGTGCGAGGAGCCCGGCGACGGTGCTCTTGCCGGAGCCGGTGGGCCCGACGAGGGCGAGCGACTCTCCCGGCGCCAGGTGGAGGTCGAGCCTGTCGAGCACGGGATGGCCGTCCTCGTGGCCGAATTGCACGCCGATCAGCCGCACGTCGCCGCGGACGGGCTGCTCGAGCTTGATCGGATGACGAGGCTCGCGCAGCTTCGGCTCGGCCTCGAGCACCTCGCTGATCCGCGCGCTCGCGCCGACGGCCTTCTGCAAGGTGGTCACGCGCTGGCCGAGCACGCGCAGCGGCCAGACGAGCATCGCGACGTACGCGTTGAACGCGACGAACGAGCCGAGGCTGAGGTCGCCGGCGATCACGCGCCGGCCCCCGAGCCACAGGACCGCCAGCAGGCCGAGCAGGGGGAGGAACTCGAGCGTCGGCATGAAGACGGCGTCGAGTCGCGCGATCTTGAGCGC
>Ga0075433_10003816_pt1 | contig 11660 bp, 10 predicted proteins | sample RhiMethybrSRZTD2_FD_75299 | JGI IMG/M metagenome (GOLD analysis project Ga0075433, IMG submission 75299) | Populus rhizosphere microbial communities from Tennessee, USA - Rhizosphere MetaG P. TD hybrid SRZTD2 | ecosystem: Host-associated > Plants > Roots > Rhizosphere > Soil | place: USA... | reverse complement strand
GTCGAGCTGGCGATCCGTGGCGATCAATTGATTACCATCGGCATTCGCCCTGAATACCCGGAAACCGGTTACGGTTACATCGTCAAAGGCGAGGTGGTTGGCGCCAAGCGCAAGGCGGCTGCTTATCGGGTAAAACGATTTACCGAAAAGCCAACACTGGCCGCAGCAAAACGACTGATCAGCCGGGGCTCTCTATGGAACAGCGGCATTTTTGTCTGGAAGGCTCGGACGCTGCTCGAACTCATGGCCCGATACCAGGCCGCGATCGCGAAGGGGCTCGAAGTTATCCATCAAAATGCCAAAGGAAGGTCGCTGGCCAATCCTAATCCAGCGCTCCGTTCGGTGATCGCACGCCAGTACAGAAAGATGCCGAGCCTCTCGATCGACTACGCCGTATTGGAAAAAGCGGGCTCCGAAGGAAGAGTTTTGACTCTGGAGGGAAATTTCGGCTGGAGCGATGTCGGCAGTTGGTCGGCAGTTCACCGTATGATGCGCAAGGACGCTCATGGCATTGCCGGCAACGGCCAGTGGCTGGAACTCGGGGCGAAGAATTGTCTGATCCACGCGCCGGACCGTTTGGTCGTTCTTCTCGGCGTTGAAGACGTTGTCGTCGTTGACACTCCCGACGCTTTAATGATTGCCGATCTCAAACGCTCCCAGGACGTGCGTGAGTTGGTCGGCGAGTTGAACCGAAAAGGCTTCGGTTCCTACACGATCAAGTAACCGCGTCCGTCCATTATTTCCGTGAATTCACCATTTCCAAAAGGTCCGTTTCAAATCGAGGAGCCCGTCGTTCTCCTCGACCGCAAAGAGCGCGAGTATCTCGCGCGGCTCGATCCACGGCGCGCAATTTCGATTCGCGGCGGCAAGATTTCGGTCGACGACATCATCGGCCGCGACGAAGGCAGCGTCGTCCGATCCTCGTTGAATGAGCCCTTCTTGGTTTTCCGCCCGAGTCTGCCGCAACTGATTCCCAATCTGCCGCGCAGCGCCCAGGTGATTTACCCCAAAGACATCGGGCCGATACTGGTGTGGGCAGACCTATTTCCGGGTGCTCGGGTGGTCGAAGCCGGAGTCGGGGCGGGCGCGTTGAGCATAGCCTTGCTGCGCGCAATTGGCAGTGGCGGTCAGTTGATCTCTTATGAAATACGCGAAGACTTTGGCGAGCTGGCGCGGAAAAATGTCGCGCGCTATTTCGGACCGGCACCTAACTGGGTTGTGAAGACCGGCGATATCGCTCTTGAGATTGAAGAAACCGGCATTGACCGAGTGATTCTCGATCTTCCCGAGCCCTGGCAGGTTATCCAACGCGCGTGGACGGCACTCCGGCCCGGCGGAATTTTACTCTGCTATCTGCCGACGGTTTTGCAAGTGAAAAGTCTAGTCGATGCGTTGCGCGATGATCAGCGGTTCGCATGTATCGAGACGATGGAGACCCTCATGCGCTTTTGGCATTTCAAAGGCATGAGCGCACGGCCACAGCATCGCATGGTCGCTCACACCGGCTTTCTTACTTGCGCGCGTCGATTAGCCGAGGGCCAAAAAGATATTCCCCGAGCCCCCTGAATCGGTCGCGCAGGGAACACAGGATCAGGTTGACATCCATGCTGATTAAACTAAACATCGAAAGCTGAATGTCAGGTTTTCACATTGTCAGAATTTCCAGCGCGATTCTGCTGGCAATCGGTATCAGTTCCGCCGCCCTCGCCCAGCAAAGCCTGGAACGCATTGTCATCACCTACCCCAGCCGGAGCATTGCCTCCGTTGATCTATACATCGCCCAAGATCGCGGCTTCTTTCGTCAAGAAGGCTTGCTCGCCGACGTCGTGCAAGTTAGGGGTAATATCGGCGTGACCGCGCTCCTGAGCGGCGATGTTCATGCGATTAACAATGTCGGCACGATCATTCGCGCCATGGAGCGCACCGACCTGCCGGCCAAAGTGGTCTCCCAAAGTCTTAAGAAAAATCTCTTTTGGCTAGTCACCAAGCCGGATGTGAAATCTCTAAGGGATCTCAAAGGCAAAGTATTTGGAACCACGACATTAGGCGGCTCCCAGCACCTCGCCACTGTTCGCCTCTTGCAAAAGGCCGGTCTAGTTCCGGACAAGGACATCACCGTAGTCATCGGCGGCGATGTCCCGGCGCAACTTCAGAGCCTGTTGGCTGGAGCCATCCACCTCGCGGCCCTTTCACCGCCGACCGTCATCTTGGCTCGAGATAAGTTCAAGCTGAAGATCCATGGCAGCACGCTCGACGATCTGCCCAATCTGCAGAACGGCCTTGCCGTCTCGGAGAAACTGCTGCGCGAAAGGCGTGATTTCGTAAAGCGCGTTTTGCGAGCCCGTTCGCGCGCGCACCGCTACTTCTGGGAAAACGAACGCGGCACCGCCGAGGTGTTGGCGAATTATCTAAAAGTTGAGCTTCCCGTCGCGCTAGAGTCCTACCGGCTTGCTCGCCCCGCATTCACAGCTAACGGTCTGGCCACCGATCAGGAAGTCGAGGAATTTCTGCGCGCCGACGCCGAAGTGTTGAAGCTCAAAGAACCGGTACACGCAGCGAAGATTTTCGACTTTAGTGTGCAGCGCGAAGTGAATCAGGAGCTGGGATTAAAGTAGTCCAAGAGGCCTTGTCTAACATTGCTGGGCGACTATGCCTCCTTTCATACAATCCCGAAACATCTCCGTGATCTTCAAGCCGAAGAACCGTGAGCCGGTCACCGCCCTTAATGACTTCAACCTTGAAGTCGCCAAGGGAGAATTCGTGAGCATCGTCGGACCATCCGGTTGCGGTAAAAGCACCTTTCTTAATATTCTTCTCGGGCTCATCAAGCCCGATACCGGAGAGACGCAACTGAACGGCGAGGCGATCACGGGGCCCAGTCAAGAGCGCGCCATGGTCTTTCAAGAGTTCGGACTGCTCCCTTGGAGAACGGTAACAGCCAACGTGGAATTAGGTTTGGAGTTAAAAGGAATTGCCGCGGCACAGAGAGCAGAGCGCGCCAGCGAGCTCATTAAACTGGTGGGTTTGTCCGGCTTCCAAAACCACTACCCCCACGAGCTTTCCGGGGGTATGAAGCAACGCGTCGGCCTGGCGCGTGCATTGGCGACGGAGCCGGATGTCTTGTTGATGGACGAACCGTTCGCCGCGTTGGACGCGCAGACCCGGGACCTGATGCAGGCGGAATTGTTACAAATCTGGGAACAGTCGAAAAAGACCGTCCTTTTTGTTACTCACAGCATCGAAGAGGCCGCCTATCTGTCCGACCGCGTCATCGTCATGACGGCGCGCCCGGGTCGCACCAAGGAAATTTTGCAGATTCACCTGCCACGGCCGCGCGACTATGAGATGCGGTTGACGCCGGAGTTCAACGACATCAAGGCGACGATTTGGAACACTTTGAAAGCCGAGCTAACCGCCCGGTCCGAGTATGGAGCTTAGAGCGTTTTATCAAGAGCACTACAGGGCGATCCTCGGGACGGTGTCAGTCCTGGCCTTCATCGTCATTTGGGAGTCGCTGCTCACCTTTGTGATTCCCCTCAATCCATTTTTCTTTACCAAGCCTTCGCTTATCGCCGTCGCTTTCAAAGAACAGGTCATCCACGGCGCCCTCTGGCGCGACCTGGCCGTGAGCAGCCGGGCATTTCTCTGGGGTTTCAGTCTGGCAATTCTATTTGGCATTCCCATAGGAGCGTTCATGGGTTGGCGGAAGCGGGCGGAGTATACTCTCGACCCGTTTTTGACCGCCCTTTATGCCAGTCCCTTGGTGGCCTTGGCGCCGCTGATGATCGTTGTCTTTGGCGTGGGTTTGTTAGCCAAAGCGATGCTAGTTTTTCTCCTCTCGGTCTTTCCGTTTATTTTCAATACCTTCGCTGGAGTCAGATCCACGGATCGGTTGCTCATCAATGTCGTTCGTTCCTTTGGCGGAAAAGAAAAGGATTTATATCTCAAGGTCATTTTTCCGAGCACGCTGCCTTACATCGCGGCGGGTGCCAGGATTGCCCTTGGCAGAGGGCTGGTCGGCATTATCGTAGGAGAATTTTACGCGGCATCGGAGGGGATCGGCTTTGCCATCTCGCGCTTTGGCGACACTTACAAATTACCCGAGATGTTCGCCGGCATTTTAGTCCTGATGATTGGCGCCGTCGTCATGACCGAGGGGATGAGAAAACTTGAGGCGCTCCTCGCGCCGTGGAAAATGTCGCAGGAAAGCCAATGAATCGTCTGGTTAATTTCTATAACGAGCGCGAGCACTATTTATTGGGATGGGGGTTTATCCTGATTCTGATGCTAGCGTGGGAAACGCTTCCTCGCCTGGTCGCGCTACCCAGAGGCCTGACACTCTTTTTCACGACTCCTACCCGCGTGGTCGAGGCGTTTTACCACCTAATCGTTGAAAACAAAATTCAGCATCACCTCTATGTCAGCTCCATCGAATTTCTTTTTGGCCTCGCTCTCGCCATCGGGGTGGGCTTGCCGCTCGGACTCATCGCGGGACGATCCAAAATCATTGACGCGATGGTGGATCCCTACGTAACGGTGCTCAATGCCACCCCCAGACTTATCTTTCTGCCACTTTTTATCCTTTGGTTCGGTATCGGCATGTGGTCAAAGGTCGTGATCGTTTTTATCGGCGCCGTTTTTCCTCTGCTGATCAACACCCAGGAAGGGGTAAAAAATGTTGATCAAGTTCTCGTCAATGTCGTCCGATCTTTCGGCGCCAACGAGTGGCAGGTCATGAAAACCGTCGTCTTGCCCAACTCCGTCCCCTACATTATCGCCGGGTTGCGTTTGGCCATCGGCAGGGCCGTATTGGGGGTCGTTGTTGGCGAATTCTTCGGCGCGAGCGAGGGGCTAGGCTACATGATCGCCTCAGCGGCGACCAACTACAAAGTGGATGTGGTCTTTGTCGGCGTGGCAATTTTCATGGGCCTGTCGTTGGCTCTGACCCTTTGGGTCAAGAAGCTTGAGACCCGTCTCAGCCGCTGGCGCCCCGAAGACACAAAGGCCTTTTAAGCAACAAGCGGAGCTGGTTACTTCGACGGCTTTATCCCCAACTCCTTCATGACTTCGTTGAGCAGGTCACGGGCGACGTACTGCTCGAGATCAGGAAGTGGTTTTCCCTTCGGCCAGCCAAGCTCAGGGGTCGCTCGCGATTCAAACAGCGCCTTGACCAACTCGGCGGGCAGTTCGGGCGAAAAGGCGTTGGCGACCTGTTTATAAATTCCTTCGTTGACGGCCGCATCATTAATTTCGAAATACTTTTGGATGACCTCGATGGTGCCTTTCTTGTTGGCTTTGACGTATTCGTCCGCCTTTGCCATGGCTCGGACAAAACGTTTAACCGCATCGCGCTTATTATTGAGATTATCCCTATGCGTAAGGAAGCTACCGCCGAGCCTGGGAATATAGTCGCCCGTCTTTAGCAAAACTTTCATGCCCTCCTTTTCCGCCCGCGCGGCATGCGGGAAGGAAAGAACGCCTGCCTGAATCGAGTGATTAACTAGCGCTGCGATCCGATCCGGTTCTCCGCCGAAGGCGATCACTTTATAATCTTTTCCCGGTTCCATCTTGAAGTGTTTTCCCAAGGTCACCACGATCTCGCTGTAGTCAGCGGAGCCCGGCCGGCCAAGACCGATCGTCTTGCCCTTGAGATCCTCCACCCGTTTAATGTCCGGTGCCGTCGTCAGCGTCCACTGTGAAATCAGCGATTGCCCCACGAGAAAAATGAGCGGCGCTCCTTGGAGTATCGCCTCTGAGCCGCCGGCTGGAATGGGCACAAATTCAATCTCCTTGGCAATCGCCGCTCGCACGAGCACCCCGCCGGTGGTGGCAATAAAGGCGGCATCCAATCCTTCGCCCTTAAAAAAACCTTTGTCCATTGCCACGTAGGACGGAATATGAAAGCCGCTCCCACCAACGGTCCTGCCGACTTTGATCTTAATGCCCTGGGCCACCGTAGAAGATACTGGCATCGCAGCGATCAGAAGTGCCGCAGCGATCATTTGTAGCCATCGCTTTCTATTCCGAATCAGCATATCGGATCCCTCCTCTTTCAGGTTCGACGACGCTCCACGTCTCTTTTTCTTTGAGCAAAACTAGCTACAAATGAAGCTCAAGGCAAGTGAAAATCGGCAATTGACAGCCGCTATCATGCTTAATAATGTGAGCCGCGAAAAGGGGGATATTCACATGAACATTCTCATCACCGGAGCTGGATTGATTGGCACGAATGCCGCGCGCCACGCCGTCGACGCCGGCCATAAGGTCGTTCTCTTTGACCTCTCGCCCAATCGCGATTACATCCAGACAATCGTCGGTAAGGACAAGGCCGACGTGGTCGCCGCCGACATGCGCGATTTGCCTGCTCTGCTTGCCGCGCTGGAAAAATACAACGTCGACACTTTGGTCGCCACCGCGGGGTTGATCGGTTCGCGAGTCCAGGAAAATTCTTACACCGGCGCGACCAATAACATCCTCGGCACGATCAACGTATTGGAAGCTTCTCGTCTGCGTAAATTGCGACGCGTAGTCTATGTAAGCACTTTCGGCGCTTACGACCGTGGCAAGATCACCGATAGCGTTATTCGCGAGACTCACCCCATCGGCGGGCATAATCTCTACGCCACCACGAAAGTCTGTTCTGAACACCTAGTTCATGCGTATGCCAGCATGTATAACCTCGACACGATCATCATTCGCCCGGGCGGTGTTTTTGGTCGGGGTTTTTACGTCGGGGGGTCCACCGTCGGCAAGGTCATGCGCGGCTTGGCGATGAGTATGATCAAGGGGGATCCGATCACCGTCGATGCCAAGATCTATGGCCCAAACGAGTATGTGTACGGCAAGGACGTAGGATTGGCGCTATTCTTAGCGTGCCAAGCGCAAAATCCAAAGCAGCGCATTTACAACGCCGGCACAGGCGTCGTGCATGGACCGGAAGAACTTGCCCAGGTTGTCAGGGAGCTCACGCCCAAAACAGAAGTGAAAGTTGGTGGCCCGGAGATCGCGGAAAAGAGCCGCAGCATTCCAATGGACATCAGCGTCTCAAAAGCAGAACTCGGGTACGCACCGAGGTTTTCGCTGAAGGAGGCTCTACGCGACTACATGGATGAGCTGTGGGCGGATGGGGTGCGCGGCTAGCTTTGTGGGGCACGACATGTCGTGCCTGCCGCAATTCGAAAGAAGAACGGACAACGAAATGCCTGAGCTGCTTTCAATGGACGATCAATCCGAGAACCGAAAGCGAATCATGTAGTACAACGCGGCGATGCCGTCTTTCCAGGTGATCTTTTTACCTTCTTCGTAGGTGCGGCCATGATAAGAGATCGGCACCTCATAGAAGCGGCACCGTTTCTTAGCGAGCTTCACGGTAATCTCAGGCTCGAAGCCAAACCGATTTGACTTGAGCTCGATGCCCTTCAGAACCTCGGCGCGAAAAACTTTGTAGCCCACCTCCATGTCAGAAAGGTTTAAATTGGTGAGCATATTGGACAGCAAGGTTAGCGTCCGATTGCCCAATGAGTGCCAAAAAAATAATACACGATGCGCACCGCCGCCGGCGAAGCGCGTGCCATAGACGACATCCGCCGAGCCATCCTGAATCGGCTCAATCAAGCTCGGATAATCCTTGGGATCGTACTCCAGGTCGGCGTCCTGCACGATTACAATGTCGCCCGTCACGTGACTAATAGCTGTCTTTATCGCCGCGCCCTTTCCCTGATTTTCCGCCTGAAAAAAAACTTTGATTTGATTCAATGGATCGTTGACGCGCTCGCTTTGATCTTTCAGCCGGGCCAAAATCTCACGGCTGCGGTCCTTCGAGCCGTCATCGACCAGAATAATTTCTTTAGACAGCTGCACGGCGCACACACGGCGCACGACTTCCTCCAGCGTGCGCTCTTCGTTATAAACGGGGACCAGGACGGAGAGCTTCACTGTTCGAATTCGCGTTTCTTCAGTTCACGCACAAACGCGGAGAGCTTGGGGTCCGCGTTGACGGCCTCGTTGATCTTAGCCTGGAAATCGGCGGCGGCTCGTTCCAATGGGCTCGTGTCTACTCGTAACCCGAGCCACTGGTTGAGTCGGAGCAATAGCGCCAAAGTGCCTCGCGGATTCGGTGAGACGGAAAGGTAGTGGGGCAATGACGCCCACAAGCTCACATGAGGAACGCCTGCGTTGCGGCAAGCATCAGCCAACACGCCGACAATACCGGTCGGGCCTTGATAGCGGGAAGGCACGAGATCGAGTTCCTCCGCCAACTTAGGATCGGTAGAAAAACCCGTCAGAGGAACCGGGCGAGTATAGAGGACTTCGTCGAGGTAAGCACCCAAGGTGATGACCATTTCAGCCTGGCACTCGCGCGTGAAACGGAGCATCGTCTCGGTAAAAGTCCGCCAACGTAGATGTGGTTCAGCACCAATGCCGAGCACAAAATCTTTTTCGATACCGATTCCGGAGCCATAATAAAAATCATAGGAAGGCCAGTGGATCTCGCGCATTTTACTCTCATTCAATCGAACCACTGGACGCTGCCTGTAAAAATCATAAAACTCTTCGGGGTCGATGCTGGCGAACTTTTTGCTCATCAGCTGATCGATCAGGTATCGCACCGCGGTCGTCGCTGATGAGCCAGCGTCGCTCCAACCCGCAAAAGACAATAGCAAAATTGGACTTTTGAGAGTCGGGCGGCTTTCAAAATTTAAAGGTTCCATGGTTGAAAGTAATTTACCATAACTAGGCCCAGTCTCTCCACCTCAAAATAACTGCAGTCAAAATTAGCCCGTTTGGGTGAGGCAGTCGCGATTTTAACTAATCCAACGTTGTCGATTCAAAATCAGTTAGGAGTTCCCGGCCCCCTTTGCTATAGTGATGACACAATCATGACTGGACAAAGACACCGCCTACCACCGATGTTTCAAAAGAACGAGGTGCTGTTTGGCCACGACGGCACGCCTGGTTTAATCGCCTTTGAAGTCACCGGCGATACGGTGACAATTTTCTCTCGTGATGGCGCTACTACGTGCTCACAAACCGTGCCGTTTCAACCGTTATTACTGATGGCGGGCGACGACGGCCTCGCGGGCTGGAAGGGCGAGGCCAAAATCGAACCGCTTGCCGGCGAAGGCGCATTCAATCGCTTAGCACTGTTTCCCGATCTCAAGCAGCTCGATGACGCCCGATTCTATCTGCAGAAAAAAATCAGTAAACCCCCGTCCGCCGGTGACTCGCCCTATTGGTATTCCAGCGATCCGCTTCAGCAGTTTCTATTGCTTTCCGGAAAAACTCATTTCCTGGACATGAGCTTTCGTGACTTGCAGCGCATGCAACTCCATATCGAAACTTATTGTGCCGACGGTTTCACATTTCCCAATCCAACACGCGACACCGACTGCATCACGGTGATCGGCCTATCCGACTCGACAGGCTGGGAAAGATTGATTTCCGGCAAGGATTTCAACGAACCAGAAATGTTGCGCGAGCTCGTCGTCGAGATCCAGCGGCGTGACCCCGACGTCATCGAAGGCCATAATTTGTTTCGATTCGATTTAGAATACATCGAAGCCCGCGCCAGACGGCACAACGTTGCGTTAAACTTCGGGCGGGACGGGTCGCGGCTCGCCGGCCACACTTCCCGAATGCAAATCGCCGAGCGCACTATCAGCTACCGTAAGTATGAAATTTTCGGCCGCCACATCATCGACACTTGGATCCTGGCGCAGCATTATGATGTCGCCACTAGGGAGTTGGGAAGCTTCGGCTTAAAGGAAATCGCCCGACATTTCGGCATCGCGGGTGGTGACCGAATCTACCTGCCGGCAGATAAAACCAGCTGGTATTTCGATCATGATCCCGACACGCTGATTCGCTGCGCGCTCGACGACGTGCGCGAAACCCGTGCCATTTCGGAAATTTTATCACCCAGCTACTTCGTCGAAGCGCAAATTTTCCCGTACAGCTTCCAGCACATGCCGCTGCGCGGCAATGCCACCAAGATCGACGCGCTGTTTGTGCGCGAGTATTTGCATCAGCGCCGCGCAGTGCCTTTTCCCGGCGAAGGACGTGAAGTGCTGGGTGGATTTACGGCTATGGAGTTTCAAGGAACCGCTCAGCGCGTCTTACACTGCGATGTAACCTCGCTGTATCCGTCAATCATGCTGGTTTACAACTATTTGCCGAGCAAGGATGAGCTCGGCGTTTTCTCAGGTTTGCTCCGCGACCTGCGCACGTTTCGAGTAAAGGCCAAAGAATTAGCGCGTGAGGCCGCAGACGAAGAAAGCAGAAACTATTTTAACGCGCTGCAATCGACGTTTAAAATTCTCATCAACTCTTTTTACGGCTACCTTGGTTTCCAGATGGGCCACTTTAACGATTTCGACGCGGCGAATCAGGTCACGGCCAAGGGCCGTGACCTGATTCAGTCTGTGATTGCTTGGCTTAAGAAAAATGCTGCCCAAATTGTTGAAGTGGACACCGATGGTATCTACTTCGTGCCGCCCGAAAGCGTGAAGACCGCAGCAGACGAGGAGCAATTCGGCGCTAATCTCGCAGCGATTCTTCCCCAGGGCATCGAGCTCGAGCTGGACGGCCGCTATCCGGCAATGTTCAGCTATAAAATGAAAAACTATGCACTGCTGGACGAGCAGGGGCGATTGCGCATCAAGGGCTCAGGCCTGCGATCGCGCGGTCTCGAGCTCTTCCAACGCGAATGGCTGGAAGAAATGCTTTTACTGCTCTTAAAGGATAATAGAGCGCAAATTCCGAAACTCTACGAGCGCTATCTTGATGACATCGATCAGCACCGCAAGGAAATTTCCTGGCTCGCGAAAACCGAGACGTTGCAAGACTCGTTGGAAACTTATCAAGCAAAGCTCAAAGCCAAGAAGCGCAACGCCGCCGCGCCCTACGAGCTTGCGCTCAAAGCCGATCGGCCCTACCAGCCGGGCGATCAGATCTCCTATTACGTCGTCGGAGCAAAAGCCAAGATTAAGATCAACGAGAACTGTAAGCTAGCGTCCGACTGGGACGCCAACAAACCCGATGAAAACGTCGAACATTATAAGGCCAAACTCAAAGAATTGTATGAAAAATTCAAGCCATGGATCGAGGACGGAGCGACAACGGAAGAACACTCCGGATTGAGCGACGATCGGGCTCAGTTCTCGTTACTCAGTTCTTAGTCCTAACACACGAGCAAATGACTCTTGCGATGAACAAAGTCGCTCTGATCACGGGTGGCGCTCGGGGCATCGGGCGAGCCGTCGCGCTGGACCTGGCTGCGCGAGGCTGGTCGGTAGCTATTTGTTACCGCTCCAGCGCGACGGCGGCGGCGGAAGTCGTTACCGCCGTGGAACATCACGGAGTAAATGGTCTGGCAGTGCAATGCGATGTTTCTGATCCCGTTGCCGCAGCAGGCTTTGTGCAGCGAGTGAACCAAGAATGGGGCCGGATCGACGCGCTCATAAACGGCGCCGGTCCATACCATCGAGTTTCTCTGCTGAAGGAAACCAATGACGGGTGGCACTCGATGTTCGACAACAATTTACACCCGGTCTTCTATCTGAGCCAGGCTGTCATCCCGATCATGAGAGAACGAAAGTGGGGCAGAATCGTATGCTTCAGCATGGCGAACGCCGAACAGCTCATCGCTCAACCCCAGCTCA
>Ga0075433_10003815_pt1 | contig 11663 bp, 9 predicted proteins | sample RhiMethybrSRZTD2_FD_75299 | JGI IMG/M metagenome (GOLD analysis project Ga0075433, IMG submission 75299) | Populus rhizosphere microbial communities from Tennessee, USA - Rhizosphere MetaG P. TD hybrid SRZTD2 | ecosystem: Host-associated > Plants > Roots > Rhizosphere > Soil | place: USA... | reverse complement strand
ACGCCTCTTCCTGACGAATGCGCTGTTCGTTGGTCTGGATGTCCTGCTGACGCGACTTGAGGTCGCTCTCTCGCACGGCGACATCATTCTGTGCGCGTTCGAGCGTCTCCTTAGTGGTGAGGCCGTCCTTCCAGAGATCCTGCTGGCGCTTGAGATTCTGCCGAGCGAGATCGAGGTTCACCTTGGCGGTTTCAACGGAGGTGTGCGCTTGATCGAGCGACGATTTCGCGGCGGCGACGCTGGCCTCGCCCCGCTCCAGTTGTCCGGCGAGCGATCGTGGATCGATCTCGAGCAGGAACTGGCCGGCCTTGACGCGCTGACCCTCTTCCACGGCGACGCGTGTGACGCGGCCGGTGGTATTGGCCGACACGTTCACCTGTCGCTTCGGCTGAATTTTGCCCGACGCGGAGACGAGTGCCTCGAGATCGCGGGCACGAATGTCTTCGGCCGTCACCCGCGATCCCGAGTCGCGTTTGAAGTACAGATTGGCGGCGACGACGGCGGCACCGACCAGAACCACGAGAACGGTAATGACGACCTTTTTCCGAGTCATCGATGCTCCTCACGAACCCGAACGGTAGAAGGCGATCACGAGCGCAATTACCACGTAGATGCCGAGCAACGTCGTCGCAATCGGACCGGTGCGTCGCTTGTAGAGCACGGCGAGGCCGATGGCCAGGCTGATCGTTGCCCACACGAAGAACAGATCGATGGACCCGAGAAAGAGCGTCACGAGACTCTTCTCATCGAGAAAGGGCACGAAGATACCGAGATTCGCTCCTGCCGTCTTTCCGCTGGCGAAACTGAGCGCCATCGTGAAGACCTGCTGCAGCGCGACGATCACCGCCGAGTGCGCGACGATGGCGTAGACGTGCTTGAACTTCGCGGCGCCGCCCATGAGCAGCGAGAAGATCAGAAGGAGGATTCCCGCCTCGATGGCGATGACGATCGGCAGGAAGATGGCCTGGGCGATCGGGGTCGTGATTGCGGCCCGTTTCATTCCCTGTTCCAGTCGGTCGTATATCTGATCGGAGACGTTGAGCCCGAGCGATTCCATCGCTTTGATCTGTTGATCGAGCGCCAGCTTCTGCCCGAGTTCCGATGACAGGAACACACCTTGCGCGATGCCCGTGACGAGAATGATGACGAGCATCACGCCGAGCGAGCGAGGCTTCGCGGCGACCGCGGCATAGGTCGATCGAGGCGAGAACAGCACCCCTGTGATGCGTGCCAGAAGGCCCGGTTGCGGCGCAGGTGTTGCGGCAACTTCAGTCACGTTCATGACCTTTCAATTCGTCACCTTACGTTCCGCCAAGTACGGCCATCGTTCCGGCCAATAGCAGCGCAAGTCCCGCATACGCCCCGAGAAACGTCACCGCCAACCGGCGCGCGTTGCGCTGATAGAGCACGCCGATCCCGACTGCAAGCAGAATCACCCACCAGATCACGAAGAGGTCGAGCGCTCCCGCGAATCGAGCCGTTGCCGACGCCTCGCTCAGCGTCGGCCACCATGTGCCGATCGAGGTGGCGCTGGCCGTGCTCTCGCTCACATATGTACTGACCGACGCGACGATCTGCCGCAATGCGAGCGGCACGCTTGCGTACGACACGATTGCGCACACCTGCGTAAACGACGCTTTCGGCTGATCGGCGGAACCGAACAGCAGAAACACCCCGCTTGCGATCGCCAACGTGAGCACCGGTCCGTACAGCAGAGCGGTTCCGATCCCGTATGCGACAGCGTGCGTACTTAGTTTCCGCAACTCGGCATACCGGGCATCGTCGACCTCCTGACCGAACGCGAGAGCCGTCCGTTCCCATTCATCAACGAGCGCCAGTCGACCGACCCTGGTCTCGAACACCGCGGCGCGGCTTCCTGCAACTGCAATCGTCAGGAGAGCCAGTATCGCTAACCAGCGAGGTGAGGCCGCAATCGTCGACATCGTGGCGCGGGGACGCCGGATCACTCCGAAAATCCGTGAAAGTACGGCGTTCGTTGTTGGCGTGGGTGAAATAGCGGCCCCTGATCCCGAGGTCACTCGAACTCCTAGATACGGCAGATCGCTGGTTCGGTTCCCCTGTGGGCAATTGCCCGATACGCTGAAGCCTCTGTGTGATGGCGTTCTTCTGAGAGGGGAGAACCGAGTACTTCCTTATTCCACCATAACTTCCCTCCGATCGGCGACCGACCTGGATCTTGCTGACAGGCTTACCGCTTGTACGTCACAGACATAGGCCACCTCGACTCTATCGCGCACCCATGGGCAGGCCGAGAAGATAGACGAGTCGGAGTGCCCTGCCGGTCGTGTGTGCAGCCAGCCCGGGTCAGCTACGTGGAACGCGATGGGAGGTCCCATTGTGGCCATCGTGTCGCTCTGACGATTACTTGAGACGGACGTAAATCCCGTTATCGCATGGCGGTTCGAATCGGAGAGCTGCTTCTCAAAGAGAAGCGCATTTCGCCTGAGCAACTCCAGGAGGCGCTGAACTATCAGCGCTCGAATGGGGGGAAGCTCGGCTTCAATCTGATCAAGCTCGGATACGTCAAGGACGACGAGATCACGGCGCTCCTGAGCAAGCAGTACGGAGTCCCGTCGATTGCGCTCGGTTCGTTCGATGTCGATCCGGCGGTCGTGAAGCTCGTACCGGCGGAGACCGCCCAGAAATACCAGATCATCCCGCTGTCTCGATCGGGGGCCACGCTCACGATCGCGATGACCGATCCGACCAACGTGTTCGCCATGGACGACATCAAGTTCATGACGGGCTACAACGTCGAGCCGGTCGTCGCGTCGGAGACCGCCGTCATCGAAGCGATTACGAAGTACTACCAAAAGGCCGCGGGACCCGGGAATGGGAACGGCGCGGCGGCTGGCGGTGGCGGCGGTGCCAGTGCGCTCGAAATGGCCAGCAAGGCCCTCGAGGAGATGCCAGTACTCGCCGACGCTGGCGATGTCGAGGTTCTCGAGGAGTTCGAGGAGATCAGCGCCGAGGCGCTGGCCAAGCAGGGCGAGGAAGCGCCGGTCATCAAGCTGGTGAACGTCATTCTGATGTCGGCGATTCAGAAGGGCGCCAGCGACATTCACATCGAGCCCTACGAGAAAGAGCTCCGCGTGCGGTACCGCGTCGACGGCATTCTCTACAACATCATGCAGCCGCCGATGAAGTTCCGCGATGCGATTACCTCGCGCATCAAGATCATGTCGAAGCTGGATATCGCGGAGAAACGCCTCCCGCAGGACGGCCGCATCAAGATCCGCTTCCAGGACAACGGCGAGATGCGCGACATCGATTTCCGCGTGTCGTGCCTGCCCACGCTGTTCGGCGAAAAGATCGTGCTTCGTCTCCTCGACAAGACGAAGTTGATGCTCGACATGACCAAGCTCGGTTTCGAGAAGGAGTCACTCGACAAGTTCGAGGTGGCCATCGAGAAGCCGTGGGGCATGGTGCTCGTCACGGGCCCCACGGGATCGGGCAAGACCAACACCTTGTACTCCTCGATCGCGCGCATCAACACGATCCAGACGAACATCATGACCGCGGAAGACCCGGTCGAGTTCAATCTGATGGGCGTCAACCAGGTGCAGGTTCGAGAGAGCATCGGTCTCAACTTTGCCGCCGCACTCCGCAGCTTTCTGCGTCAGGACCCCAACATCATCCTCGTCGGCGAAATCCGCGACTTCGAGACCGCGGAAATCGCGGTCAAGGCGGCGCTCACCGGACACCTCGTGCTCTCGACGCTGCACACCAACGACGCCCCCAGCACGATCAACCGGTTGATGAACATGGGCATCGAACCGTTTCTGGTCGCGAGCTCGCTCAATCTGGTGTGCGCGCAGCGACTGGTGCGCAGAATCTGCAAGAACTGCACGGAACCCGACCCGACGCCATCTCAAGCGCTGGTGCAGGCCGGATTCACAGCCGAAGAGGCAAAGAGTGTGGTCCCCAACAAGGGGAAGGGCTGCGAGAAGTGCAACAACACCGGGTTCAAAGGCCGCGTCGGCCTCTACGAGGTGATGGAGGTCACGGAGGAAATCCGCGAACTGATCCTCGTTGGTGCCTCAGCGCTGGAATTGCGACGCAAGGCCGTTGACGAGGGAATGATCACGCTTCGCCGCAGCGGCCTGCTGAAGGTGAAGGACGGAGTGACGACGATTGAGGAAATCGTCAGGGAGACCGTGAAGTAATGCAGACACTGCCTGAACTTCTCCACACGATGGTGCAGATGGAGGGATCGGACCTCCACATCACCACCAACACGCCGCCGCAGATTCGCGTGCACGGCCATCTCGTGCGCCTGCAAGCGCCCGATCTCTCGCCGTCGGACACCAAGCAGCTCGCCTACAGCGTGCTGACCGACGCCCAGAAGAAGCGGTTCGAGGAGACGATGGAGCTCGACTTCTCGTTCGGCATCAAGGGATTGGCCCGCTTCCGCGTCAACATGTTCAACCAGCGCGGCTCGGTGGGTGCGGTCTATCGATTGATTCCCGAGCGCATTCGCGCCTTCCAGGAGCTCAATCTGCCGCCGGTGCTGGCGACGCTCGCCGAGAAACCTCGCGGGCTCGTGCTCGTCACCGGTCCCACCGGATCGGGGAAGTCGACGACGCTCGCGGCGATGATCGACAAGATCAACAAGGAGCGCCACGACCACATCCTCACCATCGAGGATCCGATCGAGTTCGTGCACCAGCACCAGGGATGTCTGGTCAACCAGCGCGAGGTGCACAGCGATACCGAGAGCTTCTCGAACGCGCTGCGCGCGGCACTGCGCGAAGACCCCGACATCGTGCTGATCGGTGAGATGCGCGATCTCGAGACTGTGGAAGCGGCACTGCGGATCGCCGAAACGGGCCACTTGACGTTCGGCACCCTGCACACCAACTCGGCGTCGCAGACCATCAATCGCATCATCGACATCTTCCCAGCCCACCAGCAAAGCCAGATTCGTACGCAGCTCTCGCTTGTGCTCGAAGGCATTGTCTGCCAGGCGCTATTGCCCAAGGTCGGCGGTGGCCGCGTGGTCTCGCTCGAAATCATGGTGCCCACGCACGGCATCCGGAACCTGATTCGCGAGGACAAGGTTCATCAGATCTATTCGGCCATGCAGACCGGCCAGGAAAAGATGGGCATGCAGACGATGAACCAGTCGCTGGCGACGCTGTTTCAGAAGCGTCTCGTCACGCAGGAGACCGCGATGATGGCGTCCTCGAACCGCGACGAACTGCAGGATTTGATCAATCGCGGCGTCGGCGTTGTGGCAGGTGCGGGGCTCAGTCGCCCGGGCATGCGCCCAGTGAGTCGATAGGAGCAATAGGCGATGGCCACTTTTGCATACAGCGGGCGGACACGCGCGGGGCAGACCGTGACCGGGGAGCGCGTGGCGGATTCGATCGACGGCGCCGTCGCGGCGCTGCGGCGCGAGCAGATCCTCGTCACGCAGATCAACCCGGTCAAGGAAGCGGCGAAAGCCGCGGCCGCGCCCAAGGCCCTCAAAGCCAAGGGCGTCTCCGCCAAGAATCTCGCGGTGTTCACCCGTCAGTTTTCGGTGATGATCGATGCCGGCCTGCCGCTCGTGCAGTGTCTGGACATCCTCGGCACGCAGGAAGAGGACAAGAACTTCTCCGCGGTCATCCTGGCGACGCGGACCGACGTCGAGAGCGGTGCCTCGCTCGCCGATGCCATGAAGAGGCACCCCAAGGCGTTCGACGCGCTGTTCACCAACATGGTGGCGGCGGGCGAAGCCGGCGGCATCCTCGACACGATCCTGAAACGGCTGGCGACCTACATCGAAAAAGCCGTCAAGCTGAAGAGCCAGGTGAAGTCGGCGATGGTCTATCCCGTCGCCGTCATCGTGATCGCGGCGGTGGTGGTCGGCGTGATTCTGTGGAAGGTCATTCCGACGTTCGCGAACCTGTTCGCTGGTCTCGGCGCGGAGCTGCCGCTGCCGACGCGCGTCGTCATCGCGTTGAGCAACAACCTCGTGCGCTTCGGGCCGTTCCTCATCGCCGGCCTGTTCGGAGCGGCCTTCGCCGTAAAGTCGTTCTATGGCACGCCTCGGGGGCGCACGCTCATCGACGGGATGATGCTCAAGCTACCGGTGATGGGTGCGCTGCTCCGCAAGATCGCGGTGGCGCGCTTCTGCCGAACGCTGTCGACGCTGCTCGCTTCCGGTGTGTCGATTCTCGAGGCCCTGGATATCACGGCCCGAACCGCCGGCAACGCCATCATCGAGGATGCCATCCTCACCACGCGCAAGAGCATCGAGCGCGGCGAGACGATCGCGCAGCCGTTGAAGGAGACCGCGGTGTTTCCGGCGATGGTGGTGCAGATGATCGGCGTCGGCGAGGCCACGGGCGCCCTCGACACGATGTTGGGCAAGATCGCCGAGTTCTACGAAGACGAAGTCGACGTCGCGGTGGCCGGCCTGCTGACGCTGCTCGAGCCGATCATGATCGCGTTCCTCGGCGGCGTCGTCGGCGGCATCGTCATCGCGATGTATATGCCGATCTTCGACCTGATCAGCAAGCTGACCGGGTAACGGCATTGAGCATTGAGCATTGGGCCTTGGTTCAATGAATCTGCGACGTCGATTGTCGAGGCTGATTGCCGCACGCGTGGTGCTGGTCACCCTGCTGCTCGGCTCGGCGATCCTCATCCAGATTAGCCGGCCTGGATCGTTTCCAGTCGACCCGTTCTTCACGCTGATCGGCATCACCTACGCGCTCAGCGTGTGTTACCTGGCGACGCTTCGCTATGCGGAGCGTCACTTGTGGCTCGTCGATCTCCAGTGCGCGGCCGACGCGCTGCTGGTGTCGGCGTTCATTCTCGTCACCGGCGGCATCGCCAGCAATTACTCGTCGCTCTACACGCTGCCGATCATCGCTGCGGCGATGATTCGCTACCGGCGCGTCGCGATGCAGGTGGCGACCCTGAGTGCGGCGCTCTATCTGGCGATCGTCGCCGTGCAGTACGGCGATTTCGACGTGCCGCTCGTCAAGCGGTTCCTGCCGGCGGTCGATCTGCCAACCCTGCGCGTGGCGCAGTATTCGGTGGCCATCAGTCTTGGCGGGTTCGTCGGCGTGGCGCTGCTGGCCGGGTCGCTCGCGGACAGCCTCCGTTCGGCCGGGGCACGCCTCGAGGACGCGTCGCTCGTCATCCGCGATCTGCGCGCCTACAACGAGTACGTCATCAACAGTCTGTTGAGCGGTCTGATTACCAGCGACGTGCAGGGCCAGATCCTGACGTTCAATCGGGCGGCGGCCACCATCATCGGGCTGCCGGCGACGCACGCGATCGGTCGCGACATCGTCGAAGTGATGCAGCTGCCGGAGTCGGTGCGCGGGCGGCTGTCGGATTTGACCGAACGCCGCGGACTGCGCGTCGACTACCAGCACAAAGCCCCTGACGGCGTCATCGACGTCGGCTTGACCGCGAGCGTCTTGATGTTTCCCGACGGTGGCCGCGGCTACCTGTTCGCGTTCCAGAACGTCACCGAATTGCGGCGCCTCGAACGAGAGGCGCGGCTGCGACAGCGCCTGGCGGCGGTGGGCGAAATGGCGGCCGGCATCGCCCACGAGATCCGCAACCCGCTCGCGTCCATGGCTGGATCGATTCAACTGCTCCGGCACGAATTGCCGCTCAGTGACGAACAGGCGCAATTGATGGACATCGTCTTGCGCGAATCGGAACGGCTCAATCACACCATCAAGTCGTTCCTCGCCTACGCACGGCCGCAGCGCTCCGCCCCCGCACGACTCGACGTCGGCCGCGTGCTGCAGGACACCGCATTGCTACTCCGCAACAGCGCCGACGTCCACGACGATCACGTGATCGAGGTCGACGCACCCGATCCAGTGTGGTGCGAGGCCGATGAGAACCAGGTCCGCCAGATCGTCTGGAACCTCGCGAGCAATGGACTTCGCGCGATGTCCAAGGGCGGACGGCTGCTGCTGTCGGTGCGATCGGCGGAGGAGTCGGGCAACCATGTCGTCGTGCTGGCCGTGCAGGACCAGGGGTGTGGGATTCCTGCCGACGACATCGACAGCATCTTTCAGCCATTCCGCAGCACGTTCGAGCGCGGCACGGGACTCGGGCTCGCGATCGTCCACCGGCTCGTGACCGACGACCACGGCACGATCGATGTGTCTTCGGAAGTGGGCGTCGGCACGATCTTCACAGTCAAGCTCCCCGCCCACGCCGGGTTGAGCTCCACATCGGCGGCCGCGGAGGTCGCGGCCCCGCGGAGTGCAGTGGTATGACGCGGACATCTACGGTGCAGACGCCCCCCGACGAGCGTCACGATCAGGTCGCCGGCGCCAAACCGCGAATTCTCATCGTCGACGATGAGCCATCGATGCGCGACATGCTGCGCATCGTGATGCGACGCGACGGGTTCGACGTCGAGGTCGCGGCCAACGGCAAGGAGGCCATCGAGCTGCTGAAGCGCGAACGAGTCGATCTGCTCCTGTCGGACATCCGTATGCCCGACGTCAGCGGCGTCGATGTGCTGCGCGCCGCGAAAGAAGCCAATCGCGACATCGTCGCGTTCATGATGACCGCGTTCGCGTCGACCGACACCGCAGTCGAAGCGATGCGTCTCGGCGCCGTCGATTACTTCACGAAGCCGTTCAACATGGACGAGCTGCGGCTCAAGGTGCGGCAGCATCTCGAGACGATGCGCCTCAAGCAGGAGAACGTGCTGCTGAAGCGCGCCCTCAATACCAGCCACGAGTTCTGTAACATCATCGGCCGCAGCAACGCGATGCTCGATCTGTTCAAGATGATCGAGACGATCGCCAAGACCAACAGCACGGTCCTCATCACCGGCGAATCGGGCACGGGCAAGGACCTCGTGGCCCGCGCGGTCCACTACAATTCGCTGCGGCGCGAGCATCCGTTCGTGGCGCTCAACTGCGGCGGTCTGCCCGAGACGCTGCTCGAGTCCGAGCTGTTCGGACACATGCGCGGTGCCTTTACGGGCGCCGACTCGAACAAGAAAGGCCTGGTCGAAGTCGCCGAGCGCGGCACCATCTTCCTCGATGAGATCGGGGAGATGAATCAGACGATGCAGGTGAAGCTGCTGCGCGTGCTGCAGGACCGTCGCTTCCGCCGCCTTGGCGGGACAGAAGAAGTGCAGGCCGACATCCGCGTCATCGCTGCCACCAATCAGGACCTGCAGAAGATGGTGTCAGACGGACGATTCCGCGAAGATCTCTATTACCGGATCAACGTCATTCAGGTGCACCTGCCGCCGCTGCGCGATCGGCGAGAGGACGTGCCGCTCTTGGCGGAACACTTCCTCAACAAGTACGCGCAGGGTGTGGACAAGCCCGTGCGGGGGATCTCGCACGAGGCTCAGGAACTGTTGTCGGCCTATGGCTGGCCGGGAAACGTGCGCGAGCTGGAGAACGTGCTCGAACGCGCCGTCGCGCTCGAGCAGACAGCGCTCGTCTTACCGGAAAGCCTGCCGATGCAGGTGCGCACCGGCATTGGGACGTCGAGCAAGAGCGCGCCCGCATCGGGCGTCCGTCAGGACGCTGCGCGCGGTCTCCCGGATATCAGCGACGGATTCGATCTGGAAGCGCTGGGTGAGGACTTCTATCGCCATTACATCGCTCTGGCTCTGGAGAAGTCCGGCGGCGTGCAATCGCGAGCGGCGGAAATGCTTGGCATGACGTTCCGTTCGTTCCGCTACTACGCCAAGAAGTTCAACCTCAAATAGCGGATGGGTCAGCGGGGCCGACCCTTCGCGCGTGCGGGCCTCGTCATCCTGGCCGTTGCTCTCATCGTCCAGAGTGGTCATGGGCTCGACGCGACCCTTCCCGATCGACCGCGCTATACGGCGCCGCGAACACCCTGGGGCGATCCGGACCTGCAGGGTGCGTACACGAACGCCGCCGAACGGGGCATTCCCCTCGAGAGACCGCTGGCGTTTTCGAACGGTGTGTCTTCAGGCCAGTTGCAGCGTTTGAACGCAGAGCGCCGCGAATCGGTACGACGCGATATCGAGTGGGAAATCACAAGCGAGCCGCAGGTCGAGAACAGCCGCGGCTGGTTGGTGATCGATCCACCTGACGGGCGGATTCCGCCGTTGGTTTCGGAAGTGTTCCGGCGCAATCGTGAGCGGATCGATGCATGGAAGCCAAGCGCCATCGACGCCGCTCCGTGGTTGTCGTTGGGACTCTTCGAGCGATGCATCACCCGCGGTCTGCCGGGGTCCATGATCCCGTTCCACTACGGCAACGTGTATCAAATCGTGCAGGGCCCGTCAGTCGCGTCGATCACCTACGAAATGGTGCACGAAGCGCGCGTGATTCCACTCGACTCCGGCGACCGACCGCACGTCGGGGCGCCAGTCCGTTCCTACATGGGCGATCCGCGCGGGCACTTCGACGGCGAGACGCTTGTGATCGAAACGACCAACTTCGCCGATGTGGGGCGCTATCTCGGCGCGAGTGCGGACCTTCGTGTCATCGAGCGCTTCACGCCAATCAGTGCAACCGCGCTCGAGTGGTCCGTCACGTTCGACGACCGACGGACGTGGACTGCCCCGTGGAGGATAGCGATGAACCTGACGCGAACCGATCAAGGGCCGCTTGAATTCGCGTGCCATGAAGGGAACCGAACGCTCCGCACAACCTTGAGGTCGCGCACGGCGGACTCCTCGCCAGGTGCCAATCGGGGCGGCTCTCTCGGTGCCAATCGGTGACGCTCTGTCAATTCTTGGCAGAGCTTCGTTGACAGTAACTGTCATGCCGCTCCCTGCGCCTGCGTCACGCGATGTCCCTCCGTCTGATAGGGCCTTTGGATTCATCAACTAGCAGCCATCGTCAGTACTTCGGCTCGGATTGGTACCTGGCTTGCCACAGTGAAAGCATCTGTTCAAGGCCGGATCGCCTGGTGCCGATTTCGTAAGCGGAACTGGGCGTCCCCGACGCCACGAGCGCGGTGCGAGCCGCACAGGGAGCACTGTGAAGGGACGGAAGGAAGAAGCCGGGTTCACGCTAATCGAGCTGCTGATTGTGGTGGCGATCATCGGTATCCTCGCTTCGATTGGCATCGCCTCGGTGATGCGCGCACGCCTCACGGCGAACGAAACCGCAGCGCTGAGCACCATGCGCGCGATCAACGGCGCGCAAACGAGCTACGCGACCGGTGCGGGATTCGGCGGGTTCGCGACGAGTCTGACGATACTCGCGACTCCCTGTATGGGCAGTACGATTGGCTTCATCTCGCCTGATCTGGATCCCAGCCGCCCCGGTGTCACGCCCTCGGGTGCGACGGGAGTGGTGAAGAGCGGGTACACCATCGATCTCGCAGGGAACGGCATCATGGGTATCCCTGATTGCAACGGAACAACGACCGAGGCCGACTACGTAGCTACTGCGGTTCCGCTGACAATCGGTATCACGGGCGTACGTGGATTCAACACCTCGGGTGCGGGCACGGTCTATTTCGATCCATCAGGGCTGCCCACCGGCAACATGCCGCTCCAGTAGGAAATCGTCGATTCCCCTTTTCTTCACGCGCGCTGCACGGGCGAGTCTCCACGTCCGTGCAGCATTTCGTGCGTCCAACCCGCTGCCGCAACCGTCCAAAGCTCTATCGATTCACACAAGTTCTCAGCACGCGCCTTGTGGCGTTGACGTTTTTTTGGCAACTGC
>Ga0075433_10003812_pt1 | contig 11671 bp, 9 predicted proteins | sample RhiMethybrSRZTD2_FD_75299 | JGI IMG/M metagenome (GOLD analysis project Ga0075433, IMG submission 75299) | Populus rhizosphere microbial communities from Tennessee, USA - Rhizosphere MetaG P. TD hybrid SRZTD2 | ecosystem: Host-associated > Plants > Roots > Rhizosphere > Soil | place: USA... | reverse complement strand
TTCAATCGTTATTTCCGGCCCGACCGGAACCCGGTTCGCATCAGAGTGTTGCGCAAGGAGCGCGTAAAAGTGCCTGCGGGTACGTTCGATGCGATCGTGGTGCAGCCCGTCATCAAGACGAAGGGAATTTTCTCGGAGAACGGACACGCGGAAGTCTGGCTCTCCGACGACGATCGCCATATCATGCTGCAGCTCAAATCGAAGTTGTCTTTCGGTTCACTGAACCTCTATCTGAATAAGTACGTCCCATCGCCGACTCCCTAGGCGGTAAGCGCGGGCCGCGCGGCTCGCGAGGCGCGACCGAGGAGGTCGATCTCTCCAAGGTCAAGACAATCCCGATCGAGCGACGACCAAACAAAGTCGCCGCGCGTGAATTCGCATCACCGCCGGGCAAGGATCGGAGCTTCGCCGCATTTCTGAAATCACTTCCCGACGTTCTCGTCGCGCGCGATTTCCTGCAGGTCGTCGACGCGATCGCAAAAGCGGCTCGTGACAAGCGCGCAGTTGTCGTAATGCTCGGCGGCCACATCGTGAAGACGGGACTCGCGCCTTTGCTCATCGATCTGATGAAGCGCGGCGTGATTACACATCTCGCGATGAACGGTTCTGCGGCGATCCATGATTACGAGATTGCGAGATTCGGCGCGACATCTGAAGACGTCGCGCGCGGGCTCGTCGACGGAACCTTCGGCATGGCCGACGAGACTGGCCGCGGCATGAACGAAGCCTTCAGTGCCGGAATGAAGAACGGCTGGGGCATGGGCGAGTCGCTGGCGCGCGCGCTCAAAGAAACCGAGCTGTCGAATCCGGACTTGTCGGTGTTGCTTGCCGCTGCCGATCTGGGAATTCCCTGCACCGTGCACGCCGCGCTCGGCGCCGAAATCATTCATCAACACCCCGCCACCAACGGCGCCGCGATTGGTGACACCAGTCACCGCGATTTTCGCCGGCTGGCTGCCTCGCTACCTCGCCTTCACGACGGGGGTGTCGTCCTCAACCTCGGCAGCGCTGTCATCATGCCGGAGGTTTTTCTTAAGGCCCTCACCATTGCGCGCAATCTCAACGGCGGAAAACCGACCACCTTCACCACCTGCGATCTCGACATGCAGCGCCACTACCGTCCCCGAGTAAACGTCGTGCAGCGGCCCACTCAGTTTAGCGGGAAGGGGTACGAGATAACGGGCCACCATGAGATAATGGTGCCTTTACTGACCTGGGGGGTTGTTGAAGCGCTCGAGTCGTAGGACTGACTGTAAACCCTTAAAAGCGCACTACACTGCTGGTAGCTCCCAGCAGCTAGCCACCAGCTTCCCGCTGCAGGCGACGGGACGGATCGCGATGGCGTCAGAGGAAACGCGAGTTGTGGATCAGATAGCGACAAGTGATCTGTCCTTATTCTTGCAGCGGGTAGCTGGTAGCTAGCTCCCAGCAGCTAATAGCGGTGTCGTCATCAAAACAAAAGGGCCGAGCAAACGCTCGGCCCTTCCTTTGTCCAGAAAATTCTAGTAGCGAGTCAATCTCGTCCCCGAGAATTTCTCACGCAGTCGAGCCGCCGTACCCGGCGCCAGAATGCGGATGCCGAAGTACAGCAGCCCACCGACAATGACTACCTTGATCGCGAGGGCGACCAGCCAGAAGGTAAGTCCAACCAGACCGCCGAATAGTTTGAACACCATGCCCACGGCGAAGAGGCCCAGCATGGCGATTAGGCCGATCATGAAAATGGCGCGCAACATGATGTTCTCCGTTTTACAGTGACTGAGTTTACTACGTTACTGCTTCCCGGCTTGTTTCACGAGAGGCAAACAGACGAGGCGGGGCGCTGAACGACGAAGTCATCGTCGTCGGCGCCGGGCTGATCGGGCTCGCCACCGCCGCCGCGCTGGCCGAACGCGGCGTAAGTGCCGCGATTATCGGGACATCGCGCCCTGGTGAAGCCTCTCCAGCAGCAGCGGGCATGCTGGCGCCGTCCGTCGAGCAGGCCACCGGTGCTGCACATGACTTCGCGGTTGCTGCCCGCGACCGCTATCCGTCGTACATCGAATACCTGGCCGAGCGATCGCGTGTGCGCGTACCGCTCAATCGGAACGGCATCCTTCAGGTTGCAATCACCGAAAAAGGCGTCAAAGGCCTCAAGAAAACCGCGCCTGCCACCGCTCAATGGATCGACGCAGGTGAGCTGCACCGGCTCGAGCCGTCCCTCAGCCACTCACTCGGCGCGATGTTCAATCCCGGCGATGGAGCAGTCGACAACACGCTCCTGCTCGATGCCTTGCGAAAACTGGTCGCATCGAATCAACGAATCACGTTTATCGATAAGAGCGTGACCAAAGTCATTCCACAGGCAAAGTCATGCGATGTCGTTCTTGACGATAAATCGCGACGGTCGGCGGAAAGAGTCGTGCTCGCCGCGGGCGCCTGGGTTGGGAAAATCGCCGGCGCGCGTTACGCACGCGTCGTCAAACCAGCGCGCGGCCAGCTGGTTTCTTATTCGTCGACGCCGCTCCGGCACGTCGCTTACGGACCGCGTGGCTACATCGTGCCGCGGACGAATTCGCTGATCGGTGGCAGTACCATGGAAAACGTCGGCTTCGACAACCGCACCACCGCCGCCGGCATAAAGAAAGTGCGCGCTGCTGCCGAAGAGATTTGTCCAGTTCTCGAATCGTCGACAGACGTTCAGGCCTCGGCCGGTCTGCGGCCAGTTACGCCCGATCTCCTTCCGATCATCGGCGCCGATCCGGAATTCGCATCGCTGCTCTACGCCTGCGGCCACTCGCGAAATGGCGTACTGATGGCCCCCCTGACGGGGGATATAATCGCCGATCTCGTGACAGAATCACCACTTAGCCACGACCTGGCTCAATTTCGCCCCGACCGCTTTTAATGTAGATTCCTTAAGCTCGACGGCACCCGCCTGTCGATCATAAAATGCCAGAGACTCTCTATCAGATAATGGGTCGACACCGCGCCGACCCCCTCCCAGAGCGGAAACCGTCGTGGCTCAAGGTCAAAGCCCCCGGTGGACCGAATTATCTCCGCCTCAAGCAGATGATGCGCGAGCTGGACCTCCACTCCGTTTGCGAGGAGGCCCACTGCCCCAATGTCGGCGAGTGCTGGGAGCACGGTACTGCCACGTTCATGATCCTCGGCGACGTTTGCACCAGAAATTGCGCCTATTGTGCGGTCGCCCATGGCCGTCCGCCCAAGTACGATATCGCCGAGCCCTATCGCGTCGCTAAAGCGATCGCCGACATGCAGCTCCAGCACGCCGTCATCACGTCAGTCGATCGCGACGATTTGCCCGATTTTGGCGCCTGGGTTTTCGCCGAAACAATCAGACAGATTCACGAGAAAGTGCCTGGCTGCTCGGTCGAGGTGCTGGTCCCGGACTTTCAGGGCGACCAGGAAAGCATTCGCACCGTTCTTGAAGCTGAACCGGAGATCTACAATCACAATACCGAGACCGTCCCACGGCTTTACAAGAAAGCCAGGCCCGGCGGTCGCTATCCGAGAGTGATGGATATCTTCCGATTCGTTAAACGCACCGCGCCTGACATCCCGACGAAAACCGGAATGATTCTCGGCATGGGTGAAACGAAGGAAGAAGTCGTCGCCGTCATGCGCGATCTGCGCGAGGTCGACGTCGACATTCTGACACTCGGCCAGTACCTGAGACCGTCAGACGCGCACATCACACTCGATCGCTACTACACACCGCAGGAATTCAGAGAGCTGTACGAGATTGGCATGGAGATGGGATTTCGTCACGTTGAATCGGGTCCGCTCGTTCGCTCGAGCTACCACGCCTGGGAGCAGGTGCAGGCGGCGGGCGTATGAGCACTGAGACCAAGCGCACCCCCTCACAGAAGGCACCACGCAAGGAAAAGGGCGAGCCGAGCAACAACGGCGCTGACGCCAAGCAGGACGATTTCGGCGGCACCACACCCGAGCTGCGACGAGAGCTGCTGCGCTCGATGCTCGTGCAGCGTCGCTTCGAAGAGAAATGCGCCGAAGCGTACGCGCTCGGCAAAATCGGTGGATTCTGTCACCTCTACATCGGCCAGGAAGCGATTTCGACCGGCGTTATGTCGATGATTCGGCCCGACGATTACGTGATAACCGCCTATCGAGATCACGGTCAGGCATTGGCGCGCGGCATCAGTCCACGCGCGATCATGGCGGAGCTGTTCGGACGCGAAGCCGGATGCTCGCACGGCAAGGGCGGCTCGATGCACCTCTTCGACGCCGACACGAACTTCCTTGGCGGACACGGTATCGTCGGTGGACACGTGCCGATTGCGGCGGGCGTCGGCTTCGCGATCAAGTATCGTCGCGGCAATCAGGTCTGCATTTGCTTCTTCGGCGAAGCAGCAGTGAACATCGGAGCTTTCCACGAGGCGCTCAACATGGCATCGCTGTGGAACCTGCCGGTGATCTTCATCATCGAGAACAATCGCTACGGCATGGGAACCGCGATTTCGCGCTCGACGGCCAACGAAGACGTTGGTGTGCGCGCGCAGGGTTATCGCATGGATGGCGAGTCCGTCGACGGCCAGGATGTATTCGCGGTGCGGAAGTGCATCGAGCGCGCCGTCGAAAGAGCGCGCAAGGAGAAGCGGCCGACATTGATCGAGATGAAGACGTATCGCTTCATGGGCCATTCGATGTCAGACGCGGTGAGCGGGACCTACCGGACGAAGGAGGAGCTCGAGGAGAACATGAAGCGGGATCCGATTCTCGTGCTCCACAACCGTATGTACGAGGCTGGTGAGCTCACCGAAGGCGAGATGCACAAGATGGACGACGAAGCAAAGGCGATTGCCCAGGACGCCTGGGATTTCGCCGACGCCAGTCCGGAGCCGCCGCTCGATCAGCTCTACACCGACGTCTATTCGGATACTACCTCATAATGGCGGTACTGACTTATCGTGACGCTTTGACGCAGGCGCTGCGCGAGGAGCTGCAGCGCGACGACCGCGTCTTCCTGATGGGAGAAGAGGTCGCCCAGTACAACGGCGCCTACAAAGTGTCAAAAGGATTGCTCGACGAATTCGGCCCGATGCGCATCGTCGACACACCGATCACGGAGCTCGGATTCGCGGGCATTGGCGTCGGTGCGGCCATGGTCGGCCTGCGCCCGATCGTCGAGTTCATGACGTGGAACTTCGCGTTGCTGGCGCTGGATGAAGTGGTGAACGCTGCCGCGAAGACGCTTTACATGTCTGGCGGCCAGTTCAAGATTCCGATGGTGTTCCGTGGGCCCAACGGCGCGGCCTTGCAGCTTGCCGCGCAGCACTCACAGGCATGGGAGAGCTGGCTGGCGCACATTCCCGGTCTCAAAGTTCTCACGCCTGGAACCCCCGCTGATGCGAAGGGATTGCTAAAATCCGCCATCCGCGACGACAACCCTGTCGTGTTCCTCGAAGGCGAGATGCTCTACAACACCAAAGGTGAAGTTCCTGAAGAAGACTATTTGACGCCGATTGGTGTCGCCGAGCTGAAACGCGAGGGCGATCACTGCTCGTTGATTACGCACGGCAAGATGGTGCTCGTCGCGATGCGCGTTGCCGATGACCTCGCCAAGGAAGGAATCAACATCGACGTCGTCGATCTGCGCACGGTGCGCCCAATGGATGTTGAGGCGATTTCGCGCTCGGTTCAAAAGACCAATCGCGCGGTCGTGCTAGAGGAAGGCTGGGAGATCTGCGGCATGGGTTCGCAGGTCGTCGACTTCATCCAGCGCGAATGCTTCGACGACCTCGACTCACCAGTGCTGCGAGTTCATCAGGAAGAAGTGCCGATGCCGTACGCCAAGAACCTGGAGAGAGCGGCCAAGCCGGACGCCGGCAAAACCGTCGCGGCAATCAAGAAAGTCATGTACCTCGACTGACCTGACATGGCAACCAAAGTAGTGATGGAGGCGCTGTCGCCGACGATGGAAGAAGGCCGCCTCGTCAAGTGGAACAAGAACGAGGGCGACGAAGTGAAGTCGGGCGACGTCCTCGCCGAAGTCGAGACCGACAAGGCGGTAATGGAGCTCGTCGCGCGCGGCGATGGCGTGCTGCGCAAGCGTTTGGCAAACGAAGGCGATGCATCGCCGGTTGGAACTCTGATCGCCGTCATCGCTTCTCCTGACGAGAACATCGACTCGATTGTCGGTGGCGCGGGCGCACCTGCAGCAGCGAGCGGCGCTCCAGCGCCGGCGGCGCAGACCCAACAGCCTTCGCAAGGCGCCGCACCTAACAAGGCGGTCGCCGATACCAGAGAAACCGCGGGCAAGAGTCCGGTTCCGCAGACGCCGGCGCAATCGCAAGGCGAAGCATCGACGCCGCCACAACAGAAGACCGCCGCTCCGCGCCCCGCTGCGCCGCCTCCACCTCCGGCATCGCGGCCCGCTCCTCCGCGGCCGCCGGCGCCGAGCGCGCCACGCGGTAACGGCGCGTCCAAGGCTCCAGCGGATGGCCGTCAACGCTCGTCACCGCTCGCCCGCAGACTCGCCACCGAGAGAGGAATCCAGCTCGGCTCAGTTCAGGGCAGTGGCCCAGGCGGTAGGATCGTCAAGCGCGACATCGAGAACGCGCGCGCGACTGCTGCTGCCGGCGTTGCGGCCGGGCGTTCCGCCGCTGCTGAAAGACTCGCTAAAGAGGGCGACTATAAGGACGTTCCTCTCACTCAGATCCGGAAGACTATCGCGCGCCGGCTCTCCGAGTCCAACGGCCCGATTCCAACGTTCTTTCTCACCGCGGAATTCGATGCCACTCGCGCTGCGGAAATGCGTTCACAGCTGGCGGAGATGGGCGACAACTACAAGGCGTCCTTCAACGACATCGTCATCAAGGCTGTCGCGCTCGCGCTGACCGAGCACCCGGAAGTCAATGCGCATTGGCTCGGCGATGCTATTCGCCAGTTCAACCGGGCGCACGTGGCCATGGCGGTGGCTGTCGAGGACGGGCTCATTACGCCGGTATTGTTTGACGCCGATCAGATGACGCTTTGGGACATCTCCGCGAAAGCACGTGATCTCGCCAAGCGCGCGCGCGAACGGAAGCTACAGCCGGATGAGTACACGGGGTCCACGTTCTCGGTTTCCAACCTCGGCATGTTCGGCATCGATCAATTCACGGCGATCATCAATCCGCCTGAAGCGGGCATTCTCGCCATCGGCGGCGTCGAGGAAAAACCAATCGTGATTGATGGCCAGCTCGAGGTGCGATCACGCATGCGCGTGACGATGAGTTGCGATCACCGGGTGATCGACGGTGCGACTGGAGCGAAATTCCTTCAGACCGTCAGACGCTACATCGAGAATCCACTTTCGCTGCTGATCTAGACGGCGTGGCAATCCCACACCCGCGGCCCGAAACGCCTCAGATTCCTTCTCCGGAATCTGGGGCCCTTTCGTTTGGTACGTGCGGTAACTGCGGGGCGCAGCTCACCGGTCCGTTTTGCGCCCAGTGTGGCGAAAAGAAATTCTCACCGCACGACTACTCTGTCGCGCATCTCTTCGAAGAGGTTCTCGATGGCCTCACACACTTTGACACGCGATTCCTGCGCACACTCAAAGTGCTTTTATCTGACGTTCTGGACCACGTAACGCACCATCACCGGTACCGTCTTTACGCAGCAGCTAGATTTAACTCGCACTCATACCCAATCGAATAAATGGCTTCGTACGACGTGATTTTCATAGGCGGAGGGCCGGCAGGATACATCGGCGCCATTCGCTCCGCACAGCTTGGATTGTCGGTAGCGGTGGTCGAACGCGAGGGACTCGGCGGCACCTGTGTGCTCTGGGGCTGCATCCCGGCAAAGGCGCTCCTCGAGTCCGCTTCGCTAGCCACCAAAGTGTCTCATGCAAAGGACTTCGGTATCACGGTGGGAGACGTAAAGCTCGACTACGGCGTCGCCATGAAGCGTTCGCGCGCGGTCAGCAATCAGAATTCCAAAGGCGTCGAGTACCTGTTCAAGAAAAACAAGATCACCTGGATCAAAGGCACCGCCCGCCTCGCCGGAAAAAACGCCGTCAGCGTCAAGGCCGATGGCAAGGAAGAAAAGCACGAAGCAAAAAAAGCGGTGGTGATTTCCACCGGTTCGCGAGTCAAAGGCCTGCCACAGATCGGCCTCGAGCTGAACAAAAGCACCGTCATCTCGTCCGACGAAGCGCTGATCCTCGAGACGGCGCCAAAGACGATGGCGATCGTCGGAGCCGGCGCGGTCGGCTGTGAATTCGCCGACGTCTTCACGGCTTTTGGAACGCAGGTGACTCTGATCGAGGTGCTGCCTGGGATCCTTCCGCTCGAAGATGCCGATTGCAGTGCTGAGCTGACCCGCAGCTTCAAGAAGCGGAAGATCGATGTGCTCTCCGGGGCCAAGATCAGCGACGTCAAAGTCGGAAAAAGCTCCGTCAGCATGACGGTCGACGTCGGCGGCAAAAAGCAGAACCTCGAAGTTGAAAAAGTCCTTGTCGCCGCCGGTCGCGCGCCAAACATTGAAGACATCGGAATCAAGGAAGCCGGCGTCCAGATGACGGAGCGGGGATTCATCAAGATCAACGAGCGGATGGAAACGTCGGTCAAAGGCGTCTACGCAATCGGCGACGTCGCCGGTCCGCCGATGCTCGCCCACAAGGGTATGCGCGAGGGAGTCGTCTTCGCCGAGTACCTCACCGGTCAGAAGCATGTGCACCCCGTCAATTACGGCAACGTCCCCAGCGCGACCTATTGCCATCCTGAAGTCGCGTCGATCGGCATGACCGAAGCGCAGGTAAAGGAAAAGAAGATTGACTACAAGATCGGCAAGTTCCCGTTTATGGCGAGCGGTCGCGCGCGGACCTCAGGCGAGACCGAGGGCTTCGTAAAGATCATTCGCGACTCGAAGTACGGTGAAATCCTCGGCGCTCACATCATCGGCGCGCACGCGACCGAAATGATCCACGAGCTGGCGGTGGCGCGCGAGAACGAGTTTACGGTTGAAGAAGTCGCGCTCGCAATCCATGCGCACCCGACGCTTTCGGAAGCCATCGACCAGGCGGTGTTGGATTCGATGGGAATGGTGCTGGACGCGTGATTCGGATGGTGCGCGGTGGCTGAGAGAGAGTTATGGACTGTAACGCTTGGTCGCATGCCGTATGGCGATGCGCTCGAGCTGCAACGTGACATCGCCCGCGAAAGGATCTCTGGCGCAATCCCACAGGATGTTCTGCTCCTCCTCGAGCATCCGCCGGTAGTTACGCTGGGACGAGGCGCCAAGGAGAAAAACCTTGTTGCCTCACCCGACTTTCTGCAAAGCAAAGGAGTCGAGGTGTTCGAGGTCGAGCGAGGCGGCGATGTCACCTTTCATGGCCCGGGCCAGCTTGTCGGATATCCCATCATCGATCTCAAGCGTCACCGCGAAGATCTGCACTGGTATCTGCGAAAGATCGAGGAAGCGCTGATCAATAGCCTCGCTGACTATGGAATTCCGGGCGAACGAAATCCCGCGTTCACCGGTGTCTGGACTCGCGGTCGCAAGATCGCGTCGATCGGCGTCCACGCTCGCGACTGGGTGACCTGGCACGGCTTCGCGCTCAACGTGACGACAGATCTCTCGTTTTTCGATCTGATCGTACCCTGCGGTATCGACGGCGTCGTCATGACGTCGATCGCGCGCGAGCTTGGCCTGGAAGACATGGCAGCTCAGGATGTCCGTGACCGCGTCACCGCAAAGTTCGCCGAAGCCTTCGACCTCACCGCCGTCGTCACTTCCCGCTCGGCTCTCTTCGAAACTGTAGCTTGATGGACACGCTCAAGGTTTATCCGCCCCGTCCGATCGCCGATTCGACGGGAGCGGGAGCGCCACGCGACTTTGCCGCTGAGCTGAATCCACAACAAGCAGCGGCTGCGACACATGGCGATGGACCACTGCTCATCATAGCCGGAGCGGGAACCGGAAAGACCCGCACACTCATCTACCGCGTCGCGCATTTGATCGAGCGTGGCATCCCCGCGGAGCGAATACTGTTGCTGACGTTCACGCGACGTGCGGCGCAGGAAATGTTGTCGCGCGCCGAGCGACTCGTTGGCGGTAATAGCAAACGTGTTCACGGCGGAACGTTCCACGCTACCTCGCATCGACTGTTGCGGAAATACGGTCAGGCCGCGGGATTGCCCAAGGACTTCACGATCATGGATCAGGGCGATTCCGAAGATCTGATGCAGCTCTCCCGCGCCCAGCTCGGCTACGCATCCAAAGGCAAGCGATTCCCGAAGAAGGAAAGCTTACAGTACGTCTATTCCCGACACATTAACACCGGGATTTCGATCGAGGATATCGTTCGAGACTCGTACCCGCAGTTCGTCGACTACCTCGAGGATTTCGGGAAGATTTACGCCGACTACACGCGGCGTAAGACGGAGCGGAACCTCGTCGATTATGACGACCTCCTGCTGTTCTGGGCGCTGATGCTGGAAGCGTCGCCCGAGCTGGGTAAAAAGATCGCGGGCCTTTACGATCACGTACTCGTCGATGAGTACCAGGACACCAACGTTCTGCAGGCGCGCATCCTTCGCGGCATGTGCCAGACGCACAGCAACATTACCGTCGTCGGCGACGACGCGCAGAGCATTTACTCGTTCCGCGGCGCCAATTTCCGCAACATTCTCGACTTTCCGAAGCAGTTCACCGGTGCAACGGTTGTCGCGCTCGAGCAGAACTATCGCTCGACTCAGCCGATTCTCAATGTCACCAACACGGTGATCTCACGCGCGCAGGAGCGGTTCACCAAGAACTTGTGGACCAACCGCACTGGTGGTGAGCTGCCCTGGCTGGTCGCGGCGCGCGACGAACAGCAACAAACGCAATTCGTGGTCGACCGCATTCTCGAGCTGCACGAGGAAGGAACTCCGCTCAACCACATCGCCGTGCTGTTCCGCGCCGGCTACATGTCGGCTGACCTCGAGATCGAGCTCACCAATCGCAAAATCCCATTCGAGAAATGGGGTGGTCTGAAGTTTCTGGAGGCCGCGCACGTCAAGGATGTGCTCGCGTTTCTTAGAATTCTCGAGAATCCTCGCGACGAAGTCAGCTGGTATCGGATCCTGCTGCTGCTACCCGGGATTGGCGACGCGACGGCGAGAGCCGCGATCGATACGATGGCAACGGCAGCATGGGAATCGGCGGCATTCGGCCGTTACAATCCGCCGGCGCGCGCACGGGCGGCGCATGCCGCGCTAGTCGAGCTTCTCGATGCGTTGCGTGCAGCACCGCTGCTCGACCGCGCGCAGGTCGCGGCGGACATCGCCCGCGTGCGGTTGCTGTACGACAACATTTTGCGTGAGCGCTATGACCGCGTCGAGCCGAGGCTCGCTGATCTCGACCAGCTGCAGGTCATCGCCGCCGGCTACCCCGACCGCGCGTCGTTTCTTTCCGCTCTCGCACTCGAACCGCCGCAAGCAACACAGGATTTACCGAGTGGCACAAAAGAAGACGAAGACGCGCTCGTTCTCAGCACCGCGCACTCGGCGAAAGGCAAGGAGTGGGACGCGGTGTTCGTCATCTGGGCAGTCGACGGCTGGTTTCCTTCAGCCCGCTGCCTGAACAATGACGAGGAAACGGAAGAGGAGCGCCGCCTGATGTACGTCGCGCTCACGCGTGCGCGAAATCATTTGAGTGTGACATACCCGCTCAACGC
>Ga0075433_10003811_pt1 | contig 11671 bp, 9 predicted proteins | sample RhiMethybrSRZTD2_FD_75299 | JGI IMG/M metagenome (GOLD analysis project Ga0075433, IMG submission 75299) | Populus rhizosphere microbial communities from Tennessee, USA - Rhizosphere MetaG P. TD hybrid SRZTD2 | ecosystem: Host-associated > Plants > Roots > Rhizosphere > Soil | place: USA... | reverse complement strand
ACGGATCGGCGTCGTTGTGTTGGCGGCGGGCCGCTCGACCCGATTCGCCTCAGGCGCTTCCTCCAAGTTGCTCGCGTCGGTTCGCGGTGCGCCGCTCGTGCGCCATGCAGTAACCGCGGCGGTCGATGCGGACGTGGGCGAGGTCGTGGTCGTCACCGGTGACAGGTCGGACGACGTCGCGAGCTCACTGGCTGGGATTCGCGCCCGAATCGTTCGTGAACCGCGATTCGCCGACGGCATGGCGACGTCACTCGTTCGCGGCGTCCTCGAGCTCAGAACCGTCGACGCGATCATGGTCGCGCTTGGCGACATGCCTGGTGTTGTTCCCGAGGCCTACCGGCGCATCGTGGCCCGCTGGCGGGCTGCCGGAGCGCCGATCGTGGTTCCACGTTATGCGGATGCCCGGGCGCAATCACATCCGACGCTCTTCGGCTCCGCGATGTTCGACGACCTCCTGGCCCTTCGCGGCGACGTCGGCGCACGCAGCGTCATCGCACGCCACGCGTCGCAGGTGATCGAGGAGCCGCTGGAGTGGCCGGCGCCTCGCGATGTCGACACGCTCGACGATCTGACCGAGTATTTGACCGCGGAACGGACTGATGACACATCTGCCGCTTGTTAGGCGATCGATAGCCTTTGCGGTTCTCGCCGCGGCTGCCGCCGGCGCACAGCCTGCTCCGGATTCGGTGGGCCCGGCCGCACGGTATGGCGCGGTGGCCCGGAGTCTCGAACGCTTCATCCGCCACGAGATGGCGGACAAGACGCTTCCCGGCCTCTCGATCGCGCTCGTCGAAGGCCAGAACGTCGTCTGGGCACGCGGGTTCGGGATCTCGAATCTCAGGGACAGCACACCGGCGACCGCCAGGACCGTCTACCGCGTCGGGTCCGTATCGAAGCTGCTTACCGACATCGGCGTTATGCAGCTCGTGGAGCGCGGAATCCTCGACCTCGACGCGCCCGTGAGTCGGTACATACCCAACTTCCACCCGAGTGGGGCGGGAGCATCCGCGATTACCCTTCGCCAGCTCATGTCCCATCGTGCGGGACTCGTTCGGGAGCCACCGGTCGGGCACTACTTCGACAACTCGTCACCTTCGCTCGAAGCCACCGTAGGAAGTCTGAACGACACGCGACTCGTATACGCTCCGGCAGCGAAGACGAAATACTCGAACGCCGGTATCGCGGTGGCGGGGTTCGCACTCGCCAGCGCTGCACACAAGAAATTCCCCGAGCACCTCTCGGATGCGGTCCTGCGTCCCATGGGTCTCAACGACAGTGCGTTCGAGCCGGATGCGTCGATCGCACCGCGCATCGCCCAGGCGACAATGTGGACGCTCGACCACCGGAGCTTCGTCGCGCCGACCTTCGACCTCGGCATGGCGCCGGCTGGCAGCATGTACTCCACCGTGCTGGATCTCAGCCGCTTCATGAGCGTGCTGTTCGCTCGTGGCCGCACGGCGAGTGGTCGAGTATTGAGCGCAAAATCGCTCGACGACATGTGGACACCGCAGTTCACATCTCGCGGCGCGCGTTCCGGTTTCGGTCTTGGCTTCGACATCTCATCACTCGACGCGCACCGCGTCGTTCGGCATGGGGGAGCCATTTACGGGTTCGCCACGGAGCTGGCTGCGCTGCCCGACGACAGCGTTGGTGTGGTGGTCGCCATCACGAAGGACGGCACCAACGCGGTTGCGTCGCGCATCGCAACTGCTGCGCTGCGACTCATGTTGGCGACGACCAGAGGAGCTTCGGCGCCCGAGCCAAGGGTCACCTCACCCGTTGCACTAGCAACCGCGCGGAAGCTCGAAGGGAGCTATGGCGAGGGTGACCGGCGCGTCGATCTCGTCGTGCGCGATTCCGCGTTGTACCTAACGCGAACAAGCGGCATGGCGCGCAGCCGGTTGCGTGTGCTCGCCGGTGACACGCTGGTCGTGGACGACGAGCTGTCGTTCGGGCCACGGGTACGTCTGGCCGGTGAGCGACTGATCGTCGACACGGATACGCTCACCCGAACGGCCCGGACGCGTCCCGACAACCCTCCCGCGCGATGGCGCGCGCTCATCGGGGAGTACGGCTGGGACTACAACACGCTGTACATCCTCGAGCGCGACGGCCGCCTCCACGCCTTGATCGAGTGGTTCTTCGACTACCCGCTCACCGAGATCACCGCGGACACCTTCGCCTTTCCCGCCTCCGGGCTCTACGACGGTGAACGGCTTGCATTCCGACGCCGCCCCGACCGCTACGCGACCGAAGTGCGCGTCGGCGGCGTCGTGTTCCCGCGACGACCGATCGAGGGCGAGGACGGGAAAACTTTCCGCCTCACGCCAATGCGCCCCGTCGCAGAGCTTCGAGCCGAGGCATCGGCAGCCAAGCCACCGGTCGAAACGGGGACGTTTCGGCCGTCCGACCTCGTGGAGGTGTCGACCCTCGATTCCACGATCAAGTTCGACATTCGCTACGCCACCACGAACAACTTCATCAGCACACCGATGTACTCGCAGGCGAGAGCGTTTCTCCAGCGCCCGGCCGCCCAAGCGCTCGTGAGAGCACACCGAGCGCTGGCGAAGCAGGGGCTCGGACTCCTGATCCACGATGCTTATCGGCCCTGGTACGTGACGAAGATGTTCTGGGACGCCACGCCGGAGAGCGGAAAGATCTTCGTTGCAGACCCCGCCCAGGGATCGCGCCATAACCGTGGTGCGGCCGTCGACCTCACGGTGTACGACCGGCGTACGGGCCGCCCGATCGAGATGGTGAGCGGCTACGACGAGTTCTCGAATCGCGCCTTCCCCGACTATCCCGGGGGCACATCGCGCCAACGATACGATCGAGAGCTGCTGCGTCGCGCCATGGAGGCCGAGGGGTTTCGCGTGTACGACGCGGAGTGGTGGCACTTCGACTACCAGGATTGGCGCTTTTACCCGATAGGCAACCAGACCTTCGACCAGATCCGTCCCACTCGCTAGCCGAGACGGTGACGGCGGGTCGACCCTGCCGGAGCGGACGCGGCCCAACGGAAGCGAGCTGAACGTGAACGTCGGACGAGCGAGAGCATGCCGTCCGTTCAATCGCCTCGGTCGGCGCTTCCCGGGAAGAGCCGCGTACGGCGGCGCTCGCACGGCTGTTGCCGGAGAGAACTGGCGATGACGGACGTCACTCGTTACCTCGACGGCCGCACGCTGATCCTGCTTTCGAACCGTGAGCCGTACGAACACCTCGCGGGCGATGTCGGGATCCACGTGCGTCAACCGCCCGGAGGCCTTGTCTCCGCGCTCGATCCCACCATGCGCCGGACCGGCGGGACGTGGGTCGCCTGGGGGTCCGGTTCAGCGGACAAGGAAACGGCCGACGAAGTCGGCCGCCTTGGAGTTCCGCCATTCGAGCCCGCGTACACGCTCAGGCGAGTCTGGCTCGATGCCTCCGATATCGAAGGCTATTACCTCGGCTTCGCGAACACGGTGCTGTGGCCGCTCTGCCACCTCCTCATCCAGCATTTCGAGTTTCACCGAGAACACTGGGAGTGCTACCAGACGATCAATGACCGTTTCGCGAGGGCCGTTTACGAAGAGTCACTCCACGCGCCAGGCACACCACAGGTATGGGTGCAGGACTACCACTTCGCGCTCGTGCCAGCGGACCTTCGCCGCCATGCGCCCGGCATCTTCATTCATCACTTCTGGCATATCCCGTTTCCGCCGCCCGACATCCTTCGCCTGTTGCCAACGGGTATCCCGGAAGCGTTGCTGTGCGGACTTCTCGGAAACGACCTGATCGAGTTTCACACGGAGCGGTACGCGAACAATTTCCTGAACTGCGTTCGCGCGTTCGTTCCCGACGCGCAGGTACGCGGAGAAACCGGGTACGTCGGGTTCCAGGGACGACACATCTCCCTCGGTGTTTTTCCGATCAGCATCGACGTGGGAGCGTACGAGCGGCTCGCCTTGACGGAGGAGAGCGACGCACGCGCGAGCGCGCTGCGTCAGCGATACGCGCGTGGTGGTCGCGCGCTTGGCATCAGCGTCGATCGCGTCGACTACACCAAAGGGATTCCCGAGCGGCTGCGCGCGCTCGACCGCCTGTGGCAGGATTCGCCGGAGCTTCGTGGTCGTTTTACGATGCTCGTCGTGGCAACGCCGTCCCGCACGGAGCTCACTCCCTATCAGAATCTCCAGACCGAGGTGCTGGCGGCGGTACGTGAGATTAACGAGCGATACGGCTCGAGCGACTGGGACCCGATTGTTCTCATCCACGAGAACATCCACGCCGAGCTGCTCGCGGCGATCTACCGGGCAGCCGATCTGTGCCTCATCTCGTCGCTACAGGACGGAATGAACCTCGTCGCTAAGGAGTTCGTTGCGTGCCAGGTCGACGAGCATGGGGTGCTCGTGTTGAGTCGATTCACGGGAGCCGCCGAGGAAATCGCGGAAGCGGTGCTGATCAATCCATTCAACGTGGGCGGGTTCGCGGATGGGATTCGCGAGGCTCTGGAAATGGAACCGGGCGAGCGAAGGCGTCGCATGCGGGCGATGCGCACTCAACTGCACAAATCGACGATCTTCGATTGGCTGGAGGCGATCCTCGCGAGATGTGCAGTGTTGATGGACCACGGCGTCATACCGCCCGATCGAGAACGCCGTCGCGAGGTCGTTACCGATGCGTCGGCTAACGGCGACTCCGGCGGACCCGCAGAGCCGCCCGACATCGCGCCCTGGGGAGAAGTGCGCCAATGACGCGAGTACCCGCCGCCGGCGGGTCTCGCGTGACTGACATGGACCAGTTGCTCACTGCAGGACGACTCGCCGGTCGGCCGCTCGTGCTACTACTCGATGTGGATGGAACACTGGCGCCGATCGTGGCGCATCCCGCGCTCGCGCAGGTTCCCGCCGCAACACGTCGCATCATTGCCTCGTTGGTAACCAGGCCGGACGTCATCGTCATCCTCGTATCGGGCCGCGCAGCGCGTGACGCAAAACGAATGGTTGGCGTTGAGCGCGTCTGGGCGGTGGGCAATCACGGAGCCGAAGTGATCGATCCGAGCGGAGACACCACCGTCGATCCCGAGGTTTCACGTTATGCGGAACCGATGGCACGAACGGCGCAAACGCTCGAACCTCTGGTTGCCGCAATCACCGGTGTCGTTCTGGAGAACAAGACTTGGACGCTCAGTGTGCACTACAGGACTGCGGATGAGCGGGTCGTTCCGCGCCTGCGCGGAATCGTCGAGGGTGTGGCAGCACGAAATGGACTCCTGGTCACCGAGGGAAAGAAGGTGCTCGAGATTCGGCCACCGGTTGCCGTCGATAAGGGATCGGCAATTTCGCGTCTCCTCGATGACCTCGGCGGGTTCGGTGCCGACGGGTCGGTTCTGTTCGCGGGTGACGATGTCACGGACGAGGATGCGTTTCGATTCCTCCGTGAGTACCACCCTTCTGCGGTGACCATCCACGTCGGTGACCGAGCGGACACGGCGGCCGAGTTCACTTTCCCTGACCTCGATCAGCTGCGTGCGCTGCTCGCACTTCTGGCGGGCGAGGCGAGCGAGCGCCGATGACGACGCGAGTCTGGCACGAGACGCCGCAACCGTGGCGACTGAGCGAATACCGGGACTATCGCCCCATCTCTTCCTACGCGCTGATCGGAGACCTGCACACGGCGGCACTCGTCGGACTTAACGGCTCGATCGATTGGTGCTGCTTGCCTCACTTCGACTCTGCGTCGGTATTCGCGGCCATTCTCGATGCCGCGCGAGGCGGAAACTTCGTCATCGCTCCCGCCGTGGCGCACACGTCTGAGCAGCGTTATTCGCCATCGACGAACGTGCTCATCACGACGTTCAGCCTCGATGCGGGCGGCGTGGTCGAGCTGACGGATTTCATGCCGGTGACGGCGTCCGGTCATCGTGGCGACTTTCCAGAGATCCATCGCCGCGTGCGCTGCAAACGAGGCGAGGCCGAGGTCATCGTGCGATTCGCGCCACGGTTCGACTACGGCGAGCCGATGATTCGACTGCAGCCGCGATGGAACGGCGTGTTGGCGACCGATGCGCAAGATGACGTGCTCACCCTCGCGGGTCCGCGCAACCTGTGGTGGCGATTCGATGGCGGAGTCGCCGTGGCGGAGATAAAGCTGCGGGAGGGCGAGCAGGCGTGGTTCGTCGCACGGTTCGACGACGACGAAGTTCGGCCGATCGACCACTATCAGTCGGAGACGAAGCTCAAGGAGACCATCGCGTTCTGGGACGCATGGACCGCGAGAATTCAATACACAGGCAGGTACCGCGAGGTGGTCGAACGGTCCGCGCTCGCGCTCAAGCTGATGTGCTTTCAGCCAACTGGCGCGATCGTCGCAGCGCCGACGACGTCACTGCCTGAACAGATCGGCGGCATCCGCAACTGGGACTATCGGTTTTCCTGGCTCCGCGATTCGGCCTTCGTGCTCTATTCGCTCAACATACTCGGGCACTTCGAGGAGGCAGATCGGTTCATGCGGTTCCTCAAGCGGGTGTGTCGGAAGACCGATGACACACACCTGCAAATCATGTATGGCATCGACGGCGCGCGGGACCTCGGCGAGCGAACCCTCGATCATCTCGAAGGCTACCAAGGTTCACGTCCGGTCCGGGTTGGAAATGGCGCATATGACCAGCTGCAGCTGGATGTCTACGGCGAAGTCCTGGAGACCGCGTACCTCTGGAGCCGCCGTCACGAGGTGACCGAGGGTACGTGGTTGACGCTCCAACGCCTCGTCGATTGGGTGGCTGACAATTGGCGACGCCCGGACAGCGGGATCTGGGAAGTCCGGGCGGGACTCCAACACTACGTGTTCAGTAAAGTGATGTGTTGGGTTGCGTTGGACCGCGGGATCCGTCTCGCGCGCCGATTCAACCTGCCGGCGGACCTAACGCGATGGAGTGCCGAGCGTGCGGCCGTTCATGCCGAGGTGATGGAGAAGGGCTGGAGCGAGCGAAAGCAAAGCTTCGTTCAGTATTACGGGACCGAAGCGCTGGACGCATCCAATCTCGTCATCCCGATGGTGCATTTTCTCCCGGCCGATCACCCTCGGGTTCGCGGGACGGTCATGGCTGCGCTGCGCGAGCTCACGAGCGAGGACAAGGAGCTCGTCTACCGGTATCGGAACGATGACGGACTGCCCGGCGAGGAGGGAGTGTTTTCGATTTGTACGTTCTGGCTCGCGGAAGCGCTCGCGTTATGCGGGGAAGTGGAGCGAGGCGAACGGATCTTCCAGCGGATGCTGAAGCATGCGAACCACGTGGGGCTTTACAGCGAGGAGCTGAACCCAGCGACGGGTGAGTTCCTCGGAAATCACCCCCAGGCGTTCACGCACATTGCGCTGATCAACTGTGCGCACGTGCTCGAAACGTTGAAGCGCCGTAAGAACCGGGTGTAGAACGCGGATCTCACGGCGCTTCAGCGGCGAGGCTTGCTGGCCTATTTCTTCTTATTGGGTTTCGCGCTCGCCTTGGCGACTGCCGGCCGCTTTACCGCACCCTTTGCCGGGGCGGCCTTCTTCGCAGCGGTGACGGGCTTTTTCGGACTGGCCGCGGCTTTTGGCGTCGCCGGTTTGCTGGCCGCGGAGGCCTTCGGAGCCGGCGGGCTAGCAGGCGGCTTGATCGGAACGATCGTTGGCGTCTTCTCGACGGCCTTCACTGCAGGGCGAGGCACCGCGCGCTCCGTGCTCGGTGCGGCGGATTTCGGCGCGATAGCTCCGGGATTGCGCTTGCCATGCGCCTCCTCGGCTTCGCGAATCAGTTTGTCGGCTTCGTCCTGCGTCATCTGGCCGCGGCGGACCATGTACTGAACGAGGTCACGCGCGCTTTCCACCGCGAATCCGGTCAGACCGGCCGCGGCATTGATGACGTCTTTCATCGCGGCGGCCATCTTGCTGCCGGCTTCGAGGCTTATCTCGTGGGCGCGGGCGGCCATTTCCGCGACGGTGTCCCGGACGTCCTGGCCTCGGTGGCCGGGGCTCCGACGAGGAGGCGGGGGTGTCGCGGAGGCTTCGGCCGCGGCGGGTTTCGACTCGGGAAGAGGCGCTTTTTCCGACATAGGGGAGTGACCGCGCTCCCGCGGGAGGAGGCCGTCGTGATGATTGAGAAGGAACCGGCCGAGTGGTAGCGTGTGCGGGCGGACGTCGAATTCTAACCGCCGGACGGCGGTAAGTATATGATTTTTCGCAAGCTATGCAAGTGACTCAACAGTAGCGTTCATTGGTTGAAGTGGTGCAATCATATGATCCATTGTACTACTCATATCCCATTATAGCGCCATTATTACGACTCTACCGCTCGCAGGATTTAGAATAGTCGATCTCTCCAGAGTGCTGGCCGGCCCGCTCGCCGCCATGACACTTGGCGACCTCGGCGCAAACGTCATCAAGATCGAGCGACCGGGAACCGGCGACGAAACGCGTGGTTGGGGTCCGCCGTTCGACGAGCGCGGCGAAAGCGCCTACTATCTGAGCGTCAACCGAAACAAGCTGAGCCTTGCGCTCGACATCGATGTGCAGAAAGACCTGCGCATCCTCGAGCAGTTGATTCGAGGTGCAGATGTCGTGGTCGACAATTTCCGCCCCGGAACGCTAGAGCGTCGCGGGCTGAACGTGTCTGACCTCCTGACGGACCACCGCGAGCTGCTCTGGTGCACGGTTACCGGTTTCGGCCCGACAAGCCCACGCCCCGGCTACGACTTTGTCGTTCAGGCCGAGAGTGGCTGGATGGCCATCACTGGCGAGCCGAGGGGCGACCCCATGAAAGTCGGAGTCGCTTTAGCCGATGTGCTGGCAGGTAAAGACGCGACGATCTCCATTCTCGCCGGGCTGGCAAGCCGCGGGCGCGGGCGCAGTGCCGCCGAGCGACGCACATTCGTCTCGTTGGCAGCGAGCGCCGTCGCGGCGTTGGTGAACGTGGCGCAGAATGCTCTCGTTTCGGGTCAGTATCCCGCGCGGTGGGGCAACGCACATGCGAACCTGGTTCCCTATCAGTTGTTCGCCGCGTCAGACCGGCCGATCGTGATCGCGGTAGGCAGTGACGCGCAATGGAGAGGATGCGCTCGCGCACTCGGTCTCGACGACCTCGCAGCCGATGATCGGCTCACGACCAACGCCGGCCGGATTGCCCACCGCGATATGATCGTCGCGGCCATGGCCGCGCGAGTCGGATCTCATCCGGCAGCACATTGGCTCGCCGCGCTGGCGCACGCGGGCGTACCAGCCGGTATCGTACGTTCGGTTCCCGAGGCCCTGGCAGATGTTGACGCCTCGCCGCTCACCGGCATCGCGCCCAATGCGCCCGCTACCGTTCGGCTTCCGCCGCCCAAACTCGATGAGCACGGCCCCCTCGTGCGCCGGTATGGCTGGGATGCGTTCGAGCGCCTAACGCCGTGAGCTGTCGCGAAAAACGGATGCGTCGCGCGCGTCGGCTCGGACGGTCGGCCGACCAAAGTGCTGCCGGCTAACGAAGCCGAAGCCGCCAGACCGTATAACAAACGCCCAGTGCCAGCCCCGATAGCCATACCCAGGCTGCAATCTTGTTCCGCACCAGAATGGCGCCCGCGACGAAGAGCCCTAGACTCCCGATGAGGGCCCACGGAGCATGCGCCACCGCGTTGGTGAACATGCCGAAGAATTCCTGTATCGCCGATCCGATGACGTTGCTCACGAGCGCTCGCCGCAGGGAGTGTGCGTCCACGTTACACTCCTGTACCGACACTGTCCAGCAAACGTCGTTCAACGCACACGACCGCTCATTCGGAGCAATCGTCTCCACCCATGCGATACATCGGTAACAAGACGAAGTTGCTACCGTTCCTCAGGGCGGCGATAGCGAGACTCGGAATCACCCCGGGTGTTGCGCACGACGCTTTCGCCGGGACCGCCGCGGTCGGACGGGCGCTGAAGTCAGATGGATGGGTCGTGCACTCCAGCGACCTCATGACCTACTCGTACGTGATGCAGCGCGCGTACGTGGTTGCCTCGCGGGTCGAACTGTTCGACAAGTTGGCGAAGAGTGAGCCGTCGATTGACGCCCTCTTCGCAGTACGCGGCTCGACACTCCCGCACCGATCGATCGTGGTCGGGGAGGGGAGTGTTGCTTTGGATCCAACGGATGTTGGCGCGGCTCGATTGCAAGCCGTCGCCAACCATCTGGCGACTGGTCTCGAGCCGCGAGACGGCTTCTTTGCACAGCACTTCGCTCCGGCCGGCGGGCGGATGTACTTCACGGACGAGAACGCGCGACGCATAGATGCTGCGCGGACCGCACTCCACGAGTGGCGTCACAGGGGGCTTCTCGCCGACGACACGTTCTACGTTCTCCTCGCCGCGGTCATTGAGGGCGCGGATCGCGTCGCCAACACCGCTGGCGTCTATGCGGCGTACATCAAACAATGGCAACCTAACGCGGTGCGGCCGCTCACCATCGTTGCCGAAGCTCCCGTCTCGTCGCGTGAGCGATGCGTCGCCCATCAAGCTGATGCCGCGCAGGTCGCCGAGGCGTTGGGTACGATCGACCTCCTGTACGTCGATCCCCCGTACAACACGCGGCAATACGCGGGCTATTACCACGTACCGGAGCTCATCGCACGGGGGTGGTTCGATGACGACATCGAGCTCCGAGGAAAAACCGGCCTCATAGCCGACGACGATCAGCGAAGCGCGTGGTGCTCACGTCGTGATGCGCCGGCGGCGCTGCGCAACCTGCTCGCGGCGACCGGCGCTCGGCACGTACTGGTCAGCTATAACACCGAGGGCGTCATCAGGGACACGGACCTGCGAGCGTTACTCGCCGACGCCGCAATCGATGGACGCGTCAGGCGTTTCACGCGACGGTACAAGCGCTACCGGGCAGACAGCGATCGCGAAGGGCGGCGGTACAAGGGCGACGAGGTGCGCGAGCTCCTCTACTATGCGCGCCTCCGATAGGCACCGGAACGCGATGCGGAGCGAGTCATAACCCTCGCGTGTTACGAGCGGCCAACTCGTTCGTCAGACCTATGTGACCAACAACACAACCGCCAGGCCGACGGCGAGGCGCGCCTCAGCAGCACTTTCGACGGCGCGAGAATCGGGTTACACTAGCACCGTGAAGACGACGGTGCCGGCCTCTCCGACCGACCAACTGGAAGTCGATCAGGACATCATCTCGCGAGTCCTTGCGGGCAACCGGGATGCCTTTTCGGTTCTGATCAATCGGTACAGCGACCCACTGTACCGCCACGCGTTGGGCATGACCGGCAGCCCGGATGTTGCGGAAGACATTCTCCAGATGTCTTTCATTAAGGCGTACCAACACCTCGCAGAGGTGCGCGGACGCTTCGACGCCTGGGTGTTCCGGATCGTAGCGAACGGGTGCAAGGATTGGCTGAAGAACATTCGGCGCACTCACCTGAGCTACGATGAAGACGATCAACCTTCCGGCTATTCGACTCCCGATGAGGAGTTGGACCGGACCGAGCTCCGCTCGGATCTCGACAAGGCACTGATGACTCTTGCGCCATCATTGCGAGAGGCATTCGTGATGAAGCACGTCGAGGGGCGGTCGTACGAGGAGATGGCCGATTTGTTAGGTACCACCGTTGGGGCCCTGAAGATGCGCGTTCACCGCGCTCGTGAGGCGCTCCAGGCTCTTCTAGAGGAGAAATACGCATAATGC
>Ga0075433_10003808_pt1 | contig 11678 bp, 9 predicted proteins | sample RhiMethybrSRZTD2_FD_75299 | JGI IMG/M metagenome (GOLD analysis project Ga0075433, IMG submission 75299) | Populus rhizosphere microbial communities from Tennessee, USA - Rhizosphere MetaG P. TD hybrid SRZTD2 | ecosystem: Host-associated > Plants > Roots > Rhizosphere > Soil | place: USA... | reverse complement strand
CGCCGGCGCCGGAATATGGAGTGCCTCTTGCGAAGAGGACCACGTCGTCCTCCGCATGCGCGCGCTCATCCGGGTCCTGCTTCCTGCCTGCCTCCTCGCAGCCGTCCCGGTTTCCGTCTTCGAGGCGGTCTCCGCGCCTCCCGTTCCTTCCGCCGTCACGCCCGTGGCCGCGCGTCCGCCGTCGTCGCCGGTGCTCGAGCTTCCTCCCGCGGTCGGGGCCGGCGCGGACTGGTGGGCTCGCGCCTCCGATGCGATCGCGCGGGCGGAGTACGAGGCAACTCCCGCCGAAGAGGGATTCAGAGCCCCCAACCGCAAGCAGAACCTCAGGACCTGGTACCGATACGACGGGGTCGAGGTGTTCCCGCACTTGAAGCGGGGCGGCGACGAGTGGGTCTGGAAGTTCCGTACCCTGGCGTGGGGGCGACCGGGGAGCATGCTTCCGGCTCGTGCCGTAGCGCCGCGAGTCCGGGGATCGCGCGTCGAGTACTGTCGAGCGGGGCTGGTCGAGTGGTACGAGAACGGGCCCGAAGGCCTGGAGCAGGGCTTCACTCTCGCGGTCCGGCCCACGGGCGCCGGGCCGCTTCGCGTTTTGGGCCGGGTTTCGAACCAGCTGCGCGCGCGCGAAGCTGGCGCAGATGAAGTCTCGTACGCGGACCCGTCCGGAACCCGGGTGCTGCGCTACGGGGACCTCGTGGTCCGGGACGCCCGCGGGCAGAAGCTCGAAGCCCACCTCGAGGCCGGAGAGGGCTCGCTCGCGATCGTGGTGGACGACCGGGCCGCGACCTACCCGATCACCATCGATCCGCTGCTGAGCACGGCAGCATGGACCGCCGAGGGCACCCAGGTGGATGCCCACTTCGGCTACTCGGTGGCGTCCGCCGGGGATGTGAATGGCGATGGCTACTCCGACGTCATCGTCGGCGCCCCGAGCTTCGACAACGGCCAGCACGACGAGGGGCGGGCCTTCGTGTTCCATGGCTCATCGCACGGCCTGTCGCCGATCTACGCCTGGTCGGTCGAGAGCGGCCAGGACTCCGCCCAGTTCGGCTACTCGGTCGCATCGGCCGGCGACGTCAACCGCGACGGCTACTCCGACGTGATCGTCGGCGCATGCACATACGATGGCGGCGAGAAGGACGAAGGCCGGGCCTACGTCTATCTGGGCTCCGCCGCGGGGCTCGCGACGAGCCCGGCGTGGACGGCGGAGTGCGACCAGGCGTACGCCTACTTCGGCGCATCGGTGGCGTGCGCGGGCGACGTCAACAAGGACGGCTACTCCGACGTCATGGTCGGGGCGTACGCGTACGACGGCGGCCAGGGAGAAGAGGGGCGCGCCTTCGTCTACTACGGCTCGGCGGCGGGGCTCCCCGCGAGCCCCTCGTGGACCGCGGAGTGCGACCAGGAGGCCGCGGAATTCGGCTACTCGGTGGCTTCGGCGGGCGACGTGAACCTCGACGGCTACTCCGACGTCATCATCGGCGCACGCTGGTTCCACAACGGGCAGAACTACGAAGGGCGGGCGTTCGTCTATCACGGCTCGGCCTCGGGCCTCGCGGCCAGCCCCGCATGGACGGCGGAGGGCAACCAAATGAACGCCCTGTTCGGCTCGTCCGTCGCGTGCGCGGGGGACGTGAACCGCGACGGCTATGCCGACGTGGTCGTCGGCGCTCCGCTCTACTCGGGCGGGCAGACCGAAGAGGGCCGCGCATACGTCTATCACGGTTCGGCGTCGGGTCTCGCCGCGAACCCGGCGTGGGTCGCGGAGAGCGACCAGGCGGGCGCGCGCTACGGCGGCTCGGTGGCGACGGCCGGCGACGTGAACGGCGACGGCTACGCTGACGTGATCGTCGGCGCCTTCGGGCTGGACGACGGGCAGGTCGACGAGGGCCGGGCCTACGTCTATTACGGCTCGGCGACGGGTTTGAGGCCGGGCCCGGCCTGGACCGCGGAGAGCGACCAGACCGGCGCCCTGTTCGGCTACTCGGTGGCGGGCGCCGGCGACGTGAACGGCGACGGCTTCGGCGACGTCATCGTCGGCGCGTACCGCTTCGGCAACGGCCAGGCGGGGGAGGGGCGCGCCTGCGTGTTCCACGGCGCATCGAACGGGCTCGCGGTTGCGGGCGCGTGGACCGCCGAGACCAACCAGGCACATTCCCACATGGGCTTCTCGGTGGCGTCAGCGGGGGACGTGAACGGCGACGGTTACGGCGACGTGATCGTCGGCGCTCCCTGGTACGACAACGGCGAGTTCGACGAGGGCCGCGCCTTCGTCTACCACGGCTCACCCGCCGGTCTCATCCCGGCCGCAGCCTGGACCGCAGAGTGTAACCAGGACTCCGCCTTGTTCGCATACTCCGTGGCTTCGGCGGGCGATGTGAACGGCGACGGGTACTCCGACGTCATCGTCGGCGCCTACCAGTACGACAACGGCGAGCGCGACGAAGGGCGGGCATACCTCTATCTCGGCTCCCCGGCCGGCCTGTCACTGGCGCCGGCCTGGACCGCCGAGAGCAATCAGGTCGACGCACGCTTCGGCTATTCGGTGGCTCCCGCCGGCGACGTGAACGGCGACGGCTTCGGGGACGTCATCATTGGTGCCCACCGCTACGACAACGGGCAGATCGACGAGGGGCGGGCATACGTTTATCTCGGCTCCGCCGCAGGGCTGGGAGCGAGCCCGGCCTGGAGCGCAGAGGGCAATCAGGGCGGCGCCAACTTCGGCAGCTCGGTGGCGGGCGCCGGCGACGTGAACGGCGACGGTTACGCCGACGTCATCGTCGGCGCGCACCGCTACGACCACGGCGAGATCAACGAGGGGCGGGCATACGTCTTTCACGGCTCGGCCTCGGGGCTCGGCTCGACCCCCGCATGGACCGCCGAGAGCGATCAGGCCGACGCGTTCTTCGGCTTCTCGGTCGCATCCGCGGGCGACGTCAACGGAGACGGCTACTCGGACGTCATCGTCGGGGCCTACCTGTACGACCACGGCGAGATCGATGAGGGCCGCGCATACGTCTATCACGGCTCCGTGGCGGGACTCGGGGCGAGCCCCGCCTGGACCGCCGAGAGCGACCAGGCGTCCGCCTGTTTCGGCTACTCCGTCGCATCGGCCGGGGACATCAACCACGACGGCTATTCGGAGGTCGTGGTCGGCGCCTACGCGTACGACCACGGCGAGACCGACGAGGGGCGGGCTTCCATCTTCCGCGGCTCACATTACGGGCTCACGCTCTATCCGACGTGGACCGCCGAGAGCAATCAGGCGAGTTCGTACGTCGGCTGGTCGGTGGCGCCGGCCGGCGACATCAACCGCGACGGCTTCGCCGATCTCATCGTCGGCGCTCAGAAGTTCGACGCCGGGCAGGACAACGAGGGACGCGTCTACGTCTACTGGGATCTCCGCACCAGCGGCTCGACCACGGCGGTGGTCCCGGATCCCGCGCCGGCCGGAAGCGGCCTGCGCTTCGCCCTGGTCTACCCCAATCCATCGCACGCGCAATCGGTGCTGGGCTACGTGCTGCCGCGATCGGGCCCGGTTCGGCTCTCGATCCACGACCTGCTCGGCCGCCGCATCGCGGTGCTGGCGGACCGCGTCGAGGAGGCGGGCGTGCACTCGGTGAGCTGGGAAGGGCGCGATGCGCGCGGCGCCGCGGTGCCCGCCGGAGTCTACTGGGCACGGCTCGAGTCCGGCGGCGAGACCGCGGCGCGCAAGCTGGTGCGGCGGTGACCCGCGCGCGCGCGCATGGCCGCGACATCTTTCCGATTGCTTCACCTTCGGGCAGCGGCCTAGACTCGGTTTCCCACGGCAGTCGCGAACTCCAACTCGGAGGCAAGATGAGGCCGCCCGCCGGACCCCCAGATCGGCGCGGCGTTTTCGGCCGATGGTGCCGAGCCGCCCTGCTAGTGCCCATCACCCTCAGCCTCGCTCTGCCGCTCGGAACGGCGCTCGCCGGACCCGCCGATGGCGTGTGGTCCCGGATTGCGGCCTCACCCGACCCCCGCAAGTGGGCCGGCGTGATCCTCGATCCCGTGCGCGGTCGCCTGATCGCGATCGGGGGCTATCCCGGGCCCCAAGGCGACGTGTGGGCGCAGGCGCTCTCCGGCCCGCCGGACTGGACGCCGTTGCACCCCGCGGGGCCGGGGCCGAGCGCCCGGTTCGCGCATTCCGTGATCTATCAGCCGGGCCAGGATCGCGTGATCCTGTTCGGCGGCTTCGACACCGCGTTCCGGAACGATGTCTGGGCGCTGTCCCTGTCCGGAACGCCGGCCTGGACCCATCTCACGCCCGCCGGCGCGCCGCCCGCGGCGCGCTGGGCGCACGTTGCGATCTACGACGCCGCGCGCAACCGCATGATCGTTTTCGGCGGATACGACGGCACGTCGTCGCGAAACGACGTCTGGGAGCTGACGCTGGGCGCGACGCCGACCTGGACACAGCTCTCACCCGGCGGCACGTCCCCCGGCCCGCTCACCAACGTGGCCGGCGTGTACGACGGCACCCACGACCAGCTCATCGTGTTCGGCGGCTTCGACACCGGCACGCAGCAATTCAAGAGCGACACGTGGACCCTCTCGCTCGCCGGCGGCGGCACCTGGAGCCACCTGTCTCCGAGCGGCACCGCGCCCAGCGCGCGCCGCGACCACTCGATGATCTTCGACGCCGCGCGTAGTCGCGTGGTGGTGTTCGGGGGCGAAACCGCCGCGCCGCCGTTGCGCAACGACGCATACGCGCTCACGCTCGATCCGTCGCCGTCCTGGGCGCAGCTTTCGCCGAGCGGCCCGCTGCCGACGGGGCGCGCCGCCCACCGCGCGGTCTACGACGCGGCGCACGATCGCATGTGGGTCTTCGGCGGCGACGACGGTCAGGTCCTGAACGAAACCTGGGGGCTCTCGCTCGGCTCACCGGGTGCATGGCAGCCGCTGGGGGTGATCTCGCCGACTCCGCATCCGCGACGCAATTACGGCATGGCCCTCGCCGGAAGCTCGATCGTGCTCTACGGCGGCGACTTCTTCGGCCCGACCGACGACACGTGGAAGCTCAAGCTCAATGCCAGCCCACCGGCATGGGAGTCGGTCCTCCCGCCGAGCCGGCCGACGCCGCGCGCCGGGCATCACATGATCTTCGACCCGCCGCGGGACCGGGTGCTGTTCTTCGGGGGCTACGACGGCCAATTCAGGAACGACGTCTACGAGTTCCCGCTGCCGACGGGATCGTGGCAGGCCGTCCTCCCTTCGGGGACACCGCCCACCGGGCGCGAGTACTACGGCACGGTCTACGACCCGGTCCGCCAGCGGATGCTGGTGATCGGGGGACACTCGAGCCTGGTCGATTTCTACAACGATGTGTGGGCGCTGGATCTCAACGGGCCGCCGGCCTGGAGCCAGCTCACGCCCGCGGGGATCGGGCCGAGCGCGCGCTACGCTCACTCCCTGATCTACCAGCCGGGGCAGGACCGCGTGATCCTGTTCGGCGGCTACGACGGAGTGTTCAGAAACGACGTGTGGGCCCTGTCGCTGGCGGGAACGCCCACCTGGACCCAGCTCGCGCCCGCGGGCGTAGCACCGGCCGGGCGCTGGGCGAGTGCTGTGGTCTACGACGCGATGCGCAACCGGATGGTGGTCTTCGGCGGCTGGGACGGATTCTCGGCCCACAATGACGCCTGGGCGCTCTCGCTCGGGGCGACGCCGACATGGACCCAGCTCGCTCCGACCGACCCGCCACCCGATCCGCGCGCGAACATCGAGGGGGCATACGATCCCGCGGGAGACCGGCTGATCGTTACCGCCGGCTTCGATCCGGGCACCGAGAGCTTCTACTCCGACACCTGGCAGCTCTCATTCGGGAGCTCGCCGACGCCGGCGCTCGTGTCGCTGGTCTCCGCGCGTGCCGAGCCCGGACGGGCGTGGATCGAGTGGCAGGTCGCAGGGAGCGAAGGCGCGAAGGTCACCGTGTGGCGGCGCGACAATACCGGGGCGTGGAGTGCTTTGGGCGAGCGCGTGCCGGACGGCGAGGATCGGGTGGCGTTCGAGGACCGTGCGGTGGTCGAGGGCGCGCGCTACGGGTACCGCATCGGGTTCCGCGAAGGCGGCAGCGACGTGTACGCGGGCGAGGTCTCGCTCGAGATTCCGCGGGCGGCGCGACTGGCTCTGTCGGGGGCGCGGCCGAACCCGGCGGGACGCGTGCTCACCATCGGCTACGCGCTCGAGGACGCGAGCCCCGCGACGCTCGAGCTCTACGACACGTCGGGGCGCAGGGTGTTCGCGCGCGACGTGGGATCCGAGGGCGCCGGCGCGCATGAGTTCCGCGTGGCGGAGGCCGGCCTGTGGCCGGCGGGAGTGTACGTCGCACGCCTGAGCCAGCACGGGCGCGCCCTGGTGAGCCGGGTCGTCATCATTCGGTGACCGCGAATCCCCTGGCACCCGTGCCGGGCCAGGCGGAGAATTGGAACTCCCAGCGAAAGCCTTGGGTATCTATCGCGGGAGAGCCATCATGATGAAGCACCTCGCCACCCTGACGGCCGTGTTCATCGCCGTGACTGCGGTCGCGAACTCCACCCGCGCCGGCCCGCCCGATCCGTCGAACTTCGAATGTCCCGGGCCATGCATCAAGGTCGTCGGCCACAATGGCGTCGTGGGCGATCCGATCGGCGAGTACTGCGTTACCGCCCGCGATTTCAACAATGTCCCGATTCCGAACGCCCCGATCACCGTCGACTTTTCGAACTGCGATATCCAGCTGTGCGCCGATCAGAAGGACCCCGGCGTCACTGTGGACTGCACCGCGCAGACCGTCCGCAAGCTGACGGACGTGAACGGCGTCGCCTGCTTCCGGGTCATCGGGCGGCGCCGCAACGTCGACTGCGCTCCCAAGCCTACTCCGTGCGTCGATGTGTTCTGGGAGGGCACGTTCATCTGCGGCCTCTACGCGCCGGTGTTCGATCTCGTGGACGAGCCCGGCGTGGGCGTGACGGGGAACGACCTCTCGACCTTCCTGCACCTCTTCCTCGATTGCGGGGTGTATCTCACGGCGATCGACTACAACGGCAATGGCGTCACGGACGGCGACGACCTCGCACAGTTCCTGAAGGCGTTTTTCGCCAGCGGGTCCGCGCTGGGCTGCGATTCGAAGTGCCCGTAGCCTAGGCCGGCCACAGGCGGCACTCGCCCCGCTCAGTTGCTCCGGAAGTTCCCGAACTTCAGCTCGATGCCGAAGTCCTGGCCCTTGAGCAGCGTGATCACGCCCTGCAAGTCGTCCTTGCTGGCCGATGAGACGCGTACCGTGTCGCCCTGGATCGCGGCCTGCACCTTCCTGAGCTTGGCGTCCTTCAGCACCTTCACGACCTCGCGCGCCTTGTCGGCGGTGAGCCCGTCCTGGATCGCGATCTCCTGGCGCGCGCCGCCCAGCGCGGCGGATTCGATCTTGCCGGGCGTCAGGTTCTTGAGCGGGACCTGGCGGCGCACCATCTTGCCTTGCAGCACGTCCCACATCGCCTTGAGCTTGAACTCGTCGGGGGCGGAGATGGTGATCTTCTTCTCCTTCTGGTCGAGCGCGAAGCTCACCTTGAGCCCCTTGAAGTCGTAGCGCTGCGTGATCTCCTTGGTGGCCTGATCGACCGCGTTGTGGACCTCCATGAAGTCCACTCCGGTCGTGACGTCGAACGAGCTGGTGCTGGCCAAGATTCCCTCCGTATCTACCGGGTCCGCCTCATCATCAGATGTGTAATCTCGAGCGCCGCCGCGAGCCGCCCGCCGCGCAGCACCTCGTGCCGCACCGTCTCGAGCCCGCGCCGCTGTGCCGCCCACAGGAACCGGCGCCCCGCCGCTCCCGCGCCGAGGAACTCGTGCGCCGCGTGCTCGCGCGAAAGCCGGACGCGATCGCTGGCGCCCACCTCGGCCGCGAACATCGCCATCACCCGCGCGCGGCCGGCGCGGGCGTCGAAGTAGATCCCCACGCCTTCCAGCGCCCACCAGCGTCGCGGCGACAGTCCGGTCTCCTCGCGCACCTCGCGGGCCGCGCCCGCGAGCGCGCCCTCGCCGCGCCGCAGGCCCCCGGTGACGGGCTGCCACACCCCCGGGAGCCGGCCGCGATCCGCGCGCTTCAGGCACAGGAACTCGACGCGCCGCGCGCGCCTTCGGAACAGATAGACCTCGATCTGGGTGGGCATCAAGTCGGGCACGGCCGCGCAGCATAGGGGGCAGGTGGGCTCGGGGCCAGTATTGACTTCAGCCCTCCGGCCCTTTAGAAGTTGCCGCTGGACTCGCCGGAAATGGGCCCACCCCGAGTTTCGATTTGACCCCGCGCCGCCCTTTCAATAGAGTCCCCCGGCTCCCGGCACCCGTTGCGGCTTCTGCGGTTGCGCGGAGCTTGTGAAAATTTTCACGTGGGGCGCGCAATGCCTGAGCCGCCGGAGAAGAACGGAGAGCCCTCCGCTCTGAGAACCGCCGGGCTGCTGCTCGCCATTCCCACGCTGCTCATCGTCTCGCCGATCGTCGGGTACTTCGTCGGAAGCCTCGCGGACCGCTGGCTCAAATGGAATCCGTGGGGCGGGATCGTCGGTCTGATGCTGGGTTTCGCCGCCGGTGGGCGCGAGACCTATCGGATCTACCGCCGCTATCAGGCAGAAGAGGAGCGCAGGACGCGCCGCTGACCGGGCGCCCTCCACTCATGCCGCACGACTATCTCGCCAGGGTCCGCAACGCCACGATCGGCCTCGCCGCGGTCGGCGCGATCGTCACCGCGACCTACGCCTCGCCGCTGGCTGCGCTCGGGCTGGTCGCGGGTGCGGCGTGGTCGCTCGTGAATCTCGCGCTGCTCGAGGTGCTGGTGGTGGCGCTGCTCACGCCCGCGGCTTCCGCGCGCGCGCTGCCACGCGCCGGATGGGCGATCGCCGGGATGACGGCGCTGCTCGCGGGCGGCGCCTGGCTCCTGTTCCACCTGCCGCCGCTCGCGCTGGTCGCAGGATTCTCGCTGCCGTTCGCGGTGATCACGCTCCGGGCGGTCTCGCGCGCGCTGCTCGAGAGCGCGGCGTGGCGGGCCCTGGTGCGGAGCCCGTGGCGGGCGACGCTGGCGGTGGCGGCCGTGATCCTCGCGGCGTGGTGGCTCGTGCCCTCGGGCTCGCTCGGCCAGCGCGAAGGCGGCGAGGCGCACCCGGCCGCGGCGGATTCCGCGCGCGCCACGCTGAGCGACGGCGCGCCGGCGGACTCGGCCTCGCACGAAGCCGCCGTGGCGGGCGAGACGCACGGCGACGCGGCGCCGGGCAAAAGCCACGGCGCCGCCGCGGGCGAGGAAGAGGGCGGCGCCGGGAAGTTCCCGAACCTGATCACGATGATCGTGGCCGCGAACCATGGCGCCCCGTGGGCTCACACGCTGCACCGGATCGAGCCCATCCTGTTCGCCTTCTTCGTCGGCATCGTGGTGTGCGTGATCGGGTTCATCGCGAGCCGCAATCCGAAGATGATCCCGAGCGGGCTCCAGAACGGCGCCGAGATGCTGGTCGAGGCGCTCTACGACTTCGTCGGCAACATCCTGGGGCCGCGGTACGCCCGCAAGTACTTCCCGCTGCTCGGATCGCTGTTCGTCTACATCTTCGCGATGAACCTGTTCGGCATCCTGCCGCTCATGGACTCGCCGACCTCGAACCTGAACGTGACGTTCGCGCTCGGGCTCACGGTGTTCGTGTACGTGCAGTACGTCGGGATCCGGAGCCTCGGGATCGTCGGCTTCCTGGACCACCTGCTGGGCAACCCGCGCAGCGTGACGGGCTGGGTGCTCGCCCCGCTGCTGCTCCCGATCCACATCCTGGGCGAGCTGGCCAAGCCGATCTCGCTCTCGTGCCGGTTGTTCGGCAACATCTTCGGCGAGGACATGCTGATGGTGGGCTTCGCCGCGCTCGGCGTCGGGATGCTCTCGTTCAAGGGCGCACCGGATTGGCTGCCGGGCATACCGCTCCACGCGATCTTCTTCCCGCTGGCGCTGCTCACCAGCACGCTGCAGGCGTTCGTGTTCACCGTTCTCGCCACCATTTACATCCTCCTCATGCTGCCGCACGAAGATCACGGGCATGAGGAGGAAGCACACGCACACTGATCACCCAAGGAGGAAGACCATGAATTTCCAGGCGGCTCTCGCACTCGGACTCCCGCTCGGCATCGGCATCGCGGCGATCGGCTCCGGCATCGGTCTCGGCCTCATCGGTCAGGGCGCGATGCAGGGAATCGCGCGGCAGCCCGAGGCCACCGGCAAGATCCAGATCAACATGATCATCATCGCGGCGCTCGCCGAAGCGCTGACGATCTATGCGTTCGTCGCGCTGCTCATGCTGAACAGCAAGATCGGTTGAGGCCGGAGCGGGCCCGCTTGGGCGGGCCGCGACGCGTCCCTTTAGAGGAGCGCACATGAACCTCATCGATCTCCGGCTGGTCGGCACCCAGATCCTGGGCTTTCTCGTCCTGCTCTGGGCGCTCAACAAATGGGCGCTCGGCCCGCTGCTCGGCATGCTCGAGGCGAGAAGGGCAAAGATTGCCGCCGAGTTCGCGGCGGCCGACCGCGCGATGGCCGAGGCCAACGAGCAGAAGAGCCGTTACGAGCAGGAGCTGCGCGGCATCGAGGCCAAGGCGCGCCAGCGGCTGACCGAGGCGGTGGCGGAGGGCCAGAAGGTGGCGGCCGAGATCCGGCATCAGGCGCAGCAGGAGGCGGGCCACCGCCTGGAGCGCGCACAGGACGACATCGCGCGTGAGAACGAGAAGGCGAAGGAGCAGATCAAGCAACAGGTGATCGACCTCGCGATCCACGCCGCGGAGAAGATCCTGCGCCAGAAGCTCGACGAGCCGGGGCAGCGCCGGATGGCGGGCGAGTTCGTGGACGAGGTCGAGGCATTGAGATGATCGGCGCTCACCGCGGCCCGAGCCACCGCACCGTCCGCTCGACGCGAAGGCGACTGCGATGAAGGACACCGTGGTCGCGGCACGCTACGCGAAGGGGTTTTTCCTCTTCACCGAGAAGCGGGGCGAGACCGCGCGCGCGCTCGAGGATTTGAAGGGCCTGCTCGCGGTGCTGAAGCCGGGCGGCCGGGCCGAGCGCTTCCTCGCGTCGCCGGTGGTGCTGCCGGCCGAGAAGAAAAAGGCGCTGGAGCAGGGTCTCGGCGGGCGCGTGCTCAAGGGCGCCGTGATCTTCCTCGACCTGCTGCTGCGCAAGAAGCGCATGGCGGAGTTCCCGGTCGTGGTCGCGGAGTTCGAGGCCCTGGTCGAGAAGTCCCAGGGCATCCAGCGCGCGCACGTCGTGAGCGCCACGCCGCTCGAGAGCGCAGAGCGCGAACGGCTCCACCGCGCGCTCGAGCGGCTCACCGCGGGGACCATCAAGCTCGAGACCGAAGTGGATTCTGCGCTCCTGGGCGGAGCCCTGGTGCGGATCGGAGACCGCGTGATCGACCGCTCGGCCCGCACCCTGCTCCGGGCCGTGGCCGAGCGCCTGCAGCACGTCAGCGTGTGAAGCAAACTTCACCCATTACCCTCAGGGGTTCGTGAACATGTCCTTTCGACCGGAAGAAGTGAGCGCCGTCCTGGCGCAGGAGCTGGAACGCTACGAGGCGAAGCTCGAGACCAAGAGCGTCGGCACCGTGCTCACGGTCGGCGACGGCATCGCGCGCCTCTGGGGCCTGGAAGACGCCATGGCCGGGGAG
>Ga0075433_10003807_pt1 | contig 11683 bp, 10 predicted proteins | sample RhiMethybrSRZTD2_FD_75299 | JGI IMG/M metagenome (GOLD analysis project Ga0075433, IMG submission 75299) | Populus rhizosphere microbial communities from Tennessee, USA - Rhizosphere MetaG P. TD hybrid SRZTD2 | ecosystem: Host-associated > Plants > Roots > Rhizosphere > Soil | place: USA... | reverse complement strand
CGGCCGAGCGTGGATTTGCCGCAGCCGGATTCGCCGACGATCCCCAGCGTCTCCCCTTCCTCGACCGTCAGATCGACGCCGTCGACGGCGCGGACCTCGCCCTTGTGCGACGAGAAAAGCCCGCCGCCCACGGGAAAATATTTTTTCAGATTGTGGATTTCGAGCAGGCTCATCGTTATACCGCCGCCGGCGCTTCCGCCGTCTGGTAGCCTTCGGGGCTGGGTCCGGGAAAATAGCACGCCGCCCAGTGCCCTGGCTCCAGCTCGGCGAGCGGCGGCTGCACGCCGGCGCAGATCTCGCGGGCGCGCGGGCACCGGTCGCGGAAGCGGCAGCCGCTCGGCAGGTCGAGCGGGCTGGGCACGACGCCGGGGATGGCGGCGAGCCGCTTCTTTTTATGTCCGCTCGCGCCGGGCAGCGAATTCAGCAATCCGACGGTGTAGGGATGCAGCGGGCGGCGAAAGATATCGCGCGCGCTCGCGCGCTCGACGATGATGCCGCCGTACATGATCGCAACCTCGTCGGCGCGCTCGGCCACGACGCCCAGATCGTGCGTGATGAGGAGCAGCGCCATGCCGAGCTTCTGCTTGAGCTCCCCGATGAGCTCCAATATCTGTGCCTGAATCGTCACGTCGAGCGCGGTCGTCGGCTCGTCGGCGATCAGCAGGCTCGGGTTGCACGAGAGCGCCATCGCGATCATCACGCGCTGGCGCATGCCGCCGGAAAGCTGGTGCGGATAGGAGTCGACGCGGGACTCGGGATCGGCGATGCGCACGAGCCGGAGCATCTCGATGGTTTTTCCCCTCGCCTCGCGCCGGCCGACCTTCTGGTGCAGGCGCACCGCTTCGCCGATCTGGTCGCCGACGGTAAAGACCGGATTGAGCGAGGTCATCGGCTCCTGAAAGATCATCGAGATCTCGTTGCCGCGGATCTTGCGCATCGATTCGTTGTCAAGTTTTAGGAGATCGCTCCCGCGGTAGAGAATCTCGCCGCCGACGATTTTTCCCGGCGGCTGGACCAGGCGCATAATCGAGAGCGCGGTCACGCTCTTCCCGCAGCCCGACTCGCCGACCAAACCGAGCGTGCGCCCCTCGGCGATCTCGTAACTCACGCCGTCGACCGCTTTGACTTCGCCTTCGGGAGTGAAGAAAGAGGTGCGGAGGTCCTTGACCTGAATCAGCGGCGGCACAATGAAAGGTAAATATCATAGGCGGACGCCGTTTCCAAAGCTTGATCTTGGCGGCGGCTTGGGGTACGCGAGGAGCCATTATGGGCCAAGTGAAAACGCTCGAAGAAATAAAAGCGATGATCCGTGCCCGCACCGGGAAGCGGAACGTCTTCCGACGCGCCAAAATGGCAGACGTAGAGCCGGTCTTGGAGCGATTGACGGATAAAGACCCGGAGCGCTGGGCGGCGGAGTGGTCGCGCGTCGCCGCCGGCTACGAAAACACCGGCGCCGGGCGCGAGCGTGGCGGCCAAGAGCGGGAAGCGATGGAAGCCTACTTGATGGCCTATACCTATTACACGATCGGCCGCTATCCCGTGCCGCACACGGGCGGCAAGAATTCCTGTTTTAAGAAGAGCCTCGAGCTGTACGAGAAAGCCGGGCGTTATTTTAAGCCGGCGTTGAAGCGGATCGAGATCCCCTTCGGAACTCAAAAAATTCCAGCTTATCTGCGCTTACCGAATAATGCCGGTAAAGCGCCGGTCGTCATCAATTTCGGCGGCATCGATTCCTTCAAAGCGGAATGCTTCGAATACGACGAGGCGCTGCTCGCGGCGGGGTTGGGCGCGTGCGCCGTGGACATGCCAGGCGTCGGCGAATGCCCGATCAAGGGCTCGCCGACGGCCGACCAACTCTTCACCGCGATCATTGATGATCTGGAGAAGCGCGCTGAAGTCGATCGCCGGCGCATCGCGATTTTAGGCCGTAGCTTCGGCGGCTACTGGGCGGCTAAGCTGGCGCACGTTGAAGTCAAGCGGCTCCGCGCCGCCGTCGTCTGGGGGGGCGGCGTCCACTATTTCTTTCAGGAGGATTGGCTCAGGGAGTCGACGCACGCGGATAGCTATCTCATGGACCACGACATCGCCCGCTGCTCGGTCCTCGGGGTGTCGAGCATGGACGAGCTAGCGCGCGTCTTCCCGTCGCTCTCGCTGCAAAAACAGGGCTGGCTCGACAAGCCGTCGTGTCCCATGCTCATCGTCAACGGCAAAGAAGACAAGCAGACGCCGATCGACGATTTATATATTTTGCTCGAGCACGGAACGCCGAAGTCGGCGCGCGTCTTTCCCGGCGGCCACATGGGGCAGACGCCGGAGACGCTGCCGACGGTCGTGCGCTGGCTCAAACGCGAGCTAGCGGAAGTGGATTAATCCGAGACCGAGGAGGCCCTGAAGAATAAACCAGATCGCCACTAGATAATTTAAGAACCGTGGAAAGATAAAGATTAGTATCCCGAAAAGCAGGGAGAGAAGCGGAGTTAAATGCGCCGCGGTAATCATCATAAAAAGAACCTCCCTTCCACACCTTCAATTAAGCTTCTGTCAATCGTCTTTTGAGCCATTCGGTCGCGACTCTGAGCGCCTCGTCGTTCCGCTGCCCCGGCACGCGGCCCATGTGGCCGCCGTCGGCGAAGATGCGCGCTTCTTTGGGACTACCATGCTCCATGGCTAAGTAAATATCCGCGACGGGATGCTGGTCGTCGTGCTTGCCGTTGACGAAGAGCAGCGGCGCGCTGGGTTTGTCGAGCCATCCCTGGGTTTTCAGCGACAACCGGGGCGCGATCTGCAGAACCTCTTCGAGCGATTTGGCGCGAAAGCAATAGGAGCGCGAATCGAGGAGGCTCGCAGGGCCCATGAGATACTGCGACGCCGTCTCCGTGAGCGCCGGCCGCAGCCATTCCGGCTGGAACGTGTAATGGAGGCCTGCGCCCCAGTTGACGGCGCCTCTCAGCCGCTTGGCTTCGACATGCGCCAGCTTCGCCGCCCAGTAGCCGCCGAAGCTCCGGCCCATGACGGCGACACGTTTGCCGTCGATGTCGCGCCGGGTCTCCAAATAATCGATGGCGGCGGAAAATGTGCGCTCGGCGTTCGGCTCCTGGCCGAGCGCCGGATTCTCGCCCGTCCCCGGCATATCGATCGTAACCGTCGCGAGCCCCAGCCGATGCAGCGCCTCGCTCTGGCCGCGCGAATCTTCTTTCCAGCCGTCGACGCCGCCCCAATGCATCACAACGGGCGGGCGCGCCATGCCGCGCGGGACCTGGAGATAGACGACGACTTGTTTGCCTTCGAAAGGAATTTCGATCCGCTCGACGGGCGCTTCGAAATAGCGGCCGGCCTTGAGATAAGTTCTGATCGCGCCGCGGTAGCAGTTCATCTTCTCCGGGCCGCTCGGCACCGGGTAGCGGCCGATACGGAAGTATTCGTAGGCGAGATAATACTCTTCGGCATCGCGCGCGCCTTTCTTCTCCGCTTCCTCGGCGCGCGCCTCATAGCGCGCGGCGACGCGGCCCCATTCTCTTCCCCAAGCATCGGGGTCGAGGCTGTTCAAGCGCGACAAAACCTCTTCGACGTCTTCGCGCTTGACGCGCTCGAATGGGTTCACCTTGCCGGCGCGCCGGAGAATCTCCTGCTTGACTTCGGCGTAGCTGAGCTCGCGCATGGCGCTGCCTACTTCTGTCCTTCGGCGGCGAGCGCTTTTTTGAGGAAGCGGTCGTCCATAAATTGCTTCGGATCGAAATTGGGGCGTTCTTTCAACGTCGCGATCTCGAGCTCGGCGCGCTTCATGATGCCGTCCGCGCTGAGCGCGGGGATAAACGCATCGCGCGAGAGATCATAGAGCGATGTGGCAATCTCGCGGTCCACCTGACCATGCTTCATGACGAGCTCGATTCCCGCGTCGCGATTCTGGCGCAAAAAAAGCATCGCCCTTACGACGGCCCGTACCGTGCGCTCGACCGTATCCGGCTCGTCCTGGATGATCTTCGCCGTTGTGAGCATCGCGCTGAACGGCACGCCTTTGAAGACATCGCCCATGTAAACCAGCCGCTTGAATCCGGCTTTCAAGACCGGCCCGTCGGCGGGCGGCGCCATCAACGCCGCGGAGACGGTTCCCTGAAGCAGCGCGGCCGCCTTCGCCTGATCGCCGGGCATGTTCAAATAGTCGCCGAAGTTTTGCGGCAGGCCGAAATGACTCAACATGGCGAGCAGGACGCTGTGGGTCGAGCCGCCGAACGTGACGGCGATCTTCGCGCCTTTGAGCTCCTCGATTTTTTTCACCTCGGGACGCGTAATCAGCGCCATCGGAATCTGATTGAAGATTTGCACCAGAACCCGCAGCTGCTCACCGCGGAACATCGCGTGCATCGACGGTCCGAAAGCGGACGCGAACTGAACGCTGCCGGAAAGAATCGCCTGTACGTTGATGGAATTGCCGCGGAGATAGACGACGCGCGCGTCCGCCAGCCCGGCATCCTCGTAAAAACGTTTATACTTTGCGGCGGTGAGCGCCAAGTGCTGGATGTTTCCGGCGCTCGGCAGCGAGATGTAGACGGGCTTGGTGATCTGCGCGCCAGCCGGCGCCGCCATGATTAGTACAAAGATCGCCGCTGCAAGCCGCTTCATCGCGCCTCCATACTATCTCGTCCCCCTGAGCCGCGGGTCGAGCGCATCGCGCAGCCCTTCGCCGACGAGGTAGTACGACAACACCGTAATGAAAATCGCGGCGCCGGGGAAGACCGCGAGCCACCAAGCGAAGGTGGCGCTGCGCGCCTCGTTCAGGATCGAGCCCCAAGTCACCGCCTCCAGAGGCACACCTATGCCCAGAAAGCTCAGACTCGATTCAGTGAGGATAGCCCCCGCCACGCCGAGAACGACCGAGACCAGCACCGGCGCGAGTGCGTTCGGCAAGATGTGACGGAACATGATCTTGCGCGTCGAGACGCCGAGCGCGAGCGCGGCGGTCACGTAGTCGAGGCTCCGGATCTTGAAGAACTCGCTGCGGGTAAAGCGCGCCATGCCGACCCAGCTCGTGAACCCGATGATTGCCATCGTGAGAAAAATGCTCGGCGGAAATATCGCGGCGATCGCGATCAAGAGAAAGAACGTCGGTATCGTCAGCATCACCTCGAAGACACGCGAAATAAGTAAATCCACCCACGAGCCGAAATAGCCGGCGAGCGCACCGAGCGCCACACCGACGACGAGGGCGATCCCGACTGCGACAAAACCGATCGAGAGCGAGATGCGCGAGCCGTGTATTAAGCCGGCCAGCACGTCACGTCCGAGCTTGTCCGTTCCAAGCCAGTGCTCGGCCGACGGCGAATCGAACGGCGCGCTGAGGTCGATGTCGCTTGCGAGGTGCGGAATCGGCGGAAAAACTTTGCGTCCTGCGTTGACTTTCTTGAAGTCCATGTTGAGCAGCTCCGGCTGCCATTTCGCGAGGCCGAAGCGCACCAGACCGCTGCGGATGAGCGGGAAATAATTCCGTCCTTGGTAAACCATGTAGTACGGCTTGTTGTTGGCGAGAAAGTCCGCTCCGGCGGCGATAATAAAAAGAAGGATGATCGTGTAAAGGCCCGCGAGCGCCGGAGGGTTGCGCGTAAGGTTTCTCCAGATCGTCCCCCATTGTCCTTCGAAGCGCTCGGGCGCCGCTGCGGGAACGACGACGCCTGGGGCGGCGACGACGGTCGGCGGAGGACTCGCCACTTATTCCGCCCTCCGGCCGAAAGCGATGCGCGGATCGACCGCGGCAAGTAGAATATCCGAGAGCAAAATGCCGATGAGTGTCAAAACCGCCGTGATCGTGAGCAGCGCGAGGACGACGGGATAGTCGCGTGCGAGGAACGCCTCGTAGCCGAGCTGGCCCATTCCGGGGATCGAGAAGACCGTCTCAATGATAACGCTGCCGCCGATAAGTCCCGGCAGCAGCTCGGCCAGAATGGTCACCTGGGGGATCAGCGAGTTGCGCACCGCGTGCTTGAAAACGACGACGCGCTCGGCAAGACCCTTGGCGCGCGCGACCTGGACGTAATCCTGCCTGAGAACCTCGAGCATGCTGGAGCGCATATAGCGCGACAGGCCCGCGAAGCCGGCGTAAGAAAGCAGCACGACCGGCAGAAATAAATGCCAGATTTGATCTTTGATACGCTCCCAGAGGGGCCAGTCGAGCGAGTAGTCGATCGACGTCATCCCGCCGGGCGGAAACAGATAGAGAAAATCGCCGCCGCAGATAAAGACGAGCGCCATCGTCGCCGCCCAGATCACCGGCACGGCGAAGAGCACGAACGCGGCGAGCGTCGTCACGTGATCGCCGATACTGTTGCGGTGCGTCGCCGAGAAGACGCCGAGCGGCAGCGCGACGGCATAGACCAGGAGAAGGGAGAAGAATTCGAGCTTCATCGTCACAGGAAGCCGCTCGCGGATTTTTTCCCACACCGAGCGGCTGTCTTTGAACGAGCTACCGAGGTCGAGGCGCGCGAGATTCTTGAGCCAGATGAGATACTGGACGTGGAGCGGCTTGTCGAGGCCGTAGAGAGCGCGCCATTCGGCGAGCGCCTGATCGACGGCGCCGCGCTTCTGGAGCGAGATGCCCGCGCCGCCTGCAGCAGCGAGACCGCCGCCGGCCATCAGCTCCGCTGGGTCGCCGGGCGCATTGTGGACGATGATAAAAGAAAGCAAAGTAATCCCGATGAACGTCGGGATCATGAGAAGAAAGCGCCGGATCAGGTACGCGATCACTTCAGTTCGCCGTCGGCCGCGCGCCGTATTTTTGCTGTGCGCGCGGCACCCACCACTCCAGCGGCCTCAAGCCCGCCGGCAGAACCTCGACGCCATGGAACCGGCGCGCGACCGCGCTCACGGTCTTGCGCGAAAACAGAAACGTGTAGGGCTGCTCGTCGTTCAAGATGCGCTGGAACTCCTTCGCCATCTCGAAGCGCTTCTTCTCGTCGAACTCGCGACGGTAGTCTTCGAGGATTTTATCCACACGGGCGTTCTTGAAGCTGATCGCGTTCGAGCCCTTGTTGGCCGCCTGCGAGGAGTGCCACACCTGGTAGTTGTCGCCCTCCGTCACGCTCATCTGCCAGCCGAGGATCACGGCGTCGAATTTGTGGTTCTTGACATCGTCCAGAAAAATCGTCCAGTCGACCTGCCTGACGGACGCGGCGATGCCGTGTTTTTTAAGCTCGTCTTGGAGCGTCAGCGCGACGGCTTCGCGCACGTCGTTGCCGGAGTTGACCTTGATCTCGAAGCGCAGCGGAACTTTCTTGCCGTCGATGACTTTATCGAGGATGCCGTCGCCGTCGGTGTCCTTCCAGCCGTCCTCGGCGAGCACCGCGAGGGCTTTTTTCGGATCGTAAGGATAATGGTAAAGATTCTTATCGTACTCCGGGCGGGCAAAATAGATCGGGCTCTCCACCACCGTCCCGAGGCCGAAGAGAATCGCCTTCACCATCTGCTCGCGATTGGTGAAGTACGTCATCGCCTGCCGCACCCGCTTGTCGCGGAAGATGGGACTCGCGTTGTTCCAGCCGATATACGTGTACGCGGGAGCGTAGTATTCGTAGCGCGCGAACTGTCGCTTGAAGCGGTCGCTGTTGCTGCCGCGCGTCGCCTGCACCGGCGTGAGCGTTTCCATCATGTCGAGATCGCCGCTCTTCAGCTGAATCAATGCCGCATCGTAATTGTTGACGATGCGAAAGCGCAAGCGGTCGATGTGCGGCTGATCGACACCCGGCTTGCCGTTGCCCCAGTAATTCGGGTCGCGCGCGAGCTGCACTTCCTGTCCCGTTTTCCAGAACCCGAATGAATAGGGACCGCTGCCGACCGGACTGCGGCTGAAGTTTTTATTGAAGTTATCCGCGAAGCGTTTGACCGGCTCCGGCAGCTTCGCCGGCTCGCCCAGAAGATCGCGCACGCCGACGCTCTTCAGCAGGTTCTGGGGATCGTAGACATGGCGCGGCATAACGGAGATGCCGCCGAGCTGCTCCTCGTTCAAAAAATAGGGCTCCTTGGTCGTGAATCGAACCGTGTATGGATCGATGAGCTGCGCATCGACGACCGAATCGAAATAGACGCGGAGAAACGGCGCGTCGACGAGCGGGCACTTGATCGCTTTGATGCTGAACAACAAGTCGTCGCCCGTGATCGGCCGGCCGTCGGAAAAATGCGCGTCGCGCCTGAGCTTGAAGGTGTAGGAGAGCTTGTCCTTGGAAATTTCAGGACGCGCTTCGGCGAGCAGCGGTTTGAGCCGCAATGTGCGCGGGTCGAGCTGCAACATCGATTCGAAGATGTACCCGAGAATCTCGCTCGCGGACGCGTCGTTGCTGGTGAGCGGATTAAGTTGCTCGGGATCGCTGAGGCTATGGGTCAGCAGCCAGTCGCCGGTGACCGGTTGCTCGGCGGGCTGAGTGAAGCCGTCGCCGCGCAATGTGAGAGTCAAGAAAAGAACAAACGCCAGAAGAACCGATAGTCGCACGTGATCACCCGCCGATCGAATCCAGCGCGACCTCGCGGGCATTGTCGGGCTTTTTCTGAACGAACAGCGAGGGGGCGAGGTCGACGTTCAGCTCGGGCTCCTTGTAGACGATCTCGACGCGCCGCTTCTGGGTCGGATTCTCCAACGCAATGCGCATTGGAAACTGGCCGGCGCTCGTCTGCGCGTAGTCGCCGAATTCCGCGGAGAGCTCGACCTGCCCGGAGGGATTGAAGAGCTGCCAGCGGATCGGCAGCGGCTGCGCCGAATCGAAGGTGAGCGCCTCTTTCCATCCGCCGCCGGCGTCTTGAACCACCGACGGCCCCTCGCGCCGCCACTCGCCGGAAACTCGAGGCGGCAGGCCCATCAGCAGCGAGGCCGCCTCCGCCACGCTGAGCGGAATCTGCGTGAAGCGCCACAGGTTTTCGCGCGAGCTCTGCCCGCGGTAAAAGACGCCCTCGCGCGTCGCGTAGCCCGTGAGGCCCTCGGGCGACGCGGTCACGATCATGAGCACGCCGAGCGGATAAAGCGTCTCCAGGCGCAGCCGGTCGGGCCGGCGGACGAGGATGATCTCCTGGAAATTGTGCTTGCCGTCGGCCGCGGAATAGTAAACGTTCGCGAGCGACCGCAGCGACTTGAGGTCGCCGCTCCGGCGCGCGAGCGGCTGGAGCAATTCGTCGACCGACCGGCGCTCCTCCGGAAGATTCTCCGGCAGGAGCGGCGGACGCGCGGTCGTGCAGCCGGCCAGCGCCGCGGCGATGCCGTAAAGGATCAGCTGTCGGAATCGACGTTGCAAAAACATGGGAACAGCAACCGGGAGTGGAAAGCGGGATTGGAGAGCAACGCCTCAGATTCTCCGCTCGAGCAGCTTGATCTTCTCCCGCACCCTGTGAAGTTGCTCTTCTTCCTTGGAGCGCTTCAAAGCCTCGCGGTAGCGGGCGAGCGCGGACTCGGCCTTTCCGAGCTTGTCGTAGGCGTCGCCCAAGTGCTCGATGACGACGGGGTCGTCGTTGATCAACTCGGTCGCCCGCTCGAGCTGCTCGGCGGCGCGTTGATAATCGCCCCTCTGATAGTAGAGCCAGCCCAGGCTGTCGACATACGCGCCCTCGTTCGGCTCGATCTTGAGCGCGCGCAGAATCAGACCCTCCGCCTCGTCGAGACGCACGCCTTTCTCAACCAGGCTGTAGCCGAGATAATTCAGCGCCTGCGCGTTCTGCGGATTCAGGTCGATCGCGAGCTTCATCTGCTCGAGCATCTTGTCCTTGTTATTGTTCTCGTCGTACACCGCACCCAGCTGAAAATGCGCCTGGTCGTTCTTGGGGTCGAGCTTGATGACGCTTTGCAGCGTCTCGATCGCCTTAGGGTAATCTTTGCCCTTGCGGTACAGCGACGCCAGGAGATTGAGGACGTCTTTCTGCTCCTTCGGCTCCTTTTTTTTCGCCAGGGCCGCTTTGACCGCGTCGATCGCCTTGGGCAGCTCGTTTTTCTGATCGTAGAGGAAGGCCAGCTGCAGGCGCGAGTCGGCGAAGTAGTCGCTTTTCTCCGGAATCCGCTGGAATTCCTCCAATGCGCGGTCGGCGGCTTTCATCTCGGCATACGTGCTGCCGAGGTAGTATCTGACGCGGTCGTTGTCGGGGTCGGTCGCGAGAACGAGATTGAATTCCGTCACGGCGCGGTCGAAATCGCCGCGCTCGAAATAAATCAGTCCGATCTTGGTGCGCGCCTCGCGCGGGTCGGCCTCGACACGCTCCAGCGTCTGGAACTGCGCCAGCGCCTCGTCAAGCTTGTTCTGTCCGACGTAAAGGTCGCCCAGGCGCTTATTCGCCCACACGTTGCTCGGATCGCCCTGCAAGACTTTTTGATAGGTCTGCGCCGCCTCGTCGGTTTTGCCTTCCAGCTCGTAGACGAGCGCCAGGTCCATGAGCACTTCCTGCGCTTTCGGATTGAGCTCCAGGGCTTTGCGATAGCTTTCTTCGGCCGCGAGGTAAAGCTGGCTTTTCGCCCGTACCCGGCCGAGATAATAGTACCCGAGCACCGAATTGGGATTGATCGCGAGCAGCCTCTCGAGCGTCTTCGTCGCTTTGTCGAAGTCGCCGAGCTTGAGCTGCAGCGCGCCCAAATAAAGCAGCGCCTCCTGGTTTTCGGGATCGACGCGGAGCGTCGCTTCGTATTCCGTGAGCCCGCGCGCGTCCTCGCCCAGAGCCGAGTAGAGCCCGCCGAGCAGCAGATGGCCTTCCGCGGCGTCGGGCGCCAGGCGGGCGCCCTCTTCGGCTTCGCTGAGTGCCCTTTTCACGTCCCCTTTGCGCAAGTAGAGGTTTGCGAGACGAAAGCGCAGAAAGGCGTTGCCGGGATCGCCCGCCGCCGCGGCCTCGAATTCGGCCAGCGCCTGATCGAAATCGCCCTCGAAGAGCAGATACTGTCCCTTGGCGAAATGGGCCAATCCGGCCGCTTCGGCCGGGATTTCGACTTTGGCCTCGCGCTGGAACGGCGCTTCCTGTTGTACGCTGATCTCTTTAGGCGCTTCCTGGACCTTGGCGAGCTTCGACGAGCAGGCGGCGAGCAAGGTTAGAGAAACGACTCCAATAATGGAGCTTCTCATCGGAATCTAGTTAACATACTGCCCGCAACCGGTCAATGTAAACGTACCGCGCAGGAGCTCTGTTGGCTTTCCGCTCCGCGCGCTTTTGTGTTATTTTTTTTAAGTTTTAGGCGGCGCCGGACCCCGGACGAGTCATGTCGCAAGAATCGATTCGTAAAGAGATTCTCCATCTCCGCGAGGAGATCGAAAAACACAACTATCGCTACTACGTTCTCGACGACCCCCTCGTGAGCGACGCGGCGTACGACGAGCTCTTTCGCAAGCTGGTGCAGCTGGAAAAAGAGCACCCGGAATTCGCCACGCCAGACTCGCCGACGCAGCGCGTGGGCGCCGCGCCGCTGGAAAAATTCGCCGCCGTCCGCCACACGATCCCAATGCTGTCGCTCAACAACGCGCACGACCGCGACGAGATGGCGGAGTTCGACGATCGCATCCGCCGTTTTTTGAAGACCGTCGAGCCGATCGAATACATGGTCGAGCCCAAGATCGACGGGCTCGCCGTCGAATGCGTTTACGACCGCGGCCGGCTCTTCGTCGGGTCGACGCGCGGCGACGGCGTCAACGGCGAGGACATCACGCAGAATTTAAAGACGATCCGCTCGGTGCCGCTCACG
>Ga0075433_10003806_pt1 | contig 11683 bp, 9 predicted proteins | sample RhiMethybrSRZTD2_FD_75299 | JGI IMG/M metagenome (GOLD analysis project Ga0075433, IMG submission 75299) | Populus rhizosphere microbial communities from Tennessee, USA - Rhizosphere MetaG P. TD hybrid SRZTD2 | ecosystem: Host-associated > Plants > Roots > Rhizosphere > Soil | place: USA... | reverse complement strand
AAGCTGCTGCCGCTGAGATCACCGGGTACAAGGCTTACGCCGACCTGTTAGAGGCGTTGGACACACGCCGCAAACAGTCCTAGCGCGGCGCACACGGCGAGCGCTGCCGGACCTGCTGCGCCGGCTCAGCAGGTAACGTTCTCAATCACGCAGAATGTCCGCTTTCGGGGGTAAAGCGGACATGGCGATTGCACTGCGAAATGTCTGCTTCTGACCCAAAGCGGACATAGGCCTTAGGGCTAAGCCACTTTCGGTGTCTGATCGCCTGGCGCGCTAGGCGGCTCCGGAAAGAAGCTCAACGTCACGTTAAAGCGGGCAACCGCGACATCCATTTCGGCCACTGTTAGTTCGTAGAGCAATTTCACGTCCTTGGCTCCGTTGTTTGAAGCCGCGAGCGTGCCATCGACGATCGCTTGCAGCGAGTTGGCCATCCGACTAGTGGGAAAGGCGAACAAGTTATAGCTTCGTCTGTCCCATTCGGTGTCGCCGGTGTCGGCGGATTTGGCGACGTTGGACTCAATTTCGGAATCGATCCGCTTCTGCGCAGCAATGAGCTTGCGTAGAAGCTCTAGGAGATCATCCTGCTTAATTGGGCGATCTTCGCGTAGCCGCGACTTAGCTTGTTCGGCGAATTCCGTTAAGTCGCGCATTGCGGCCTTGGCTCCACCCGTTACGGCATCGAATTGCTTGCGTGGGATGCGGCGCACTTCCTGCGGCGCTTTTGGTTCGGCCTTTCTCCCACCACTCATCCAGCGAGAAGCCGAACTGGCATTATCCATCAGTGTCTTAAAACTGAACATGTCCGCATCTCGTGCCCCCAATTTAGGATAACACGTCACCCCGAACACGGTTGCCAACAACTGTTAGGGGCGGCCTGTCAATGTCCGCTTTCGGAGGTAAAGCTGATATCGTTTCGCAGCGCAGAAATGTCTGCTTATGACCCAAAGCGGACATCAGGTCATCCACTGCTCGCCCTTGCTGACGAAGTGTTCGTTGCTCAAAGGCAACGCGCCATATGCAGGTCCGATTTTGCTGGGACCATGCGCGAAGGGCGACAGCGATGAAGGGGTTAGAAATGATGTCCGGTACCGTTGTCGCCATCTTACCCTGCAACGATCTCGATCTATCCGAGCGCTTTTACGGACGCCTCGGGTTCACGCGCATTGAAAGTTCAGTTCCAAAAGAGTCTCCGACCTACCGAATGCTGTCCAACGGCAACGGTCAGCTTCATTTGACAGCAACAGTCGAGGGTTGGCTTGTCCCGGGCAGAAATCCGTTCGGACTTTATTTCTACATGGAAGATGTGGACACCTGGGCAAAGGAATTCCGGGATGAAATCCTTGGAACAGGACCAGAGGAAAAACCATGGGGTACGTATGAGTTTGCGGTGTCCGATCCGGACCAAACGCTTGTCCGTGTTCGGCTGGCCGATGCGCCTTCGCAAACTCCGGACGACCGAAGGCGTATGATCGGCATTATAGATCTTAGCCGACATCCCATTTGCACGGTTGAATGTCTGCTTATTGTCCTCTTCCCAACATCTTTCATAGTACCCGGAACAGTTGCTACGATGTGAGCCTGCCAGCGTCTGGGGTGACAATGAGGCGACGCGAATTCGTTACACTTCTCGGCGGTGCGGCGATTGGTTGGCCACTCGCAGCGGACGCGCAGCAATCAAAAGTAACACGAGTGGGCGCGCTCTATATAGGAACCGCAGATGCGAAGACTTTTGAGAAGGAACTTCGGGAAGGACTGCACGAGCTTGGCTATGTGGAAGGTCAAAACATTGCATTTGAGTTTCGCTCTGCGGAAGGAAAGCTTGATCGACTACCTGAACTCGCAAACGAGCTAGTCAGGCTCAAGGTCGATGTGATGGTGGCGCTCTACGTTCCACCGTCGCTGGCGGCGAAACAGGCGACGCGTGATATCCCAATCGTTGTGATCGTGGGTGACCCAGTAGAAACTGGCATCGTTCCCAGTTTGGCGCAGCCTGGCGGAAACATTACCGGCGTATCCTTGATGGCTTCCGCGTTGAATGGAAAAAGTGTCGAGCTGTTCCGCGATATGCTGCCCGCCACGCGGCGTGTGGGTGTACTGGGCCACTCGACAAATCCTGTATTCGCGAAATCCATGCTTGATCAAGTCTTGCTTGGCGGTCGGACTACAGGCGCAGAGATAAAGCCTGTCGTAATGGTCAGCGGACCCGATGAGGCCGAGAATGCCTTTGCAACCATGGTGAGTGAGCGAGCAGATGCCGTCGTCGTCCAAGGCAGCCTGGCGGTCAAAACCGTGACTGATATGGCGATAAAGTACCGTCTGCCGGCAGCCTCGACCGCCCGCGCGTTTGCGGAAATTGGCGGACTAATGTCATTTGGGGCGGATGGGCCGACCGCTTTTCGGCACGGCGCCAAGTTTGTGCAGAGAATACTACAGGGCAAGCAGCCGAAGGACCTACCCATAGAGCAGCCCACCAAATTCGAGCTTGTCGTTAATCTCAGAACGGCCAAGGCAATTGGCCTCACAATTCCAGAAACGTTTTTGCAGCGCGCCGACGTGTTGCTTGAATGAAATGGCGATATTGGCGCATGTCCGCTATTGGCCCAAAGCAGACATGGGCTAGTGCACCGCACATGTCCGCTTTTGGGGTTAAAGCGGACATGACCGTTCGCGGGAAATCCGCTTTTGCGGTCGCTATTAGAGTAAAGCGGACATGGCCTATTGCGGTGCGAATGTCTGCTTTTGACCCAAAGCGGACATTGCATCTCGGACATTCGGCGGCGGTGGTCAACAGGCAATGTCTCCTGATCAGTCACGATCGGCAACCTGACCACGTTGTGTATTGTCACTCGGTGCGAGACTGATCGCCCCCATGCTTGGCCGCGCTGGTGCGGTGAGTTTGCAACCACGGAGCCCATGGTAAGGCGGCCAATCGTAACGACTGGAGCACCACATTATACAAGGGGTCATTGTTCACGATTCCCACCGCGTCGTCGGGCCTCGTCTGCGTTGCCGGAGCCTTGTCGTGTTCAGGAGCTTGCATTTTGGCAGCGGAGTTGATTGCCAGTCTTTGTTTTGACCAGGCCCAAAGGGCGTGGATTTCGGCAGCAGCAATACTGTGTGGCGCAAATTCTGAAACCGCGAGACCAGCGGCGAGCGCGTCCACATGGTCGTTGCGCAGCACAATGTAGGGAAGCGCGAGCACTCCAACCTCGTTTAAGGCCAAGGCGACGCGCGTGGGACGCTGTCCGCGCGGTGGTGTCTGGTTGAGGACGAAGGCAAATTCCTTGTTCAGCCCGCGAATTGCTTTGAGCGTCGGATGCGTTGCCTCAATATCCGCCTGACTCGGTCTCGCCGGAATGAGACAAAGGCTAGCAGCTCGGATGGCATCGGCTACAACGTCGTTGTCGCTGCCAGGTGTGTCGATGATCAGCAGCGTGCAGCCCCTCCGATCAAGGGCTCGCACGGCGCGCTCAATCTGATACCGGTCAGTGACCCGTTCGACAAACGGTTCTGGGCTGGCTCGGCGGGCCGCCCAGTTTGAGATTGTGCCCTGCCGATCGGTCTCCAACATCAGGACGCGCTCGCCATCCTCGATGGCAGCGACCGCAAGACCGATGCATAGGGTCGATTTGCCCGTGCCGCCCTTCTGGCTGGCCAAAGTGATCACCCGCATAAATTTTTGCCTTCGCGGTTGCGGTTCAATCCGACCCAATGAGACCACGCCGAATCGCGTGGCAGTTTAACATTTCACGACAGGCGAGCCCGGTATCGAGGTCCCGCGAGTTGCTCTGATCGCATAAGTTGGAAATGTCCCCTTATGGGCCCTTATCGGACATCCGAAAATACGCATCCAATATCGCTTTCGAGGGTAAAGCGGACATCGCTTTTTGCGGCGCAAATGTCCGCTATTGACCCAAAGCGGACATGGACAGTCTAGCGCGGGCATCGTCGTAACACCCCGACTGGGCTGTTCCCCTAGCACGTAGCCCTTCCTCGTAGACGGCATTAAGCTCTTTCATCTTTTTGTCCGCGATTTTTCGCAACTCTACTCCTAGGTCAGCAACCCGGTCAGGACTACTGTCTGACCTTAGCGCGGGATGCCGATTTGATTCGTCCACAGTCGCGGTGGGCGCAATGCCGAGAACTTGAAACCACCTGTGTTCGTCGCTGGTATTAACTCTATGGTCGAAGTCCAGAGCCCTTTCGCTACGGTAGCACGAAAGATCGGTAATCCCCGATTAGAGAAGGTGCTAGCGCAGCTTGCAGCCAACATTGCGACGGAAGTTCATAATGCTGAGCGCATCCCGAAGCGAAGTGAGGTCCGCGATAACCTCAAGCTCCTTAAGGGCGAAGCCCGGCGCTTTGAAAAGGCGCTCAGCAAGATTTCGTTGCTCGACATTTCATTTAGCGCAATCGAATGCCTTCGCGTTGCACGCAAGACCACCCGAGATGTCTCCGAGGTATGCGACAAGACTTTGTCCAACATCTCATTGAAGCTCGGCGCGCCGAAAAGGCCGGGTAGGATCACCTGTGCCTTGATAGTGATTGAGGCGTGGGATTTTGCACGTGGCGGACCACCCGGGGCTAATAATCCGAAAGCACAAAAAGCCTGTGAGGACTATTGGCGAGCTTATGGTGGACCACCGATTGGGAAGGGCGAGCCTGGCAATTGGCGGAAGACGATTAAGGACGCCCTAGCGGATCGCAGCGCGCTGCGGCGATACATTCGAGATGAAATTCGATTTGAGGCCGAAAGACGTTCCAGTGAGCTATCAGCAATGGGCGTCGGCAAGGTACGGAAAAGGCGATAAATTCATTAATTCTGTGCCGTGGCTTCTGTCAACGGTCCAATGCTCTGCCGAGGGTCGCGTCCAGCTAATCAGTTGCGCGGACCAGCTAGCTTGTTACGGACAGCCTTCAAGCGGCGCCAGAAAGCCCCTAGGCGCGTTTTGGGCCCGCGGATTGGCACTTAGCTTGTGCCTTCAACTTAGCTGATCGAGTAAAGCCTTTGCATCCTGAAGATCGGGAGTATCGAGGCCCTCTGCAAAGTCGGCATAGACTGTCGCGAGACGGTCACGCGCCTGCAGTCGTTCTCCTCGCTCGGCCAATAGACTGGTCATCGAGGTCATGGCCCTCAATGCCCAACCGCGCGCTCCTTGTGCATTCGCAGCCTCGAAGGCCAAACGAAAACAACCTTCAGCCATCTCAAAGTTTCGCCTGGAGGCGTGAAGCAGTAGCGCGCCTCGCAGCAGGTGAAGCCGGGGCTTCTCAAACTGTAAACCAATTTCGTCTGCAATGCTCATTGCGTGACGCACTTCCTCCAACCCCTTTTCATAGCGTTCAGAAGCCAAACACGCTTCGGCAATCGTCCGCCTGACGCGCGAAAGCCAAATTCGCACGCCGATCCTGTTCAGCTGACCAAGCCCCTCTTCTAACTGCGCGAAACCATCCGTGACTTCGCCTCCCTGGACCAGCGCCCAACCCAGATCGACCATCGCCAAAGCGCCAGGTTGAGCTAGTTTGTATTCCTGGCACATGGGCAGCAATTCGCTAGCGCTCGCGGTAACAGCCGCAACATCGCGTCTCAAAATCTGAGATTGAGCGTTAAAAGATAGCGCGTGTGCCAAGGAAGGTATGTGTTGCAGTCTGCGAGCAAGCAACAACGCGTCAAGTTCCTGTTTCGCAGCCTGAGCCGGACAGCCGAGCGCCCACTTCACCGACGCGCCTACAGTCATGGCGCAAACGGCTGGATCATGTCCCATGTAGTGGTATCGGTGTTGGGCATGATGATCTTCATCGTAAAGTGCCAAGCAACTTTCGAAGTGCTTGCTTGCATCCGAATAGAAGCCACGCACCCATCGCAATGGACCGGCGGCATGATGAGCCTGCAAGGTGAGTTCAGGATCATTCAGCTTTCGAGCGATCCGAAATAGTTCGTCCGAGATTTCGCCCGATTGGTCGAGTTCGCCTCGGGCGTAGCGGAAAAGCCAAAGGCTCGTTAGAGGAGACGCGAGGTCGCGAGATGCTTCGAGTTGTCGGGCGACATCGGTAGCTCGCTCCAGTACTTCGCCAACTGCCGGAGCGGCCCAGCCATGAATACTCATCAGTGCTGGCCCGAGTTGGGACAAAATTGTGAGTTCAGTGCGCAAGCGGTCGGTGCCCTCGGATCGTTCGGCATTTCTAAGCAGCGCGCGGCGAAAGTGTTCGATTGCTTCGACATTCGCGCCCCGGTGCACTGCCTGCTCACCTGCCGTGCGCCAATAGAGAGCAGCCTTTTCGGACCACCCGGCATTGTCACAATGTTGGGCGAGCAATTCGGGCTGGTTTTTGGCAATCTCGGCGAATTGGGTTTCGAGGGTGTTAGCGATGCGGGCGTGAAGCGCGCGTCGTGGCTCACGCAGTAACGTTCCATAGGCCGCGTCTTGAACCAGTGCATGCTTAAACAAATAGGTCGAATGCGGCGGCACGCCCTGCCGAAGCAGCAGACCAGCAGCAACGAGACTGTCGAGTTCCGCCTCCGCCTTGTCCACCAGCGCCGTGAGTAGCGCGTCCGAAAACTCACGTCCTATCGCCGCACCAATTTGTGCCACCTCCTTGGCCGAACCGAGTCGGTCGAGCCGCGCCATCAGCGAGCCGTGCAGGCTTGCCGGAACCGCCAATGCTGGGGCCGGGCCTTCGCTTTTCGCCTCCAGCACTGCCTTCGTCATCTCCTCCACAAAGAGAGGAATGCCGTCGGTGCGCCCGACAATCTCTGTCACCACATCCGCTGGCAGCTCGGTGTCTCCCGCGACGCGCCCGATAATCGCGGCCGCTTCGTGCTCCCCAAGGCGGTTCAGCACCAGGCTTGTCACGTGCGATTGTCCAGGCCACGGCGCGTTGAACTCGGGGCGGAAAGTTACAATCAGTAGAACCGGAAGAGTTTTAATTCTATCAACAGTCCGGTTAAGCGCTTCGAGGCTCGTCGGATCAATCCAATGTACGTCCTCAAAGATCATCAACGTCGGATGCTGGCCTGCTAGTTTCTCAAGCTGAGCTGTCAAGGCTTGCAGCGTTCGTTGCCGCCGCTGCTGAGGCGTCAATTCGAGCTTGGAATAGCGACCGTCATTCGGCAGCGAAAGCATTTCGGCAAAGAGCGCAGCGTCCAGGCGCGGCATAAAACTTTGCGTCAACACAGCGTCAAGTTTGTCGAGCCTCGCCTGCGGGGTATTGTCGTGCGCATAGCCAGCCGCGCGCTCCATTTGGCTAATGATCGGGTAAAGCGCACTATCAGTATGTTGCGGGGAGCAGAAGTAGCGCAGGCGCGTGTGTGGTTCACTTGCGAGACGTTCTAGGAGCGCTGCTGTAAGGCGGGATTTACCTATGCCCGGTTCGCCCGAGAGAAGCACCACGTGACCTTCGCTGCTTTTCGCCCGCGTCCAGCGTCGCGTGAGTAGCTCGAGTTCCTCTTCCCGGCCCACAAGGTCAGTCAGGCCGCTAGCGTGCAGCGCATCAAAGCGACCTTCGACCGATCTTGCCCGCAACGTCACCCACGCCCGTGTGGGGCCCGCGATGCCTTTAAGGTCCTTCGGCCCGAGGTCCTCAAGCTCGAACAGGTTACCGAGCAGTTTTCGCGTGCTTTCGGCAATAACAACCTGGTTCGGCACGGCAATGCCTTGCAGCCGCGCCGCGATGTTCGGCGTCTCTCCAACAATGCCGCGCTCCCGAGCCTCTCCCGATCCGATCAGGTCTCCAACGACGACCAGCCCGGTTGCAATGCCGACACGACTCTGAAGGGGGGTGTCTAATTTGAGAGCGGTCACCGCGGCGACCAACTCCAATCCCGCGCATACCGCCCGCTCGGCATCGTCCTCATGGGCTTGGGGATACCCGAAGTACACCAGAACCCCATCGCCCATGTACTTCGCTACGAAGCCGCCAAAGCGCTGCACAGTCTCAGTCGCGCACTTCTGATAGGACGAAATAACCTCGCGTAGGTCTTCGGGGTCCATGCGAGCGGAGAGTGCCGTAGAGCCTACCAAGTCGCAGAACATCACCGTTACTTGGCGCCGCTCGGCAGTCTCCGCTTGTGCGATAAGTTGCGCAGCGCCTGCTGCAGGACCGCTCAGCGCTGCATCGCCACGCAGCTCCGCAATGGCTTTAAGGAGCTTCAGCCGAGCGCCCATCGGGACACCAAGCTCGCGAAGGTGCTCCTCCGTTAGATCACGGATGACATCGGTGTCGATCGCGTTCTCACGGAATACCGTTTCGTACCGTTCGAGGCCAAGGCTCCGCAGCCACTCCCCGAGGTCCATGATGGCGTCCTCAGTACGCAGGGGCGCCTATGTTCGTCCAGGGGCGGTAGCGTGTCCACAGCGTTTCTGTATAGGACGGAAAGCGCAGAGCGATCCCTCTCTGACGCCAAGATCGAAACAACAACAGCGGACGCTTTATCGGTATCCTTGAAATTGGGTGATGGGGTCGATCAATCGGTGGGGGGACCCATTACACGTTCCGTCAGCGCGGTGTAGCTGATCGGCTGCTTTCGCGCGCCGAAGCTAACAACCAAACCAGTAAAGTGCCGAACGATGTCCGCTTTTGGCCCTTAGCGGACATCCCCAGTTGCACCGCACATGTCCGCTTTTGGGGGTAAAGCGGACATGGCGCCTTGCACTGCATATGTCCGCTTATGACCCAAAGCGGACATTCCAATCGGGTCGACTAATGTTCGTTCTCGACGAGTGGCGAGCTGACTCGCGGTGCCGCAACTGCGGCAAACGCGGCTGCACAATTCAAAAGCCCTAGTGACTCTTCACTTCGCGGCTGCGGTGACATGAGGCCATTCTTCCATCTGCACGCGGGCGATGAGCTTATAGCTACCGCTCTCGGGGCGGAACAGCGAGGCCTCGCCCTCTTTGACGTCAAACCAATCCTTACCGAGAGCATCGACAATGTTCGGCTTGTGCGTAATGAGAATCGTGTTGGTGCCAGGCATCGGTGCGGTGGCGAGCAGCTTGTGAAAAGCTTCGATGCGGCGGTTATTCTCATTCGGCGACACCACGAGACCACCCTCGGTAATATCTGCGGTCTTCTCGATATTCTTGAAGCCCGCGATGACCGCGGTTTCGTATGCTCGGTTGTACTTGCTGGTATAGACCTTTCCGATCGGAACCCCGGACTGACGTAGGGCGTCGCCGAAAGCCTTTGCCAAGGCCTTGCCCTTGTCGTTGAGATTTCGCTGGGCCGCGATGTTGTCGAAGTTGAGTGGATCGGTGTCCGCCTGATCCGCGAAGGTCGCGCCGTGGCGGACCACGATGACAATTCCTCCGGCGCGCAGCGCCTGCACGACATTGTTGTTGTCCGTGGCCGCGCGACCCTGCCCGGCGAAGCCGAGTACACCCAGCAGGCCAAAGAATGCCGCAAGCACGGCAATGGTTCGTCTTGACAGAATAAGCATTGTACGACTCCTTCAAAGTGATGACTGGGAGATGCCGGACGTATCCGGCCCATCGTGGCGCTTCGCCGGCTCGTCGCCGTTGCAGCGTCTCGTGAGCAAGACCACAAGTGGGTCCCTTTTATTCCCCTAAAGCGTTTCGGAAACGATGTGGCCGGTTGCGGGGCTCCTGCCTGGGACGTGCCATTGCAATCGCAGGGGCCATGGACTCGAGTACATCGTCGCGAAGCACGAAATGGTGAAAGAGAGCTGCGGCTGCATGGCCCACGACTGAGACTGCGAGCGCCCATGCACCGAGTTCATGCGAAAAATGAAACGCGGCCTGTAGCGTCACATCCCGGGGCATGAGTGACGGAAGCTGCCAAAAGTATAGAGCGAATGGACGCCCACCAAACAGCGTGGCGAGTAAGCCTGTCGTCGGTTGGCCGATAAGCAGCGCGTAAAGCCCGTATTCAGTCAATTTGACCGTAGCGCGATGCAGCTTGGTCATTTGTGTGGGGAAGGGCGGCAGGCTCGCCTTGGTCACCCGCCAAGCCAGGCGAAGCGCCGTGACGACCCAAATGGTTACACCAGACGACCGGTGAATCTGGAGCAGAATCGGGGTGAAGTGGCTCTGCCGTGTCTCCGCCAGCGCGTGCAACCACGCGCTGACGAACAAGACCAGCACGAGAAGAACTGTCCCCCAGTGCAGGCCTATTGTGAGCCTGTCGAAAGGTGGTCGCCGCGCGTTGATCGGCGCCTGCCGGGTCCAGGTGCCGGAGCGCAACGGCGCAAGGTCCATCTCACGCGCTCTCGGTTGGTTGAGCAAAGAATCCGTCTGCATAATGCCGCTCCGCTATTTCGGTATCTGACGGGAGCAAGACTGTGCGGTGCGCGGCTTTATTCCCCTCAGCATCACCGGCGCAACTGGGCCATTCACGCGGCGGGTCAATGTGCGCTTTTGAGGGATAAGCGAAGCGAACATCGCTCGATCAAATGAACGCGATCGCTGAGCGAGTGTTTGGCACCCGGAACGTCTGCGAAAACCCCCGTTTGTCCGAGACGAAAGCATCGGGCGCACATGCCGCCGGAAAATAGAAACCCGCGCGGGAACCCTTAAACAGGAAATGAAACGCAATGACCGATGAAACGAACGAAAACACACCTGCGACCACCGATGAAACGAATGGTGACACGCACGCGCCTACGCGGTGGACCAAGGGAATGCCGAGTCCGAATCCGAAAGGCAGGCCAAAACAGCCGAAGACCGTCAAGGAGGTGAGAGAACTCGCCCGCCAGCATACTGTCCAAATGGTGGAAGTTTTGGCGCGTGTTGCTCGCAATCCAAAGAGTCCGCCAGCGGCACGCCAAGCAGCGGCAAGCTCTTTGCTCGATAGAGCGTGGGGGCGTCCCTCCGGCGACCTTGAGCGCACCGAGCAACTCGTAATCAAGATTCTGAAGCTCAACGAGCTGGATCAAGACGAGCCAAAAGTTATCGACCATGAGCCGAAGCTTATTGAGCACGACGACGACAAGGGTAGCGAATAATGCCAACAATCACGCTACCGAATAACTGGAAGCCACGACCATATCAGCAGCGCCTGTGGTCCTATCTCGTGGCGGCAAGCGAGCGATTGCGATTGCGCATCGGCGTTGGGGCAAGGATGACCTCGCGCTGCATTGGTCTGCCGTCTCAGCGATGCAGAGACCGGCAACAATCTGGCATATGTTGCCGCAAATCAGCCAAGGCAGGCGAGCCATCTGGGCGGCAGTCAATCCCCACACCGGCAAGCGCCGTATTGACGAAGCCTTCCCGCAAGCGATCCGCGCATCGACCAACGAGAACGAAATGTTTATCCGCTTTAGGAATGGATCGACATGGACCGTCACCGGATCAGACGCGTATGACTCACTAGTCGGTTCACCGCCTGCCGGAATCGTATTCTCAGAATGGAGCCGCGCTAATCCTTCGAGTTGGGCGTATCTCGCGCCGATCTTGGTTGAAAACAACGGCTGGTCGCTGTTCATCACGACGCCGCTCGGAAACAATCACGCCAAGTCAATGTACACTATGGGGCGCAATGACTCGAAGTGGTTTGCCGAAGTGTCAACGGTCGCAGACACCAACGCAATCTCGTTCGAGGACGTTGAGGCACAGCGCAAAGAGTATCACGCACTATTCGGCGAAGCCGCAGGCGATGCGCTTATAGAGCAGGAGTACTACTGCTCATTCGATTCCGTCATTCCCGGCAGCTACTACGCGAAGGAAATGAC
>Ga0075433_10003801_pt1 | contig 11694 bp, 12 predicted proteins | sample RhiMethybrSRZTD2_FD_75299 | JGI IMG/M metagenome (GOLD analysis project Ga0075433, IMG submission 75299) | Populus rhizosphere microbial communities from Tennessee, USA - Rhizosphere MetaG P. TD hybrid SRZTD2 | ecosystem: Host-associated > Plants > Roots > Rhizosphere > Soil | place: USA... | reverse complement strand
CTTGTGCGTTCGATTTGTTGGATGCTGAAGTCGTGCGCGAAATCGAGCCGGGGGAGTTAGTCGTGCTCGATGAGAACGGTGTAACGAGCTACAAGCCGTTTGCACCGGTGCAGCCGGCCATGTGCATCTTCGAGTACGTATACTTTGCACGGCCCGATAGCAAGATTTTCGGGGCGAATGCGGTCTATGCTACGCGAAAGGCACTGGGACGGCAGCTGGCTCAGGAATCCTGGGTGCCGGCTGACATCGTAATCCCTGTTCCAGATTCAGGCGTGCCGGCGGCGCTGGGATATGCCGAGGGCAGCGGAATTCCCTTCGAAACCGGCTTGATCAGAAATCACTATGTCGGTCGGACCTTTATCGAACCGGAACAATCGATTCGGCACTTCGGCGTGAAGGTGAAACTGAATGCCGTGCAGGAAATCTTGTACGGTAAACGAGTGGTCGTTGTCGATGATTCGCTGGTCCGTGGGACAACCAGCCGCAAGATTGTGAAGATGATTCGCCAGGCTGGCGCCAAGGAAGTGCACGTGCGGATTAGCTCCCCTCCGATCATTTCACCCTGCTTCTACGGAATCGATACGCCGACGAAAAAAGAGCTGATCGCGTCCAGCCACTCCACTGAAGAAATTCGCAAGTACATCACGGCGGACAGTCTGGCGTATTTGAGCCTCGACGGTATGTTGAAGTCGGCTCCCGGTGCCCCCGATCATTATTGCAATGCCTGTTTCACGGAGCGCTATCCCATTTCCTTCACGAGGGCCGAAGAATTCCAGCTTGGTTTGTTCGAACGGTCAACGTAGACTGTTGAAATAACCTACCTTCTCATCCCTTTCATTCGAAATTTCCCACGCCTCATCGCCGTTGCCCTTCAAAAAAACTGCATGGTAGGATGATTGCTCGTCTTCAGAAGAAGGAGGCCTCATGAAACGACTCGCTATCATATTTGGTGCCCTCTTGTTCCCGGTCTTCGCGGCGCATCTGTTGTTGGCGGCCGGATTTTTCAAAGTCGGCGAGAAAGCTCCCTCGTTTGCGTTGAACGCCATTACCGGAGAACCGGTCTCGCTTGATGCCTATAAAGGAAAGGTCGTCGTGCTCGGTCTTTTTCACATTTGTGATCCCTGCATGATGCAGGGGAGCAATCTCCAAAAAGTGTTCGAGGCCACGCAAGGCAAAAACGTGGCGGTCATCGGCGTTAATTCATCCGGCAATTCCAAGAAAGATGTCGGCGAGTTTCTTTCCGCGTTTCCCGTGCAAGTTACTTATCCCTACCTGTTAGATCCGGGCAAGGTCACCGACAAGCTGTATGGCGGAGGAAAATTCATTCCAAACGTCTACGTCATCGATCAGCAGGGCGTGATTCGCTGGCAGCGCGTGGGGAATATGGAGTTGGCCGGTGCTGATGTGATTGTAGCGGAAGTAGAAAAGTTGTTGGCAGCCGGAAATAACAAGATGTGAGCGCGCGACGGCTGGGACTCTCTCTGCTCGCCGACCGCGGCACACCAGACATTATCGAATTGTTATTTTAAGGGAGGTGCTCGGTCAGGCGCGCAGGTCGAGAGTTCCCAGCTATCGCGCATAAGAGAGCTGAATTCCGTCTGAAGGGTGACGCGAGAAAAGGAAAGAGAAACATGGATGAGATGGAAGAGGGGAAGCAGAGGTTTTTGGAGGTGGTGAAGGGAATTGATGAGCAGGTCCAAGTTGTCATTCCTGTCACGCCGTCGAACAGCATGTTTTTGATTTCTCTCACCAAGGGAGCTAATCGAAAGTTCATTACCGTGCCGGAAGACGACATGATCGATTTGCCGAACGAAGCCAGTATCCTCACGAAGGTGTCGAAGACCGTGAAGGATGCCGTGTCAGCTCTTTAGCCTTAACCTCAGCCTGCATAGGTCATGAAACAACTACTTCCCGGCATTTGGCAATGGTCCTGGTTTTCCGAAGAAAAGCAGCTCGAATTTAACGGGTTGTTTCTCAATGTGGGGGAACACAAGATCGTCGTCGATCCGCCTCCCATGACGCCAGAGGCGAGCACCTTCATCCGCCGCCAGGGTCAACTCGATTACATCATCGTGACCAATCGCGACCATGCACGCGAAGCGTCGGCTTGTCAGGCTGACTTTCGATCCCAGGTGCAGGTACCTGAATCCGACGCGCCTCAAATGGATCTCAAAGCCACCAAGATCTTTAAAGACGGCGAACTCCTGCCCGGCGGGATTTGGATCATTCACCTCAAGGATCAGAAATCCCCGGGCGAGTCGGCTTTGTTTATTCAGCAGGGCAAGGGTATTCTGATCGTCGGGGATGCATTGATCGGCAAGCCAGCCGGCTCGCTCAGCCTGTTGCCGTCAGAAAAATATGCCGACGCGGCGAAGGCGAAGGAAGGGCTGCGGCGGTTGCTCAAATATAATTTTGATGCCATTCTGGTTGGAGACGGGACATCGATTCTCACAGGTGCCAAACAGGCGGTAGAGAGAACCCTCGCCTAGCGGAGAAAGGCCGCCCTATCACACGATGGCACTCAAGAACGGCTTGTCCGAAGAACTGAATCGCCAAGGCAACGAACATTTCGGCCGCGGGCACTATACCGAGGCCTACACCTGCTATGCCAAGGCGCTCGAATGTGATCGTCTGACTGGTGATCAGCGGGCTCTGGCGGCGACGCTTGGGAACCTCGGCAACATCTGCGCCGTGAGTGGCCGCCGCGAGACTGCTCACAGTTACTATCAGGAGGTGTTGGAACTCCAGAAGATTTTCGGCGATGAAAAGGGCATCGGCACGACCTTGGCGAATTTAGGGAACCTGCGTGCGGATGCCGGGGAGTGGGATCGGGCCAGGGCCTATTATCTCGAGGCTCTTGATCTGATGACGAAGACCAGGGACGAAGCGGCCAAAGCTGTGTTGTTTTCCGACTTGGGACTTGTCGCACGGGAAACCATGCAGTTCAATGACGCGATCGCTTACTACGAGAAGTCGCTGGTTTTGATGCGCCGGCTTGGCAACGACGGCGGGGTCGCAGATGCCTGGCGAATGATGGCCCGTACGTTTCTGATGCAACGCCGTTTTGACGATGCGATCGCCTGCTGCCAGACAAGCCAGTCTGTCGCCGAACGGTCGTGCGACGAGTTGCGCACGGGAGGGGCCCGATACGTTTTGGCCGAATGCTACGAGGCAATGGGGCGCTTAGAAGAAGCGGCTGAATTGCTGGAGCGGGTCGTAGACATGGACCGAAAGTATCAATTGCCCAAGCTCGAAGAAAATACCAGACGGTTGCATGACCTCCGGGAGCGGTTGTCCGCGACATCAGGCGGCGCAGCATGAGGAGTCACACGAATGAGTGAAGCGAGGTCACAACAGTGGACGGAGGCTCGAAGCATGCTGTCCAAAGCCTTTCCGCAACTCTATGAGCTTGAACCGAATGGGCCTCTCGCGCTCGATCTTGGGCACGACGGCTGGCTGTTGGAAATCAAGCCGGAAGGCAAGGTGATTTGTCAGTATGGGGTGGCTTTGGATGACGTGATGAGTCTGATGTCCGACGGGACACCGGAAGACTTGGGAACGGACGAGATTGCCAAGCAGGCGAAGTACTTCATTCAGCCGGCGGTCTCAAAGTTCCGTCCTCTATTGTTGCAATCCGGATTTTCGGAGCAAACCGAGATGAATGAGGAGTATGTGGCCGTGACGTTCGAACGTGCGGTTGATTTGCACAATCTGTCCAAGGTGCAGGACCTGATGCGCTGGTGCTGCCGGCACATCGGGGCGGCGGAATGAGACAGCCGATCAAGACCTTTGAACAGTTCCGCGATGCGTTGTCAGCCTACCGCCTGCCGGGCGTGATCTTCGCGGCGTTGGAAGTCGGGTTGTTCACGGTCGTCGGGACGCGCGCCTGGAGGCTGCCGGACCTCGCGCGCGAACTGAAAGTCAGCGAACGGGGACTGTCGATTCTCTGTCGTAACCTCGCCATGGCGGGGTTGCTGCACAAGAAAGGGGATCAATACCGCAACAGCCGTCTCGCGGCGACTGCGCTGAATGCCGACCATCCAGCCTATCGCGGGAGTTATCTCAATCTGATCGCGAATCACTGGAAGGATTGGCTGCGCATTACCGAATCGATCCGGACAGGACAACCGCTGAATAAAGACGAGCCGGAAGAGCCGGATTATCGCCGCAACTTCACGTGGGCGATGCACCATCGCACGCTGGAGACGGCGCCGATGATCGCGGCGCAGCTTTCGCTGAATGGGGCCAAGACTTTGCTGGATCTCGGGGGCGGGCCGGGAACGTATGCCATGGCATTTTTGGCACGAAATCCCAAATTGCATGCGACAGTCTGCGACCGTCCTGGCGCATTGGAAGTCGCCAAAGAAATCGCCGCCACGCACAAAGCCGGAACCAGGCTTTCGTATTTGCCATTGGATTTATTAACGGAAGACATTCCGGGATCGTTTGATGTGATCTGGTACTCGAATGTCCTGCACATCTATTCGCCCGAGATAAACCAAGCCGTGTTTCGCCGCGCCAACGCCGCGCTGGTGCCCGGTGGCCGGTTGATTATTCAGGACGCGTTCTTGCACGATCGCGAGGGACTCTTTCCAGAAGATGCGAGCCTATTTGCCGTGTCGATGCTGCTCTTTACCGATACCGGCAATACCTATTCGCTGGCCGAAACGACAACCTGGTTGAAAGAGGCGGGGTTTAGTTCGGTTAAGCAGTTGAAGATGAAGAAGGGGATGGAGGATTGGGAGGGTGGGATCCTGGAGGCTGTAATCCCTGCAAGGCACTCCAGAATGCGCGGCCTCCAAAGACGATGAGCAAGAGATTCAAGGCGCCGCTCATTCCACTCAGTGCCAGCAGCATATCCGTCCCGCCTTTCCCGCCAACAATACTGATCGTCGTGGCCAGGTCCAACGCCAATCCGATCGTCCCATAGACCACGCAAGCCATAGATGCCCATGTCCATGCTCTCAAGAGCGCACCGGCGAGAGCCAAGGGTAGGATCATGAGGAAGAGCCCCCAGCCGACTTGCGCGGTTGCTGTCAGGTCAGGTGAGAACGCCCCCAGAATTGTGCCAAGCCCGACAGCGCTGAGTGCGGCAAGAATGAGGAGCAGTAGTCCTTGATGTCGCATATGCGAATCATACCGAGGGTATCGTAAGCGGGCAACCGGTTCGGGAGTCGAAGACGCCAATGACGGACCTCTCTTCGAAGAACTCTCAAGATTGCGTTCTCTTATACGACGGCCAATGCCGGCTTTGTGTGACGGCGAAGCGCGGCCTCGAGCGGTTAGGCACGGAACGTCCTGCCGAGGCCGTACGTATGATTGCGTATCAGAGCGATGAAGCGAAACGGGCCTTGGGCACTCGATATTGCCCTGGCCGGCCTGACGTGGCCTTATTGCTGTATCCCGATGGCCGAGTCGCTGGTGGGCTGGATGCCTTTCTTCCTCTTCTGCCTGGACTGAAAGGAGGACGGGTGGTCGCCATGCTGTTCAGATTCCCTCTAGTTAAGCCACTGGCCTATGTCCTGTACTGGCTGATCGCCCGGTACAGGTATAGCGTTTTCGGCGAAGTCCCGCTTGAAAACCAAGAAGGACCGGCGGGACCTCCGACACCATAGCCCCTGATTCCCACTGATCATCGTTATCCGCACATTTCTGCCCGCGTCAGCACCCCCCCTTTTGAGCTATTTTCTCCCCACACTGGGGAATTTCAGTATGAGCGTCTTACTGCGATAGTGAGCTAGGCAAAGGGGGACCGCAGATGAATATGACTTCGTGGCAGTCCAGCGTAAGTAGTCTTGCCACTAACAAGTTCTACGTAGCGCTGTTGGCTTGCGCAGTCATGAATCTACCGGCTCTCGCCTGGAGTGCTGACGAGGTATCCAGCGTATCGTCCAAGCCCAGAACGACTGTAGCGGCGGGGTTCGGTTTTCAGGATAACGAATCTTCATCGATCACAGTCAAAACCTATGATGCACAATCCGGCGAAGTCCTCTCGGCAGACACATACGAACTCGATATTAAGGATGATGGACCTCCTTCCAACCAGCCGGCTGCGCGTATCTTTGCGGGAGGTGTAGGTCTTGGTAGGGATGGTCTCTCGGAATTCACCCTTCGCGCGTACGATGCCGCCAGCGGGCGGTTCCTCTGGGAAGGCCGGCTCAACCTAGGCGTCGGCAATAATCCCGAGGTTGCAGCCTACCCGGTCGTCGCGCAGATTCAACCCCGTGCCGCAGTGACCAAGATTGCCAACCAGACAAAACCCACCGCGGGCCAGCCCTATTTCGTGTTGCGGGCCGTCAATCCCCAAACGGGACAGGTTGTATGGGCCGATCAATTTTCCACCGAAGCGCCACAGGTGCGGGTGGAACGCATCAGCCGGAGCATAATCGGCATGGTGGGAACTGCTCCCCGCGATATCGATTTCCGGATCAAGATGCCGGACGCAGCAGGCCGGCGGTTATTGTGGGAAGACAAGATTGTTCCGCCCACCGAGACCGAGGCGGATGCCCTGGAATCGTCAGAGGAAGCGGCGGGATTGTTGCCAGGTTGGTCTTATCCCTCATTCGATTCATTGAAGAAAAAGGCCATTTGATTCGAGCTGGCCTTACCCCTTCTTCAGCTCTTCTCGCAGGTGTTCCAGCCAACGCGACTGAAACTGATCGTAGGACAACGAGAGCTGATTTTGCATGGCGGCTGTCATGGTTTGCTTTTTCTTCAGCCTGGCCAGCAACTGCTGCACTTCATGCATGCCATATCGATTGATCATGTAATGCGCTGCTGAATTGGCTTCGAAATAGGCGACTGAAGCAGCTTCGCTTGACAGGTCTCCCCAACCGCCCTCGAGCGCCGTCAACGGAATCACCGACACCTCTTGTCGAACCAGTTGTTCTACGTCAGACCAATGATCGCTGGAGAGCTGCATCGCCAGCCCTTCGTTGAGCCATGTCGGCAAGGCATTGTTGTTGAGCCCCTGCAGATCATGCAGCAACGCATGGACGAACTCGTGTCGTAAGACCCGTTTTAACCAGACGCGATCCGTCAATGCGCCTTGTGTGGGGACTTGGATGCGCCCCAGCACTGGATCGAATAGTCCATCCGCCCAGACAGGGCTACCGGTGACTCCTTGAAACGTGTCTTTCGCATGGAAGACGACCATTATCGGTCTTGAAGGGAAATGTCCAAACTTCTGACCGATTTCCCGGTACCCCTCTTCCAGAATGTCCAGGACCACTGTCCAGGTATCGCGATCAGCATCGCCATCGTACTTGACGGTAAAGTGGGCGCCATCGAGCCTGCTGAGTCGTCCCTCAGTCTGTTCCATCCGACGCACCTTCGTCGTCACGACACGGAGGTACGACTGCATCGAGGGATCGTTGGCCGCGCGATCGGCGGCCTGATCGAGGTGGCGGGCTGCTTCGGCGAATCGATCCCGTTCCTGGAGCATGTCGGCGAGCGCGACATGAGGGAAGGCCTCGTTGGGCGCTAAGGTAATCAAGTGCTCCAGAAACGCCTGAGTCATCGCCGGGTCGCGTTGTTCCCAGTAAGCATGAGCCAGATTCATGTGGATGACCGGATTGTTCGCGTCGAGCGAAGCGGCTTTCTTAAAGGCCTTGATGGAACCCTTCGTCCCTTGATGCTTTTCCTGTTCGATGCCGAGATTGTTCCAGAGAATAGCCAGGTAGGGGCGGATGTGCGGGTCGCTCTGCATGCCGGAAGGGAGGCCGGCAAGTTTCGTTTCGGCTTCTGTGAGATTGCCTTTTTCTATCTCATCGCGAATGGCTTCCAATCTCTCGTGATGTTTCGTCTCCGGAACGCCGCCCGGATCGATCACCCGCAATTGTTTGGGAGGCGGTTCCTGAGGTTCCTGCGGCTGCTGCGGAAGCTGCGGCAGCAACTCAGGAGCTGTTTCGTCGCTGGGGGGCGCTTCGTACTCGGCTGGCTCCGATGCAGGAGAAAGTACATTGGCGGGTTTGAGCACGGACTCGTAAACGATGAACAGGCCTAAGATGCCGGCAGCCGGATAGAGAACATGCGAAATGTTTCGGCGGTACATTCAGATGCCTTTCTCTCTGCGACCAGTGTAGCACCAGCCGAAAGCAAGCCAAAGAAATGTAAGGAAATCTACCTGGGTTTCCCTGAGAGGCTAGGGCTATGATACGATCTGCGCCCAATGTGGCGCTCGTCCGAGCCCAAACCCCACGAGCAGTTTCAGCAATTGTTGGACCGTCTCGCGCGTCCGATCGAATTTGCCAGCCGCGATGCGTTCGCGCACCTGCCCACCGTCAAGAATCTCGGCACCTTCGTGTCTTCCCAAGTGATGCAGGCGCTCTCCGATCGGGTGTATCCGAGGTCTGTTGAGGCAGGGTTGCTCAAACTGCGAGCGTTGTTCGTGGAGGATCATTCGCGATTGACAACTATCGAACAACAACGACGGTTGCGTGAGGCAGCGGCCATCCTTGGGTCCTTGCGTGAAGCCACACAGGACCAGGCTTCCTGGCGGGATCCGGAACTGCCGCCGGCTTCGTCGCATAATGTCCCTGGCCGTGAATTGTGGAATCTACAGATCCGCTTTGCGAAAGGCGTCGGTCCGAAACGCAGCTCGCTCTTACAGCGGTTGAGAATTGAGACGGTCGAAGATGCGCTCTGGACCGTGCCCTGGCGCTATGAGGATCGCTCGGTCATGACGCCGATTGGCAATCTGGTTCCAGGGATGGTGACCTCAATTTGCGGCACGGTCGTGAAGAGCGAGACTAAGCGGACAAGAAACCGGCGCTTTACAGTGTTGGAAGTTGGTCTGGATGATCAAACGGGACGTATGCAGGCAGTTTTTTTCAACCAGCCCTATTTGGAGCAAGTCCTTGCCGTGGGCAAGACGGTCATGATGAGCGGGCGCGTGATCGCTGGCCGGCAGGGTTGGATGGTTCCGCGGATGGATGTCGCTCAGTATGAGGTGGTCGGCGAGGGAACCGAGTCCACGCTTCATGTCGGGCGTATCGTTCCGATCTATCACGAAACTAAAGGTTGGAACTCCCGGCAGATGCGGGTCCTCATCAAAGGGCTGCTGGAGGAGCATACCGCTGATTTGAGAGACGTTCTACCCGTATCGGTCCGAGCCCGGCAGCGTTTGGTGCCCATTCAGGAGGCACTGGGTGAAGCGCATTTTCCAAAAGCCGGCGTCGATCTGGCGGCGTTCGAACAGGGGAAATCGGTTGCGCACCGCCGGCTGGTGTTCGAAGAACTGTTTCTCTTACAGGTCGCCCTGGCCGCGCGCCAGCGTTCGGTTCAGGTTGAAAAAAAAGACCTCCACTTCAATCCCCGAACTCCCTTGTTGGAGAAACTGGGGAAGTTGTTGCCGTTTCAATTGACCACAGCGCAGGATCAAGTGATCCGTGAGATTTTTCGGGACATGATTTCGCCCCGACCGATGAACCGTTTGGTGCAGGGTGATGTGGGCGCGGGAAAAACGGTCGTGGCGCTGCATGCGATCGTGATGGCCTGTGGGTCGGGATACCAGGCTGCGCTGATGGCGCCGACAGAAATCCTTGCAGAACAGCACTATCGCAATCTGAGCAGCATGCTGGCGACTCTGGGCGTGAAGGTAGCGTTGCTCCGTGGCAGTGACAAGGCCGCGGTCAAAAAAACCCAAGTGGCTCAACTCTCGGTGGGAAAGATTCACGTTGCCATTGGTACGCATGCCTTGATCCAAAAAGGAGTCACCTTCAAGAATTTGGGGCTGGCGGTGGTAGACGAGCAACACAAGTTCGGCGTGCTGCAGCGGAAGACGTTGATCGAAAAGGGCTATAAGCCGGATATCATCGTATTGACCGCGACACCGATTCCGCGGACGTTGGCAATGACCCTCTACGGTGATCTCGATGTATCGGTCATTCGTGCTCTGCCTCCCGGGCGCAAACCGATCCGGACGTTTCTCTTTGGCGAAGCGCAGCGGCGGCGTGCCTATCAGATCCTGCGGGACGAATTGCATAACAAGCGACAGGCCTATGTCGTGTATCCGCTCGTGGAGGAATCAGAGAAGATCGATCTGCAAGCGGCCATGCAAGGAGCTGAGCGGTTACAGCAGGGGGAATTCAATGAGTTTCGAGTCGGACTCCTGCATGGCCGGATGAAACAGGCGGACAAGGACGCGGTGATGGCCGATTTCAAAGCCGGCAGGATTCATCTGCTCGTGGCCACGACGGTGATCGAGGTCGGTGTCGACGTGCCGAATGCGACCATCATGATGATTGAGCATGCCGAACGCTTTGGGCTCGCGCAGTTGCACCAATTGCGCGGGCGAGTGGGTCGAGCCGGCCACCAATCTTATTGCCTGCTCATGGCGGCCACGATCGGGCGTCACAAAGTGCGACTTGGCAAGTGTCCGACAGGAAGCCAAGAGTCGGCGTCAGCGGTCAAGGAGCGGCTTGAAGCGTTGGTACAGTCGAACGACGGATTTGTCATCGCGGAAGAGGATCTTCGTATCAGAGGGCCCGGCGAATTTTTTGGGTTTCGGCAATGGGGCATGCCGGAGTTTCGCGTGGCCAATATTGTGAGAGACGGCGAGTTGCTGCAACAGGCCAGGCTGGAAGCCTTCTCTCTATTGAAGCAAGACCCGGAACTGAGCTCACCAGGGCATCAAGGATTGAAAGAAGCGATGCTACGGAAATGGGAGAAAAAGTTAGACTTGGGATCGGTGAGTTAAAGTGTGCGGGCCCTGTCGTCGACCAGCCCGCTCGTCATCGCACCCTCGCCTGGGCGGGTGCGAAGTGACGCGCGCAGGTGGAGACCAAACGGGCCACCTTTTAACAGCAAGTGAAAGGTAAACTGGTCGGGCGCCCAGATCGACACGGAAACAACCGGTTCTATGAGTGAGAGAGGATAGGAAAAATGGGTTTACTGCAGCGGTTGAAGCATGATCTGAAGACGGGGATGGCGACGTTGCGTCTGGGGACGGCGCAGGCGGCGAATCGTGCGCTGGAAGAAACGGAACTGTTGCGTCTGCGACTGGAAGCCAGGAAGATCGATCAGCAGTTGAATGAGTTGTTTCGCGATGTCGGCGAGCGGGCCGTGAGTCTCCGTGAAGCAGGGGAGCCGGTGGAACGCATTCTCTACGATATGGAGGTCGGCCGTTTGGTCAACGAAATTCACCAACTGCAAGATGCGAGCAAGAAACTAGAAGCAGAAATGCAGGAGATCCGCGACGCAGAATGAACTCCAAGCGTCTGGCCGGTATTGATATCGGAACCCTCACCTGCCGCCTTCTGATTGCTGACCTGCCGGTCGATGGTTTCCTGAAAGAACTGCGCTCGGAACGCCGGATTCTGCGACTCGGCGAAGGTGTCGATCAGTCGAAGCGACTGAATGGCGCCGCCATGGATCGGGTGATTCAGTGTTTGAACGAGTGGCGAGCAGTCATCGACAGCTATCGCGTTGATACCTGCACGGCCGTCGCCACGAGCGCAGTCCGCGACGCAGCGAATCGACAAGAATTTTTGGATCGGGTGAAATACGAGGTTGGCTTCGACGTTGAAGTCATTACGGGAGAGGAAGAGGCACGCCGCACGATGCTCGGCATTCGTTCCGGTCTCCCAACCGGTGTGACCGATGTGCTGGCGCTAGATATTGGCGGTGGCAGCACAGAATTCATCCTGGATCGGTCGGGCCAGACACCGATGGTGCAATCAATCGATATCGGAG
>Ga0075433_10003799_pt1 | contig 11697 bp, 7 predicted proteins | sample RhiMethybrSRZTD2_FD_75299 | JGI IMG/M metagenome (GOLD analysis project Ga0075433, IMG submission 75299) | Populus rhizosphere microbial communities from Tennessee, USA - Rhizosphere MetaG P. TD hybrid SRZTD2 | ecosystem: Host-associated > Plants > Roots > Rhizosphere > Soil | place: USA... | reverse complement strand
CTCGACGGTGGTTGCGCCCAGCCCCATGAACGCGATGAGCGCGCGCTTCAGATAATCGGTACCGTAGGTTCCGATCGGGCTCGTCATCATGACCCACCCGTTCATGATGCGGGCGGCCCGGGTGGCGTGATCACGGATCTTCCGCTGTGCGAACGGAATCGCGCGGTCCAGGGCCGTCCAGGCGTTGTGGGACAGCCGCTCCCTGGTCACGGGCGTGCCCGGGACGACGCCGAGCCGCTGCATCCGCTGCAGCTGCGGGTAATCGTTAGGGTGCGGTGGGTTGTCGGCAGTGAGGGCGGCGAACCGGTTGAACAGGGCAGGGCCATCCATCCGCGCGACCTGATTCACCGGCGCGACAGGCGGGACGATGGAGACTGCCGGGTCACCGCTGCCCGGGGGTACCGCCGTTGCGCGTCCGAATGCGGACAGCGGTGCCGCACGCAACCCCGCCTGAAACGCGTGCACGTCACCCAGGTCCGGTCCGCCATTGGTCTGCGTCCGGCCGATGATCCAGCCTAACGATGTCGGCGAGCGAAGCGGTTCCACCCCGTCCGGCAGTCTTCCCGTCCAGCGCGGGCCGACGATGGCATACCATTGTGGCCCCGTCCCCGTGGTTCGCTTGCCCGGCGCCGCAAACACGTCGCTCCACAGGTCGAACATCGAGAGCACGTAGTAGCGCCCGCCGGAGTCGGGGACGCCCAGGATCAGCGGCTCCTCCGAAACGTCGAACCAGAGCGACGACAGAAGCGTGTCCACGTTAGGTCGCGCCGCACCGGTGAACCGGGGGTCGGGGAGCGCCGGGGCGTGGGCGAACTGGTTGATCGGCGCGAGGGCCCGCATGCCGTCGGTCGTGGCGGCACTGGTACTCGCCGCGCGCGTCATGTCCATGAGGACCAACGGATACGCGTACACATACGCTTCGATCGCGATCTCGAGCGCCTCCTCGGCCGACAGTTGCCCGTCGGGCACGGGCACCTCGCGCTCGATGATGTGTCCGTCGCTCTGTATCTCGAGTGACCGGCGAGCACGGTCGAGGTCGGTGACTCGCTCGCGTTCCATCGTCAGCCTCGCGTCGCTTGGGGGCTCAGGTCGCCGTTGGTCCAGACTGCAGACGTTGCCACAGCGCTTCGAGCCGCCGCCATTGGACCTTCGAGTCTACTATCCGTCGTTCGTTGGACGCAACGTCGGGGCCGACGTCGTCGACTTTACCAAGGTGTCAGGTGTGTTCGCGGTTCGCCAGGGCGGCGCGGCAACGATGCGTTAGGCGCGGCCGCCTCGGCCGGCCGTCACGCCTTCCTGGCCGGCCGAGGCGGCACGGTCGAGCTCTCACCGTCCCGACGTGTCGCCAAGGCGACATCCGCAGGGCCTGCCGCCACGGACGCCTCGACCACGCGCTCAGGCGCAGGAGATACCGCTGGCGAGGTGAACCACTGGTCGCGCGGGACGAGCTTCGGTTGTTCGGGATCACCCTCGTACGCCGGCGTCATGATCTGCACGCCATACTCGTTGAAGACATCGAGGATGTTGCGATGCAGATTCGTGTAGGTCGCGAGAAGCGCGCGTGGCTCGTCGGTGTAGGCGTTGATCTCGTAATTCACCGCGAAATCGCCGAGCGAGCGCTGCAGCACGAACGGCTCGGGCTCGGCTCGAATGCCGGGCGTACGACGCGCAGCCTGGGTCAGCATGGCTTCGACCTGCCGCCACGGCGTCTCGTAGCCGATGCCGACGGTCGTGTGTACGATGAGCCCCGCACCGCTGCGCACGAGCGCGCTGTAGTTCACCACCTCGTTGTTGAGGATGAGCGAGTTCGGGATCACGATCTGCTCGTTCTTCGGCGATCGGAGGTACGTCGTCAACAGCTCGACCTGAGTGACCTCGCCGATGGTGTCGCCAATGCGCACGCGGTCGCCCACCCGGAAGGCGCGCCGAAACGCGATGCCCAGGCCCGCCACCAGGTTGCCGATGACGGAGGCGGACCCGAGGGAGAACATGAGACCGACCACGACCCCGATGCCCTTGAACGCCTCCGAGCCGGACCCGGGGATGTACGGGTACGCGATCACGAGCGCCATGGCGATCAGTGCGAACCGGACGATGCGCTCCGTGGGCTTCGCCCAATCCGCTTCGAAACCACGAACCTCCGTCTCCCCCGCGGCCACCCGCACGAAGAAAAGCCTGACGAGTCGGAGAGCCCAGCGGGTGATGAGCCCGAGAATGATCAGGAAGACGAGATCGGGGATGAACCCCAGAAACCCGGTGGCGAGTGTCTTCAGGGGCTGAAGGAGAACGCTCGTGAGGCTTCGACCGAGGGCTCTCGTCCACGGGAAGAGCACGAGGACGTAGTTGAGGTACACGTACCCAGCCACCAGCGCGACGAGCACGGCCACGATCCTCACCGCATGCTGGGCGACGTTCCAGAGCTGCTCTCCACGCACGATCTCGAGCGTGCTGAAACGCACGTCCTGGACCTTCGACCGATACCGCGTGGCTGCCGTCGCGCGGACGCGTCGCAGGGTGCGCCGATCCAGCTCCACGAGCAGGAGGAAGCCGAGGGTCGCGATCGCTGCCCTGTAGAAGTCTTTCCAAAGGGTGGACGCTTCACGGTCACGCCGGAAATCGGTGATGGCTTCCGCCACGCGATCCCGGTACGCCCGGGCCACGAGCTGCCTCGTTAGGCCCTCGAGCTCGGCGTCGGGGTCGAGCACCCCGAACAATCGATGGCCTTTTGCCACGACGATCGATGCCGTAGGCGTGTCCTGGACGGTGAGCGACTCGACGGGAACTGCGCGGTCCGCCGCGACGTCGGCGATGCGGTTGGCGATCTCGGCGGCGCGTCGCTCGGCCGGGTAGGAGGAGATCCCGCGGACCCGGAAGAGCACGACGCCATCCACAGTTACGGGCGCCGTGGGCAGCTCGACGGCAGACTCCGCCGCGGTGCGACCCGCGGCGCTCTGGACCGAGGCGGAATCCTGCGCCGCCGCCCCATTGGTCCAGACGAGCGCCGCGCCGACGATCCCGAACCAATACAGACGCCTAACGGGCATAGTCCTGGCCCTCGACCCTGGGCTCGAATTGTACGGTTCGGGCGCAGCAGGAGCGCCTACGAGCCCATGCCATGATGACGTCGCAGCGGAAGGGCATGCCATTGAACCAAGGGCCAGCGGTCTGGCCCAGAACCGGAAAGCCGCTCAGGGCCGGCGCGAGGCACAGCGCGGGACCTGACCCTATCACCTTCGCCCCGGCGTCAGAGGCACGTCGTCCGGAACCGGAGAATCGCGGCGGAGTCCCGGGGCGACCGCCGCGTCCGACCCCGGCTTGCCATCCAGGTAGACGAACTCCGTGGGCTGAGCGAAGGCGCTGCCGGCCGCTTCCACGATCTTCGCGATCTCGAGCAGCAGTCCCTCGCGGAGGCCCAGGAATTCCGCGAAATCGGCGGTGAGGATGTACGCGAAGATCTCGAGCTCGATGGCGCGCTCGCCAAAGTTCACCAGCCGGATCCTGGACGATTCCTTCTCGATCTCGGGGCCGCTGGCGAGCAGACGGCGAACGCCGTCGAGGATCCGCGTGAGCTGTTCCACGCTCGTGCCGTAACGCAAACGAAGGATCGTTTGCACCAGGATCTTCTCGCGGGTGGCGAAGTTCTCGATCCCGGACTGCGCGAGCACGCCAGCCGGCACGGAGACGAGGGTCTGGTCCAGCGTCCGCAGCCGCACCGAGCGCAGCGTGATGTCCTCGACGGTACCCAGACGATTCGAGATGTTGCACACGTCACCCACGGCGAGCACCCGGTCGCTCAGGAGGAAAACCCCGCCAAGCACGTTCTCCACGGTCTTCTGCGCGCCGAGCGCGAGGGCGACGCCGCCGATGCCGAGGCCTGCGAGCGCGGTCTTCGTGTTCACGCCGATGATCGACAGGATCGCCAGGATGGCCACGACCACGACCAGCGCCTTGATCAAGCGTTCGCCAAGCAGCATGAGCGACCGGGTGCTCGTACGATCCTTCCCCCACACCAGGCTGCGAGCGCGGGCGAACCCCAGCGTCAGGATCCGCCGCACGAGCCACGTCATCGCGACGACCGCGGTGATGAGCCCGATGTGCGCATAGGTGATCCGGAACGCCAGCGGGTAGCCGAGGAACCGCAGCGCAGATAAGTGAATGGCAAGGACGACGACCGTGATGGCGGGCCAGCGTGTCGCAGTGTACCACGCGTCCAGGTTCTGCCGACGCACGGAGTCGGCGAGGAGGCGCCTAACGACGAACGCCAGACCGGCGCCGAGGAGCGTGAGCACGGCGAACGGAACGACGAGCATCGCCAGCAGCACGATCCAGTGCGCCAGCGAGATGCCCAGCAGCTCTCGATTCAACAGCGCGCTCGGCATCACACGCTCGATCCAGGTACGTGCGACCAACCGCTTGAGCGACGGCACCAGGGCCAGTGTTTCGGAGGAGATCAGCCAGACCCTCCCGGCTTGCGGGTCGGTCACGCGAACGAGCGTGATGTCGGTCTTCGTGTCGTTGATGGTGAGCGGCCCCACGCGCTCGCGATCGATCGAGAGACCGTCATCGAGCGCCCCATCCGGCGAGTCGCTGATGCTCGTGATCGGCTCGCTGAAATAGCGGTCCGCCAGGGACTTCAAGTCCCGGGCGAGCGTTTCCGTGTTTCGACGCTGGCTCTCGTTGACCTGGAGGTATCTCGCGGCCAGCACGTAGTCCTCGCGCTCCACCGCCCGGATGAACGCGGAGATGGTGCCGCGCGGCGTGGCGCGTCCGAGTGGATCGCTGGGTTGCTGCTGCGGTGTGGTCGAGGGCTGGCTCGCCACGCCCGGGATCTGGGCGACGAGCGAGTGGGCGAGCACCAACGAGAGCAGCACGCTCGTGAACGACATAGTCGGCTCGGCGATGGACTCGGCCTACGTGTGGCGCGCTCCGAGTTGTGGCTGATCGGTCATGTGCTGTCGCGACGGTTCCTGTAACGGATCATGACGTCCGGCGGGTGGGACACAATTGGACCTTTGATCGCGGCGCTCACGCGGCGACGGCCGCGGATACACCCGACGAAGGTTTACTTGTGAGAGCAACCCGATCCGTGTAGGGATGGGCATGCAACGCTCGACCTCGCCGCAATGCTCATTGTGGATCGCGCTCGTATTCATTCTGATGTCGGCCCGCATGGCCCCCGCGCAGAAGAGCGATTCGGTGTGGATCCGGAACGGAGACCGGATCACGGGAGAGGTGAAGTCGCTTTCCCGTGCGCTGCTCAAGTATTCCACCGACGACCTTGGCACCATCTACATCGAGTGGGACAAAGTTGTGCGCATCAGCAGCAAGGCGACGTTCGAGGTGCAGGTCAACACCGGGGAGAAGTACTATGGGACCCTCGGGCGGGCGTCGAATGGTTGGGTGGCGATCGGCGCCGACACGCTTTCGCTGTTCCACATTGTGGCCATCACGCCGATCCGGCAACGGCTGCTCGATCGTATGGACGGATACGTCGACCTGGGTTTCTCCTTTCAAAAGGCGAACAAGACCCTTCAGCTCACGAGCGGGGCGAAAGTGCTGTATCGAGGGCCGCGTTCGGAGACCTCGCTCGAGATCAGCACCTTTCGCGAGGATCGGGAGGACGCGCCCCAGACTACGCGCCTCACGGGCGATCTCACCGAACGCTACCTGTTCGGGAACCTCTGGAGCGCCGGTCTCGCCATTGGTTACGAGCGGAACGAGGAGCTGGATCTCGCGGGCCGCTCGAGAGTCGTCGCCTTCGGAGCACGGACGATCTCCCGATCCAACCACGCGGAGTTCGGGACCATTGCGGGACCCGTCATCACGCGCGAGCGCTACTTCTCGACGGATTCGGTGTCGGTGAGTCTCGAAGGATTGATTGGCGCCGTGTTCAACGCCTTCCGGTACGACAGTCCGAAGCTCAACACGTCGGTGACGAGCCAGCTCTACCCGAGCTTTTCCATCCAGGGCCGCGTGCGATGGCAGAACGACCTTCGTGTATCGTATGAGCTCGTTAAGGACTTCATGCTCACGGTGACGCTGTTCGACTCGTTCGACAACAAGCCCCAGTCCACGGGCGCGGAGAAGAACGACTACGGGACCACGCTTGCCATCAGCTGGACGTTCTGATTGCCGCCGCACATGCCTACCATCCCTGGGCTTTCTCCCACGCCCGCACCTTCGTGCGTGCGGTGTCGAACAACCGCTCGTAGTTCCCCTTGCGGATCTTCGCGCTCGCGTCGGGCGTGAGCAGGGCCCAGAGCGGGCGATAGCTTTCGAAGACCGCGTAGTACTGCGTCGTGTCCTTTGGCGCCACGACGTCGGTGCCGAACAGGAATCGATCGGGGTATCGGTTGAACACCTGGGCGGCTCGGCGCGTGACCTCCGGGCTGGAGAGGATGTACTTCGCCACCTCGTCCCAGCTGATGTCGAAGTACACGTGGCGGAGCGTCGAGTCGGCGAGGATTCCCTCGACGATGGCGGCGTGATTGGTGTTCCGTTCCGCCGCGGGGGCCGACGCGGACGCCTGCACCGGATGGACGACTCGGCCGAGTCCCATGTGCGCCCAGATGATCGTGGTGTTCGGGTGGCGGCGGAGCAGCGCCTTCATCTGCGCGAGATAGACCGGCTCGGTGCCCGCCTTGGCGAACGGCATGTCCATGTCGTTGTGGAAGATCACCACGAGCCCGGCCTGCCCCGCGAGATCGAGAATCCGGTCCACGGCCGGATTCGTTAGGCTCGCGACTTCCCCGGCTACCTTGGCCGACACGAACTCCTTGTGAATCGAGAACTCGCCAATGCCCGAGAACACGCCGGGGAAGGTCTTGAGCACGCGCTTGATATGATCCGCGGCATACATGTCCGCGGGGTTGAAGCCCGTGATCATGGGATCCAACCGGGCCCGCTGCTCCGGTGGCAGCGAGCGGTAGGCCATCGCGATGTAGGCGTCGGTGAACGAGTAGTAGTAGAGCGGCGCGTCGCTCTGGAGGTAGTAGGTCGGCGCGTAATCGCCGGAGTTCTCGTGCGACCACGTCTGCTGCAACGGGATGCCGAACAGAGTGGAGCGACCAACGCGCGTCCCCATGAGGCGCACGAAGTCACGGATGTCCGTGCCCTCCTGGATGTAATTCGTCAGATGGAAGTGGGAGTCATCGAAGTCGTAGTCCCGGACCCGAGGCCCCGACTGCGCGGCTGCCGAGTGGGCGGCCGCGACGAACGCGATGACCGCCGTACTGTGTACGAGCAAGTGTTTCGTCATATGTGCCGCCATCAGAACTCCAGCTGCAACCGGGACTGGAAGAATTGCGTCGCACCCTTCAGGGCGAATCGGTCGAGCACGCCGTAGCCATACCCGAATTCGAGCCGCGCATTGTCGGTGAGGTACCAGTTGACCATAGGCGTGACTCGCCAGAACGTCCCACCCGGCACGCCGGTGTCGTTGTAGTCGCTGTAGGAGAATCGCAGTACCGCCTCCCACGCTCCCGGCCCGTGGTCAACGACGGTCTTCGCCGGTGAGACGCTGCGGAAATAGCCGCCGACAGTGTTGTACGAGCGTGTTTCGCCCGTGATCAGCCACATGACGGAGACGTCGCCGCCGTAAAAGAGAGGATCGGGAATCTCTCGCGCATTCACCGTCTGGACGTAGTACTCGGTGCCAAACAACCAGGGGCCGGGCCGGTAATACGCCTCCAGTCCCACCATGCGCGACGAGCTCGCGGGAAACTTGCCGGTGTCGAGGAAATACGGGGCGGCGGAGTCTTCCGGGCGCGAACGTAACTGGAACTGTCCGTCGTTCAGCTTCCCTCTGCGCGCGTTGATGCCGATGTGCAGCAGCGTACCAACACTGTCCGACACCATCGGCACCCACGCGGCGCGGAAGGTGACCTGGTTGTCGTAGGTGGAGAAACTCTGTCCTTCGGACAGCCAGTCCGTGAACCAGCCGACGTTCCAGATGAAATGCCTGTTAGGCAGGTAACCGAGCCACTTGATGCCGTCGGCCAAGAGTGGGATCGCGTCACTCATCGTGAATCGCTCGAGCGTCCAGCCGTCGTAGCCGACCATCACCTTGTTGAGACTGACCCCCTCCTTGGCGCGACCGATGAAGACGTGCCCCCACAGCTCGGGGACCGCCACCATGATCCCGGTCTGGCGCACGAACCAGGAATCCGTTTTGCCGTCATACATGACCCCGGCCTGCCACGTGATCGGACGCTTCGTCTTGAAGCGTCCGCCGAACATCAGGCGAGTGTCCCGGACCTTGAAACCCGGCTCCATGTTGTTGATCTGCGCTTGGCTCTCATCGTTCTGGGCGTACGACGAAAAGTCCACCAGGAATCCGGCGCCGACATGGAACGTCGTGAACCCGAAGTCGAACTCCGGTCGCCGGAGGTGGTTCCTGCGTACCGGGTCCTCGCCGGCATCGCCGCCGATCTCGGTCTGAAGCGTCGTGTCACGGGGCGGCCGGGTCGACTGCTGGCCGAGCGCGCTCGCGGGATGTGACAGGCACAGTGGCAGGATCATGCCTAACGTGAATCGTGACCGCATCACCGCCGCCCCGCTTCCCGTGCGCAGGGCGACGGTTGCGACGGCCGCGAGCGTCGCAGCGTATCAGTACTCATCGAAGTAGCGCTGGATCATCTTGGGGTCGCTCGTCTTGGTCAGCGCCAGACGAAGCAGCACGCGCGCCTTCTGCGGGTTGTGATCGAGCGATGCGACGAGCCCCAGCTTGTCGTCGTCCACTTCCACGTTCCGCCCAACGTTTCCCGTGACGACCCGCGAGGATCGTACACAGACGATTCCTTTCTTCGCCTGTGCCGCCAGCGCGTCCAGCGCGGACTTCGTCATGTTGCCGTTGCCCACGCCGGCGATCACGATCCCCTTCGCCCCGGCCGCCGCGGCCGCGTTGATGAGCGCGCCGTCCATGTTCTCGCTGGCCATGATGATGTCCACGCGCGGCAGCACCGTGTTCTTGTCCACCGAGAACTCCGAGCTCACGGTGTTCTTGCCCACGGGGCCGCGATACCACTCGGGTACACCGTACGCCACGGTCCCGATCAGACCACGCGCCGGGGAAAGAAAGGTCTGCACCGCAGTGGTACTGGTCTTGGTGAGCGACGCCGCACCGTGAATCCAGTCGTTCACCACCACGAGCACGCCGCGCCCTGCCGCGTCCTTGTTCGCCGCCACGGCCACGGCGTTGTAGAAATTGAGCGGCCCGTCGGCCGAAAGGGCAGTCGATGGTCGCATCGCGGCGGTCAGGACCACTGGCTTCCGCGACTTGACGACGAGGTTCAGGAAGTACGCGGTCTCCTCGATCGTGTCAGTGCCGTGGGTGATGACCACACCCGCGACGTCGGGCATCGCCACGAGCTCGTTGACCCGCGTGGCGAGCTTCATCCAGACCTCATCGTTCATGTCCTGCGAGCCGATGTTCGAGATCTGCTCGCCTCGCATCTTCGCGAGCTTCTTCGCCTGGGGCACTGCCGCGAGCAACTGCTCGACGCCGACCTGGCCGCTCGTATAGCCGGCCTGCACATCGCTCGCGGCCGCGCCGGCGATGGTCCCGCCGGTGGCGAGCACTACCACGTTAGGCAGGGGGCCGGTTGCCGCCGGCTGCTGCGCCGATGCTGTCGAATGCGCTGCCGCCACGCCGACAAGCAGTGGCATCATCAGGGAAGGCATGGATCGCCGAAGCATTGGAACCTCCTACTGTGTCAACAGCACGATGACCGGTCCCCATGCCGTCAGCAGGATGTTGCCGAGCGCATAGGGAACCGTGTATCCGAGCACAGGCGCCTTGCTCTGCGCTTCATCCTGAATCGATCGCAGGGCGGCCGTACTGGTGCCCGCTCCGGCGCAGGCACCGAACAGAATGACGGGATTCATCTTCAGGATGAATCGGCCGAAGAGGAGCGCGGTGAGGTGCGGGATGATCGCCACCACCAGGCCGACCAGAACGAGGCTCAGGCCGGTGCGGCGCAGACCGTCAACGAAGCCGGGTGCCGCGGTGAGCCCGACCACGCCAATGAACACCGCGAGCCCGACGGTGTCGAAGACCCACAACGCGGGCTCGGGGATGCGACCGAACGTGGGATACACGGATCGCAGCCACCCGAACACGAGGCCCATGATGAGGGCCCCACCGCTTGCCGTTAGGCTCAAGGGCAAGCCGCCCACCTTGACCGACAGCAGTCCGATCAAGCCACCGAGGACGATCCCCAGACCGACGAACACCATGTCGGTGGTCGCGCCCGATCGCTCGATGTACCCGAGGGCCTGACCGGCCCGCTCGACCTCCTGGGTTGGGCCAGCGAGTCGCAGCAGGTCGCCCCGGTTGACCGTGATGGACGGCCCGAACGGGATCTCCTCCCCCCCCCGGATCAGTCGAACGAGCGCCACGCCTCGGCCATGCTCCTGCGCCACGTCGGTGAGTGTCCGGTCCACCACGGCCGAGTTGGTGACCACCACATCCATCGCCTCGATGGGGAAGTCGAGCACCTCACGATCCTCGATCTCGGTGCCGATCGGCACGCCACCCGCGACTACCCGGCGCCTCGCACCTAACGCGACGGCGTCGCCGGGACAGAGGATCGTGTCGGGCTTGGCGTCCATCACCTGCTCGCCGCGCCGGATCCTCAGGATGAAGACCCGTTCCGGGTCGAAGGAGCGCTCCAGATCGGCCACGCTGCGTCCCACCCACTCCGTGCCGAGGCGATACGCCCTGATGTCCCACTCCCTGTAGCCGGCGAGGCTGCTGCCCTCTCGCGCACCACCACCGGACTGCTGCTCGAAAGCGCGGGCTTCGGCCTTGAGGTCAACCTTCAGGAGGCGGGGCGCCAGGCTCGAGAGAAACCAGACGGCACCGGTCGTCCTCACGAGGTAGGTGACCGCGTACGCCACCGCGATGTTGTTGAGAAGCTGGGCGGTGGTGGCGTCACCAAGGCGAAGCCGCGTGATCGCGTCGCCTGCCGTTCCGATGACGGTGGATTCGGTGAATGCGCCGGCGAGGAGTCCGGCCGCCGTCCCGGTGTCGTAGCGAAGGATCTTCACCGCGACGACCGTGGCGAGAAGACTGGTGACGCACAGCACGACCGTCACCGCGACCTGCGGGAGCGCGCTTCGCCCAAGCCCTCGGAAGAATTGCGGGCCAACCTTGTATCCGGTCGCGAACAGGAACAGGTCGAAGAACACGACCTTGACGGTCGCCGGGACCTGGATGTTGAGCTGCCCGATCAGCACGCCCGCGAGCAGGGTACCAACCACATTGCCCAATCGAAAGGACCCAACCCGCAGCCGCCCCAGCACGAAGCCGCCAGCGAGCGTGAGGAAGATTGCCAGCTCGGGGTTCTTCTGCAGCGCCGTCAGGAAGTATTCCATGGTTCGCTCGACTGCCTAACGGGCCACGAGCAGCAGCCACGGCGTCCCGATCAGCAGGTAGATGAGGACACAGGCCATGGTATGGATGGCCCCCCACTTGTAGAGCTCTCCCTGTGGCAGGTAGCCGCTGCCCACGAACAGCAGATTGGCGCTCGAGGATTGCGGAGCGAGGGCAGCGAAGTAGTTGGTCGCGAACAGCAGCTGGAACGCGAGCAGCGGTGCCGAGACGCCCAACTTGGCCCCCACGCCCACGAACACCGCGAAGAGCGCGAGCAGGTGCGCGGTCTGGCTCACGAACAGGTAGTGCAGGAGCACGTAGGC
>Ga0075433_10003795_pt1 | contig 11704 bp, 17 predicted proteins | sample RhiMethybrSRZTD2_FD_75299 | JGI IMG/M metagenome (GOLD analysis project Ga0075433, IMG submission 75299) | Populus rhizosphere microbial communities from Tennessee, USA - Rhizosphere MetaG P. TD hybrid SRZTD2 | ecosystem: Host-associated > Plants > Roots > Rhizosphere > Soil | place: USA... | reverse complement strand
TTTGCTGCTGCTTTCTTCGTCGCCATGAGACTTCCACCCCCCTTCGACATTTAAATGTGTGTGCTGCACATCATATAGCAGAGTTTGTGAAATGTGGGAAGTGCCCGATTTTTGATTTCTTCGGTGGAGGTGGGAGAACTGCACATAGAAGACAGAAGCGCAGATGATGGGCTCACGCGTCGACCAGCATGACTCGCGGTGAATGAGTTCGTTATGAAGCCAGTGATGCTACAAATTAATAAAGAAGTTGATCATGATGCAGTTATTGATTTGGTTGACCAGCTGATCTCTCCGGGTGTTGACGATCTGCATCTGATAGCCGAAATCCACATTGATTTGCTTCGTGAACTGGCGATTAAACCCGATAAACCATCGGTTCTGGTCGAATCCTGCTTCAGGAGCGACAACGCCCTTATTGCCCATGAGCCCATTCAGGTTGAAGAAAATTTCATCGAACGTCACGAACGACCAGTCTGGAAGCTGCGGCAGTGGAACATCCACGCGTAACATCGTTCTGCCGCGAAGGGCAGTGCCTCCTATATGGTCGATCCATCGTTCTTCCAGTCTGGAGCGACTTTGAATTTTTATGAATGGAAATGCTTCTAAGAATTCAAATTTGTCTCTGTATGTCAGCTGCTGATAGATGCGATGTTCCCCTGTGAACTCATCGTGATTGGTGGCATTATCGTAAACGGTGTTCCACGCGTACCCCTGCCATATAGACCACTGCTCGTTCAATTTGTATCCGAGGGCTGTGCGAAGAATCAGTTGATTGAGGTCCGATACGTCGTCCCCAAGTCGCGGATTGACCTCTGCGTATCCGATAAAGGACTGAGAGATCGGAGCGGTGAAAAATACCGGCGCCCACAGACGGAAGTCCTGGTTCAGGGTCGAACCGGCAGCGAAAACCTCCGACCCGGCACCAGCCACCAGGACCCATGCCACTACCCCAATTAATACACCTGTGAGGTGTGAACGCCATCCCTTATCTTGACGTAGGACACACTTCCGCATGTTTTCCTCCTGTTCCTTTAGCAAGCTGTTAAGACGTCACTCAGTATAAGCAGTCGATTCTGGTCATGTGGTCGAGCGACCGGAACCTGATTCACCAAGTCGATCACTTCAAGCAGATAAACGGCGAACGAATAGGACAGCGATGGTGAGCATCCTACGAGGTGTACTCCTGTTACGGTAGGTCTGCAGGACCGTGAAAATCCAATGCGCCCACAGAGTTTTTTCGTAGCCGTCCTGACGAGCGGCAACTCTTATAGCGAATTTCCCGGCAGGATGCAATCATCAGTTTCTTGACAGTCGGAAAGTCTCCAGACGGCTCTGGCAGCTGATGGTGGCATGCCAAGAGATAGATGATTTTCGCACAGTGTTGGAAAAATCAGACAGGCCAAAATAGCCAGATCGACGAGACAAACCATTCTCCATAAGGAGATGGCTGGCAGTTCGGGCACCGGACCTATATTATGCGAAACTGAATCCATAGTTGGAGTCGGCTGATGGGACAACCAGAAAGAAGGAGGGCGGGAATGCTCACGGAATTTCTTGGGGAAGACCACCGGCGGCTTGATGGGCTGATGCATGCGGTTATGGCTCACCCCGGCACAGTCGATGACCGTGCCTACGGGCAATTTCGTGCTGGGCTCCTTCGCCACATCGGCATGGAAGAAAAAATTCTCTTGCCTGCCGCCCAGCGACAGCGTGGCGGAACGCCACTGCCCCTGGCCGCCAAGCTACGGCTTGACCATGGAGCCCTCGCCTCGCTGCTCATGCCGACGCCGACCACGGCGATTCTGGCCACGATCCAAGGCATTTTGGTCGAGCACAATGTGTTGGAGGAGGGACCGGCCGGTTTGTATGAAACCTGCGATTCGTTGGCCGGCCCGGAAGGGGAGACGATCCTGGCTGCCCTCCGTGCCGCGCCGGAAGTGGCCGTGATGCGGTACAACGACAGCCCTGCCGTCATGAATGCGGTGCATCGGGCGTTGGAGCGCGCGGGGTATCATCTCCACGGCTAGAATCCGTCGCAAGCAAGAGAAGCCACGATGCGCACCTATCTGCCTGGCGGCATTTCCACCCATGGATCTGGGAACTCTCGTCCCCTTTGAGGTGTCATGCGCGCAGCTCAGCGTTTCGGCAAACAACTCCAGCGACTCCGAACCGGCCGTAGTCTGACGCAGGAGCAGCTTGCCGTGAACGTGGGCCTGTCGCGGACATTCATCACGCGGCTGGAGCTGGGACAGCACGACCCGACATTGAGCACCTTGGTGCGATTGGCGAAGGCGCTGAGGGTGTCGGTAACGGACTTGCTAGGGGAGAGCATGAGTGCAAGCCTGTGGTGGCAGGTAGGGGAGCAGCGCTTCGCGACACGAGAGGAGGCTGAAGACCATGCCCGTCCCCTGGGCGACATGTTTATCGCCCGATATCAGAACAAGCCTGCAGGCCCTGTGCGTCGTCTCTTTCCCGTTCGCGAGAAGGATGCGACCGGCGGCAGAAAGAAGTAGTCTGGATGGTAACCAGACTTCCGGAGGGAAATCCAACTCAAGGTTTATGAAAGCAGGTCAATTATAGACGATAACCCAAGACATCCTCTTCACGCACCAGCACCAATTCTTCATCGTCGCCCTCCACCTCTCTGGCAGCATGTCTTTCATAGAGGATATGCTCGCCCGGCTTGAGGGTGGTCTTGACAAATGTCTTCTTCTTGACCTTTTCCTTGGAATCCTTGTCCTCGACAAAGCGACCAGACCCCACGGCAAGGACCTCTCCTTCGACCGGTTTCTCTTGTGCGCTGTCCGGAATGATAATCCCACCATGGCTCTTGCCGCTCGGCTCGCCGGTGCGGATCAATACCCAATCGTGCAACGGTTGTAGTTTCATCGACGTCGCTCCTTTCATTCATATGCGGATTCTACCGGGGCAGTCTGCAATTCCGGCATATGCCAGAACATGATATGAGTCGGCTCCATCAGCTTAGCATGTCTACCATTGATAAACGCACAACAGGAGACCATCAAGCCCTCCTTGACGCATTGCCAGGCCAAGGACTAGGCTGAAGGTTCAGTACAACTGGGAGGTGCCTTATGCCACTCCTCATTCTTCTCCTCGTGATGATGGCCAATGTCCCTGCGTGCAATCCTGCTCCGACACCTGGACCGGCGACACAACAATCCTCGAAGTCTTCACTACCATTATCCGATCGAGGCAATCAGTCGGGAAAGCTGACGACCATCATTCTGGCGATGGACCGGATGCGACGTGCAACAGGGTGGGGAACACCGGCTTCTATTCCAGTCCAGCTCCACACCTAAGAGGCCCTCATGCCCTTCATACTCCGTCCCTTCCGCCGCTTCCCTGTGCAGTGCGCTGTCACTTACAACGCCGGGCCATTCCAAGGCCATGGCACGGTGTGGAACCTCTCCTGCACTGGCTGGCGACTCTCCGGTGATCTACCCATGCGACCAGGCGAAACGCTGTCTCTCACCGTGACACTTCCAAATGAGCAACGAATTGAAGTTCTCGAAGCGGTCGTACGCTGGTCGCGTCATCAGGAGTTTGGGGTCGAGACGGTTGAGACGTCGAAACATACGGAGGCTCGTTTGATCCATTTCGTGCGGCGATTGGCACACGAGTCGGTCGAGATTCTCCACGAGTGACCGGGTATGACGCTGCTGAAGGAAGGGTGGCGGTGGTTTAAGCGGCAAAGTTGGCTCAACAAGATTATTATCGTTGGACTGTCGTCCTCGTTGGTGCTGTTTCTCATCCCGTTGGCTGTGTCCTGGCTCAGACCAACCCCAATCCATGTCGGCGTAGCCTTCTATATCTACGAGCGTGCCTTCATCCTGGAAGGGGACACCAAGACATACTTTTATGAAAACCGAAACCTGGTTTCCGAATGCAGCCTCCGGCGAATCGAACAGACTCTGCCGAAAGGCCGCGCCAAGACCCCCACTCCGCAGTCTTGGGTCTTAAGTAAGTTTCTTCTTGAGAACGTGTCCGGCCAGGACATCACGAATTTCCGTATTGGTGTCAGGTCTCCGCTCCTCCATCCAAGTACCACAGTGGTAACGACAAGGGATATTGAGGCCACAGGAGCGTTGGAGGCAACTGCGCCTGATGCCCCGTCCACCTTTGTGATTGCTGTTCCAATCATCGCCGCTTCGGCCGCATCGGTGCTGATCTTGAAGACTCCAATCGACGAGAAGGTGCGACGGTTTTTGTATGTAGATCGTGGCCGGGTGACGATTCAGGTGCCGTTTTTATCGGCGGATCAATTCGGGACGTTTCCCCTCAAAATAACCCGCCTCAACGCCATGAAGATCTTGAACCGGGAGAGTGTCCTGCGAACCGGCGATGAAATGTTTGCGGATGAAAAGATTGAGTTTGAGATGCTCGCCTCGGACGAACCGGATCTTCATGATGAAGATATGTCGTATCAACCTCTCCCAAAGGCGCGCACATGCCCGGAGGGAACGGCGGGTGACTGGTAGAAATCATAACCGGGCACATGAACCACTCTCCAGAATTGAGGCAATAAGGCTACACCTGAGGTCTTTTTCGTCGTGCTCTGCCACCGTGCTTCAGTGCCTCAGCACAACGGGTCTGTATTAGAGAGTTCCAACCTCTGTACATACATTAGCGGGTTATTGAGTCTTTTCCCGATCGCATCCTGGTGTTTCCATCTCTTGGCTATTCAGCACGGGTCTTGCTCTACCCTAGTAGCTATAGTGCGTGCCTGATACCTTTGTGATGGGAGATGAGCCATGAACGATGTTAAGAAGAACGCCTCCAGTCACGTCCCACACTATTTCATGACACGCATCTGCAGAACCTGGGCGGCAACGGCAGTCCTGGGTGCACTCTTAGTACTAGGAGGCACCGGCGTGGCTTCAGCGGGGTCAACTCCCACCGAATCAGTGAAGGGTACTATCACCGAGGTGGTCCGTATCCTCGACAATACGGAATTGAAACAGCCTACCCGCGCGATGGAACGCCGTCGACAGATCGAGCATCTGGTCAGGGACCGAGTGAGCTATGAAGAGATGGCCAAACGAGCTCTGGGTCAACCCTGGGCAGAACTGACGAAGACTCAGCAGAAGGAATTTGTTTCCCTCTTCGTGCAGCTACTTCGCGACACGTTCGCCGGAAGAATCGACGACTATACTGGCGAGCAGGTGACTTATCTGTCCGAACAGCAAGAAGGGCAGTTTGCCGAAGTGAAAACACTACTCACGGGCGACAAGGTGGACACGCTCCTCGATTTCCGTCTGGCGAACCGGCAGGGCAATTGGCTGGTTTACGATGTCGTCATCGATGGCGCGAGCATCGTCGGTAATTACCATGCGCAGTTCACGAGCCTGATCCGCGACCTCACCTATCCAGGCTTGGTCGAGAGGATGAAAGAGAAAACACTCGTGGCAAAAGCGTTTGAGACGACCTCGGCGCACTAACGCTGGACCATCATCCTTTCCCGTTTGCACATGCTCCTGAGGTTTTTCACTCCCCCCAGCGCACTCTTGTCCTGTCTCTATATATTGAGGAGCTATTGCTCTACCCGGCATAGGGTGGGGCGTTGCCCGGCTTCCACTTGATACTGCAGCCGACACTGGGATGTTGATTCCCGTCGACCGGGTTCCCGGTAAGCACGGCATCGATCGCGGCACGAAGATCGAGACCGGTCACCGGCTTGTTGTTGCCAGGGCGACTGCCGTCGAGTTGTCCGCGATAGACTAACCGCTGCCGGCTGTCAAAGAGGTAGAAGTCAGGGGTGCAGGCGGCCTTGTAGGCCTTCGCGACTTCCTGGGTGTCGTCGAAACAGAGGGGAAAACGAAAGTGGAGACGTTGGGCCACCTCCTTGAGCCGTTCCGGGGCATCCTCAGGATAGTGCATGGGATCGTTGCTGCTGATACCAATGAGGCCTAGCTTGCTGTTCGCATAGTCTTGTCCAATCTTGGCAATCTCCATCTGGACATGCACGACATAGGGACAATGCCGGCTGAGGAACATGACCAGCAAAGCGGACTTTCCCGCAAACGAGTCGAGCGAGTAGACCTGACCTGTCACCACGTCGCGCAAGGTAAATGGGGACGCTGCGCTTCCGAGCGGAAGCATTACGGATTCCGTTGCCATCGAGACCTCGTACCATCATTCGGGGAAACACGATTACCGCGAAGAAGCAGGTAGGGACACCGAGACCTGTAAAACGCTTGGGCAAGAAGCTGCTGCTGATTGGGTCGGCGGGTCAATTTCATCGTCGATCCGACTGTCCCGCAGGACCTAAGACCGGTCAGCACACACCACGGATCGGCCAGGCGCGGGAGTCATTTCATGAACGAGTGTCATTCATCTCTTTGCGGATGAGTTCCTCGGCCTTGAGCCAATCTTCCACATGTCGCTCCGGCTGTCGCCCACGCTGCTCATAGAGTTCGTACGCTTTCTTCGCGATCCGTTCCCTCAGCTCGTTCGAATACTTCTGCATGGACTCAGGCTCTGGCGATAGATCCTGTTCATCAAGCAGGGCGTGAGATTTCTTGGTCTCCATGGGCATCCCTCCGAATGACGGCTGCGTTTTTTATCCTAAGAAGAACCAACCGGCCTGTCAAGCTATGACGAGTTACGCGTCGGCCTTGCATCCTCAATCTCTGCCCTCCTACAATATCATTCCATGCGAGGCCCCTATGCGCTTTACAATTCGGCCCTACCGCCGCGTCCTTGTGCCCCGTTCTGTGAGGTCCCACGCAGGTGCATTTATCGCACAGCCGCAGCTCTATCTATTGAGTTATTGCTTCCTTTTCACCCTCCTATTACTGAATCCTGGACCCGTGCAGGCGGAATGGGAATTGGTGAGTGGCGACGATTCAGCAAAACTGACTGTGTACGTCGATCGGGACACCATTCGACGCCAGGGGGATCTGGTGAAGATGTGGCAACTGTACGACTACAAGACGGTACAAACCGTGGCGGGCGATTCGCTGTTGTCCATCCAGCGACATAACGAATACAACTGTACGGAACCGCGTACACGCATGCTCGCCTATACGTGGTTCTCGAGCAATATGGGGCGCGGGAGAGTGGTGTACAAAACCGCAGAAGAACAACAGTGGGAACGGATTATCCCTCGGAGCATCGATCAGGCTCTGTGGAAAGTGGCGTGCAGCAAGCCCTGATCCTATCCGCAGGCACTCACGTTCATCTCGGAGTCTTCCGCGTGCCGTGTCTTCCTCTCTCTCGTACCGCGACACCCAGTGCAGGGCTCCCGCCGGAAACTTCATCACATAGGGTACACGATGCCGGCGATCCTCTTCAAAACTCTGTCAGGCCGAAAGCGCAATGGCATGAGTATACGGGAGGCCATCCGCTGTCTCACGTTGGGAGAGATGCTCCAAGGTGCGGCAGAAATAGCCGCTGTGCTCATTCTTTTCGTTGCCACAATCACCTGGCTCATCACCTGGCTCAAGCCGAATCCTGATATCCATGTCGGTGTGGCGATGTACACATCCGAGCGTGGTTTCACCGTGGAAGGAACAACCAAGGCTACGCTCACCAGGACGCAAGACCTTGTTTCCAATTGTACCCTCTGGCGATTTCCCCCAGCGCCACAGAAAAGCCCTGGAAAGGTCACCGATCTACATTCATGGGTGTTGAGTAAGTTGCTCCTTGAAAATCTGTCGGATCAGAGGCTCACCAACCTCCGTTTGGGGGTTGTCACCCGTCTCCATAATGCCTCCACAGAATTGTCTGCTACACCCAACGTCGAAGCCACAGGGCTGCTTGAATCCACTTCTCAAGATGGTCTCCATAAGTATGTGATTTCTCTCGCCGCCCTCGCACCTCACACGTCGGCGATTTTCAACCTCCAGACTCCGATGAATGACAACTTACGGCGCGTCCTCTCTCAGGAACATATCACCGTTCGTCTCCCGGCAGTCTTCCTGTCCGCTGATCAGTTCTGGAATTTTCACCCAGCGGTCACCTCCATCAACGCTTCGACCATGGTGAAACTGGAGACTGAGATGCGGACCGGCGAGAGAGGGGCATCGGTGATTGAAAGGATCGAACGTACGACACTGGCCCCCTCGGATCCGGATCTTGACGCGGAGGACCTGGCACCTCGACTTCTACCAGCGATACCTGATTGCCAGGAGGGGGTTAGCGGGAAACTGGTAAAATTCGTCGGCAAGAACGAGTAGCCGACATCTTGCTCGACAATATCCAGTCAGGCGAACTATAACGATCCTATGCAGTACGTTCATCTCGGCCGGTCCGGAGTGAAAGTCAGCCGACTCTGTCTCGGCACGATGAACTTCGGCCCGGAGACAAACGAGGCAGACAGTTTTGCCATCATGGATCGGGCGCTGGAGCTGGGCCTCAACTTTTTCGACACGGCGAACGTGTATGGCTGGAAAACGGGGGAGGGGTGGACGGAGCAGATCGTGGGGCGTTGGTTCGCCCAGGGTGGGGGACGGCGAGAGAAAGTCGTCCTGGCCACGAAGGTGTTCGGCCGGATGGGGGAATGGCCGAATCAATCCCGCTTGTCGGCACTGCACATCAAGCGTGCTTGCGAGGACAGCCTGCGGCGCCTTCAAACGGACTGCATCGATCTCTACCAGATGCATCACATCGATCGGGAAACGCCCTGGGAAGAAATCTGGCAGGCAATGGAGCAGTTAGTGCGGGAAGGCAAGATTCTGTACGTGGGCAGCAGCAATTTTGCCGGCTGGCACGTGGCTCAGGCACAGGAACTGGCGCGCAGCCGCCACTTCCTCGGCCTCGTGTCGGAACAGAGTCTCTATAATCTGAACGAGCGGACGGTCGAGTTAGAAGTGATCCCTGCCTGCGAGTCCTATGGGATCGCGCTGATCCCCTGGAGTCCGCTCGCGCGCGGGCTGTTGGCCGGGGCGCTAGATCCGGCAAAGGTCGGCCGACGTGCAGACGAGGATGTGAAAAAGGACATTGAGAAATATCGTCCCAGGCTGGAAGCCTATGCCGCCCTCTGCACAGAACTCGGCGAGCAGCAGGCCGATGTGGCGCTCGCCTGGCTGCTGCACCAAAAGGCCGTCACGTCGCCGATTATCGGCCCACGCACGATGGAGCAATTGAGCGGCACGATGCGCGTCCTGAACCTCACGTTGAGCAGGGACACTCTGAAACAGCTCGATCATATCTTCCCCGGTCCAGGCAAACCTGCACCAGAAGCCTACGCCTGGTAACAGCTGGTTCAATCTGCGACCCGCTGCGCACCCTCGCCCCACCGGGGTATCGCTGAACAGATTGAATTCGCACCTTCCCTGCCACTTGAACTACGCCGGTCTTATTCCGCCGTCGAACACACCGTTCTGCCACTTCCTGTTTGAGTCTGGAGGAGAAACCAGAAGGATTCACCCTAGAATCTATTCCGATACAAAACAATTCGGTCGGAGTTCTACTTGTGGTGATGTCCTTTGTCATTGAGAGGACATTCGCGCGCAATTACACGCGCGAACGGCGACATGTGCTCATTCAATACATACTTCTCGATTTGGCATTCAGCTTGCTTCTCTTGCAGTACTCAGAACAGCGCATGCCTCTCCATGTGCCGGAGTGGTTTCAGACGTCTCTACCTTTTCAGCCGGCTGGAGGGGCAAACCCATGAAAGTCATCCAAGTGGGTTTGGGTTTGGCGGTAGAAGGGTTTTGTGGATGTGGAATATTCGTCTCCCCATACAAGGAGGAATCCCATGATAAGAAAAACCGTTCCCTCAGGAATATATTCGATTGTGCATGAGCCGGTGAAGATATGTTTTGAGAGAATTATTCCGGACAACATGGACCCTGAGCGTTCGGTCCGAAGGGCACTACGTGAACATATGGTGGCAAGTGCCGATCACACGCTAAAGGCCGATGAGTTGGCACACCTTGCCCGCATGGCAGTAGTCAATTCGAAGAAATGGCAACCTGGGGCAATGCTGAAATGCCACTTTCTGGATGGCAGTCCAAAAATGAGAAAGAAAACCCAAGCCGTCGCTCATCAGTGGGAACAGTACTGTGACATCAAGTTCAAGTTTGTTACATCGGGAACGGCCGAGATCCGCATTTCGTTCTATGCGGACAACGGATCCTGGTCTGCAGTCGGCCGAGATGCGTTAAACCAAACGTACTTTCCGCCGCACCAACCTACGATGAACTACGGCTGGCTGCGTGACGACACCCCGAACAACGAATATTCCCGTGTCGTGCTGCATGAATTCGGCCACGCACTTGGATGCGTGCATGAACATCAATCTCCAAAATTCACCCGCAAATGGAATACAGCAGCCGTCATGAAATACTTCCAGGGGCCACCGAACTATTGGTCGCCTGACGATATCAGGCACAACGTACTGGAGAAGTATTCTCCACGAGGTATTTCGGCTACAAAATTTGACCCCAAGTCAATCATGCTCTATTCATTTGATGGGGCGCTATTCTCAGACGGGCTCGGCCCGACGAACGAGAACACCACCGTCTCTAAAGATGACGTACGGATGATTAAGGCAATGTATCCGTAGTGCACCGTCTTTGCCTGGATGGTCCTTCCCCAGTGTTCCAGGGGTGGCGCAGGTAAGAGCGCGCCCCTACAGCAGACCATGATGCGTAACACGCTTCCCTTCTGGAATCTTCTCCTTGGTTCCGCCTACAATGCCACGCGATGCCAACTTCACGTTCTCACGGTTCACTTTCTGGGCTCTACGTCATACTTGACCCATCGGTCTGTTCTGATCGTTCCCTCACCGATGTGCTAAAGGAAGCGGCGGCGGCCGGGGCACGGCTGTTTCAGTATCGGAATAAATCCGCCTCGATGAAGGAGGCCTATGCTGAAGCGTTGCTGCTGCGAAAAGTTGCGCTGGATGCAGGTGTGACATTCATCGTGAACGATCGCTGCGACTTGGCCCTGGCCGTGGATGCCGACGGCGTGCATCTGGGCCAAGAGGACTTACCGCTCGACTTGGCCAGGAAGGTGATGGGCCCTGACAAACTGATCGGGATCTCCACGCACAATCCCGACCAAGTACGGGAAGCCGACTCCGGGCAACCGGACTATCTCGGCTTCGGTCCGATCTTCAAGCCAGGCTCCAAACCAGACCACGACCCGGTGGTGGGGCTTGAAGGGTTACGAGCGATGCGTACGCTCACCTTGTTGCCGGTTTTCGGCATTGGCGGGATTCAGATCAATCAGGCACGGGAGGTGATGCGCGCCGGCGCGAATGGCGTGGCAATCATTTCAGCGATCCTCAAGGCCCAGGATATCCGCCACGCCGTGAAATCGTTCCTTGCCCAGATGCCAGGACCAACCTCATCAACTTCGTGATCGCGGCGGTTTCCGCCAGTTTTGAAATTTCAATGTGAAAGTTGCTCTTGAGGGAAGAACAATAGGACAGTGGACCGATCACCGGCACACCCGCGCGCTGCCGAAGGAGATGCACGGTCGACCCCTCTTGCACTCGTGCTGTCACCGTCCGTGCAGGAAGAGTTTGATTGAGAACCAAGGCAAGCACGGAGACGTTTCGCCGGCGAAGCGCTTCAAGGGTGAGCAACGCATGATTGATTCCGCCGAGTCCAACCCGTCCGACCACAATCACAGGAAACTTCATTCGATCAATGAGGTCTAGTACGTCAAGTGTTGAAGTGCATGGCACATGCACCCCACCTATACCTTCAATGAGTAACGCCTCGTGCCG
>Ga0075433_10003789_pt1 | contig 11715 bp, 11 predicted proteins | sample RhiMethybrSRZTD2_FD_75299 | JGI IMG/M metagenome (GOLD analysis project Ga0075433, IMG submission 75299) | Populus rhizosphere microbial communities from Tennessee, USA - Rhizosphere MetaG P. TD hybrid SRZTD2 | ecosystem: Host-associated > Plants > Roots > Rhizosphere > Soil | place: USA... | reverse complement strand
GCGGCGTCGACCTCTCCGGGCAGCTCTCCGACGAGGCGATAGAGGCGGCATGTGCGGCGATCGCCGACTACGTCGCGATCTGCGGTGACAGGGACGCCGAGAAGGTCGTCGCGATCGCGACCAGCGCCGTGCGCGATGCCTCCAACGGCAGCGCCTTCGTCGCCGAGCTGCGCGAGCGCTTCGACCTCACACCCCGCGTCCTCGACGGCGAGGAGGAGGCGCGGCTGACCTATCGCGGCGCTACCTTCGAACGGCCGCCGTCAACGCCGACGCTGGTGATCGACATCGGCGGCGGCTCGACCGAGCTCGTCGTCGGCACCGGCGACGACGTCCCCTTTCACGCCTCGCTGCAGGCCGGTGTCGTCCGCCACACCGAGCGCCACATCGCCGCTGACCCGCCCACAGCGGTCGAGCTGGAGGAGCTGGCCGGCGACGTGAGGACGCTGATCGAGGCCGCCGTGCGCGGCAACGCCGAGCCTCGCGCCAGCGCCGGAATCGCCGTCGCCGGCACCCCGACCTCGCTCGCCGCGGTCGAGCTCGGCCTCGAGCCTTACGACCCGGCCCGCGTCCACGGCCACGTCCTCTCGCTGGAGACGATCCAGCGCCTGCTCTCGCGCTTCGCCTCCGCGCCATTGTCCGACCGGGCGGCGATCCCAGGCCTCCATCCCGACCGCGCCCCGACGATCATCGCCGGCTGCGTGATCCTGATCGAGGCGATGCGCGCCTTCGACTTGGACCGGATCCAGGCCTCCGAGCACGACATCCTCTACGGAACGGCGCTGGAAGCCGCGTCGCAGGACGGATAACCCCAGCTGAACGAGTCGGGCAAAAGGCGTGGGACCCGGTGTACAGGCGGGTTTTCGGTACCCGTCCAGATGGGTAAACATATCGGCCTATCCCCAAGAACTTGGTAGAGTGGCTCTACCGAGTTATCAGTAGCAGCAAAAGCAGCTACTAGACAATCCGGACAGACGAGCGCATACTCGTCGCATCGGGTAAGAGGGTGAGGACGCAAGTCCCCATCGCAAACCCGGTCATAGGGTTCGGACGATTGCCGCATCATGGCGCCTCCCGCCGTCTGGGCCCAACGAATAAGAACTGGTCCCTGAAGACGTACCCCTGCCCGTCCTGAGGGGCCAACTTGAATCGACCGCCAGCGATGGCGGTCGATTCTCGTTTGGGCGAGAAGCCGGCGCCGATCTGGCCAACTGGCCAACTTTGGCTCTGTCAAGCCAAATTGGACTTACGCGGGTAGACGACCTCGGGATCGGTGAGCACGTTGACCAGGGTCGGTCGGCCGGACTCGAAGGCACTTTCCAGCGCCGGCCGCAGCTGCCCGGGCTCGCTGACGAGGACCCCGTCGCAGCCGAGCGCCTCGACCATCTTCTCGTAGCCGGTCTCGGGCCGCAGCTCGGCCGCCACCGAGTAGCCGTAGAGGAATTTCATCGGGTGGTGCTCGAGCGCCCAGATGCCGTTGTTGCCCATCACGCCGACGACGGGCAGACCGTGACGCGCCAAAGTGTCGAACTCGATGCCCGCGAAGCCGAAGGCGCCGTCGCCGAGCAGGAGGCAGACCTGGCGCTCCGGGTGGGCGAGCTTGGCGCCGATCGCCTGGCCGGGTCCCGCCCCGAGGCAGCCGAACGGCCCCGGGTCCATCCAGCAACCCGGCTCGTAGGTGTCGATGAAGCGGCCGGCGTAGGAGACGAAGTCGCCGCCGTCGCCGATCACGACCGTGTCGCGGTCGAGCACCTCGCCCAGCTCCCTGTAGACGCGGACCGGGTGCAGGGGGGAGCGGTCGTCATCGAGCTCCGCCCGCTCGGCGGCCCGCTTTTCCGCCTCGACCTCGCGCAGGCGCTCCAGCCATGCGTCGCTGCGTCCGCGCTCGCCGCCGATCGACTCGCGAATCGCCCCCAGGGTCGCGGCGACGTCGCCGACGAGGTCCAGCTCGGGCACGCGGTTCGCCGTCAGCGCATTCGGCGCCGGGTCGAGCCGGATCAGCTTGGCCTCCTCGCCGAAGCTGCCGCCGAACCCCAGCCGGAAGTCGATCGGCACGCCGACGACGAGGACCACGTCTGCTCCCTTGAGGCCGGCGCCCCGGGCGCGGCTGAAGGCCAGCGCGTGGTCGGCGGGCAGACAGCCGCGGCCGAGCCCGTTGAGGAAGACCGGGATGCCGAGGGCCTCGGCCAGCGCCCGCAGCTCGCCCTCGCCGTGGCCCCAGTAGAGGCCGCTGCCGGCCATGATCGCCGGCCGCTCCGCGACCTCGAGGAGCGCCGCCGCCTCCTCGACGCCGGCGGCCGGCCGCGCCTCGGGCGCCGGCGTCGGCGAGATCTCGGCCTCGGCCTCGCTGAAGACCACGTCGAGCGGATAGTCGACGAAGGTCGGGCCGAACGGCGCCGCGAGCGCCAGGTCGAGCGCCGCCGCCGTCCGCGCCCCGATCGCGCCCGCCTCCTTCACCGTCTCGGCCGACTTGACCAGCGGCTCGACGAAGGGCAGGTGGTCGATCTCCTGCAGCGAGCCCGAGCCCCAGCGCAGCTCCGGCGCCCGCCCCCCGAGCACGCAAATCGGCGAGCAGTTGGCCTGGGCGCCGGCGATCGCGCTGACCCCGTTGGTCACCCCCGGCCCCGCCGTGAGCGCCGCCACCCCGACTCGTCGCGTCGCCTTGGCGAATCCCTCCGCCGCAAACACAGCGGACTGCTCGTGCCGCACGTCGACGATCTCGATCCCCTCGGCTTTGCAGCCGTCGTAGATCGAGAAGAGGTGCCCGCCCGAGAGCGTGAAGAGGTGGCTGACCCCGCGCGACTTCAATGCCTTGGCGACCAACCGCCCACCGTGCTCCGGCATTCGCCGAAGCCTATCGGCGGGGGTACCATCGCCGTTGCCCGGGTGGCGAAACTGGCAAAAGCGGCGCACTTAAAATGCGCTGCCCCTCAGGGGGCTTGCGGGTTCGAGTCCCGCCCCGGGCATTCGGCCGGCTAAAGCCCGCCTAAGTTTTTGTACCGACCGCAACTATCGCGCTGCTACGGTGTCCCTACTGACGACGACGCCATTCACAACGCCTTCCCTGGAGAGTGAAGCTTGGAGGCATCGGCTCTAACCCACGCCAGTCAGCGCGGACTTCTGGTCCGCCGCTCGCCCCTTCTCAAGCTGCAGGGGGACGCCAAGCTGATCGCCATGGCGCGCAACGGCAACGCCGGCGCCTTCGAAACGATCGTCGACCGCTACCAGGCACGGCTGCTGGGCTTCTGCCGGCAGATGCTGCGCTCCACCGAGGACGCCGAGGACGTGCTCCAAGAGGTCTTCGTCAACGCCTACCGGGCGATGCTCGCCGACGAGCGCGAGATCAACCTGCGGCCGTGGCTCTACCGGATCGCCCGCAACCGCTGCCTCAACCACCTGCGCAAGCCGACCGCCGACTCCCAGGAATCGATGGACATGGTGCCGGTCGTCGAGGCCGCCTCGACCGCCGAGCGGGTCAGCAACCGCGAGGAGTTCCGCCAGCTGCTCAGCGACGTCGGCAAGCTGCCCGAGACGCAGCGCTCGGCCCTGCTGCTGCGCGAGATGGACGCGATGTCCTATGAGGAAATCGCCGCCGCGATGGAGACCAGCGTTCCTTCCGTCAAGTCGCTGCTTGTACGGGCGCGGATCTCGCTCGCCGAGGCGAGCCAGGCCCGTCAGCTCACCTGCGGCGAGGTGCGGCTGGAGCTGGCCGAGGCCGCCGAGGGCCTGCGCAAGGTCACCGGCCCGGTGCGCCGCCACGTCCGCGACTGCGACGAATGCTCCGACTTCCGCGCCCAGGTTCGCTCCAACGAGAAGGCGATGGCGGCGCTGGCGCCGGCGGGCGCGCTGGTGGCGCTGAAGGGCTTCATCCTCTCCAAGCTCGGGTTCGGCGGCGCGTCGAGCGGCGCTTCCGCCGGCGCCGGCGGCGGTGCCGGCGCGGCCGGGGCGGGCGCCGCGGCGACCGCGACCAGTGCTGGGGCAGGCGCAGTTAGCAGCGTCGGCGCCGCCCTCGGCGGCAGCGGCGCGGCCGGCGGGATCGGCGCGGTCGGCGGCGCGATCGGGACCAAGGCCGTCGCCGGGGTCGTCACCGCGGCGGTCCTCACCGCCGGCGCGGTCGAGGTCAACCAGAAGGCCGATGTGAGCCCGGCGCCGAGGAGCAGCGCCCCTGCTCACGTCTCCGCCAAGCGAGGGCCCCTCTCGCTCGCCCAGCACCACGTGGCGCTGCCACCGGCGAAGCCGCGGTCTGCCGGGCAAGCCGCGACGCCGGCGGCGCAGCCTCCGCAGACGCCGGAACCGGCTGCCGACCCCGCTCCCGCCCCAGCGCCCGAGCTGACGTCCACCCCGCAGGCCGCCGCGCAGTCGAACACGACCGAGGTCGAGGCCGAATCGGCTCCCGCGAAGGGCTCGGCGCCGAACGTGACCGGGGCGAAGGCGCCCGGCGGCACCGCCGGCGCTCCGAGCGGCAGCGAAACCGTCGTCGTCACCGTGGGCAGCCCGGCCCCGCCGGCCGAAAGTACGCCGCCGGCCGAAAGCCAGCCGCCGGCCGAATCACCCCCGCCGAGCGAACCGCCGCCCAGCGAACCCGCGCCTGAACCGACCCCGGGCAGCTAGCCCAAGCCGATCACTTTCAGCCGCCGCGTCAGGCACTTCGCCGCGAACGCGCGGGTATCGGCGATCGAGAAGCCGAACAGCTCGTAGTCCTCGTCTTCCGGCGCCCAGGGCGGGGAGAGGACGCCCTCCGCCACCGGCACCGCTTCCTCCAGCGTGCGCTGGATCGCCTGCTTGCAGCGCTCGTCCTCGTGCGCCTTCTCGCGCAGGAAGACCGAGCCGAAGGCGACGTGGCGGTGCTCGTCGCGGGCGACGTTCTGGAAGCCCTCGACGAAGCCCGGCAGCGTCCCTTCGCGTTCGTTGAAGTCCATGATGAAGTGCTGGCCGGTGAGCGCCAGCATCCCCTCGATCACCATGTGGTAGAGGGTCACCGCCTCGACCAGCGCCTCGCTGTCCTCGGGCTCCTCTGAGAGGCGATCGGTGCGGCGCTTCAGCATCTCGTCGAAGAGCAGGCCGAAGTTCTCGTTGAGGTGCTCGGCGGTCTGCGCCAGCATCTGCGTCAACCCGTCGGCGTCGAGCACGCCGACCTCGCGGTAGAAGCGCTCGAAGAAGCGCACGTGGCGCGCCTCGTCGGCGATCTGCGTGCAGAGGAAGATCCTCTGCTCCTCGGTCGGGGCGGCGCGCATGATCGGCCCCAGCTCCTCGGCGACCTTCTGCTCGCCGATGAAGAAGGACGACAGCCCGTACATCCGCTGGAAGCGCTCTTCCTCCGGGAAGCCGGCCCAGTCCTCGCGGTCCTGGCTGAAATCGAGCTCCTGGGTCTGCCACTGCTGGCGCTCCCAGAGCCCGTACAGCTCCCCGTAGGTGAGCAGCTTGACGTCAGCGGTGCGGTCGGCGGCCTCGTTCAGCGCCGGGTCCGCCGTCGCCTGGAAATCGGCGCGCTCGGTCCGCGACTGGGTGCCGGTTACCTCCTTGGCCTCCATCGCCTCAGATGGTATGGCTCTCCCCCGGCTTCAGCAAGACGACCCGCGAGGAGGTCTTTTCCTCGACCTCGGCCTTGAAGGCGGCGGAATCCGTCTCGATCGCCGGGAAGGTGTCGTAGTGCATCGGGATGACGGTAGCCGCGCCGACGAGTTCGGCGGCGACCACCGCGTCGTGGCGGTCCATCGTGTAGTGGCCGCCGATCGGCAGCAGGGCGACGTCGACCCCGTGGCGCTGGCCGATCAGCTTCATGTCGCTGAACAGGCCGGTGTCGCCGGCGTGGTAGACGGTCGTCCCGCCGAGCTCGATCACGATGCCGCAGGCGGGGCCGATCGGGACCCCGTGCTCGGCGCTGAAGGGACTGTCCGAGGAGCCCGGGAGCGTGTTGGTGTGCCAGGCGGGCACGAGGGAGATGTGGCCCCACGCGAACCTGACCGTGCCGCCGAAGTTGGGGTCGCTGACCTGCTCGATCCCCCGCTCTTCGAGCCACTTCGCCAGCTCGACGATCGCCACGCAGTGGGCGCCGGTCCGCTTCGCCACCGGCACCAGGTCGGCCGTGTGGTCGACGTGGCCGTGGCTGACCGCGATGTGGGTCGGCTCGACTTCCTCCGCCGTGTGGACCGCGATCGGGTTGTTCGGCTTCAGGAACGGGTCGACCAGCACGGTCGTCTCCCCCTCGCTCAGCTCGAAGCAGGCCTGGCCGTGGAACTTGATCTCCATCTCTAGCGCTCTCCCTTCGGGTCTGGGGGTTCGAGTCCCTGCGACTCTTTTCCCCCGCTCATCTCCTCTTTCAATGCCCAGCCGACGGCGACTCCAACCATCATCCCCATCCTCGCCTCCTCGGCGAGCAGGGTCCGCACCGCGGCGATCCGCTCCTCCGGATCGGGGGCGGTGGCCGCCTTCAGCGACTCGCTCTCGTGCGACTCGCCGAACCAGCCGCCCTCGGCGAGGGCGGCGGCCAGGATGCGCTGCAGCTGCGGCGCCGCACGGGCGACGATCGTCTCGGCTTCGGCGAAGCGGTCGGCGTCGACCAACCGCTCAAGCGCGGCTTCGAGCCGCTCTGCGTCAGCGTCGTCGGCGGGCATGGGCAGCGCAGGTTATTCGGGCGGGCGCAGCGCCGACGCGGCGAGCCCGGCGAGGGCGCCGACAGCGCCGCCGACCAGGCCGGCGAAGACGTCGGCGGTCGACTCGAAGATCGGCAGCGCCAGCAGGACCGCCGCCGCCACCGCTACGCCGACCGCGTCGTAGTCCTGGTCGATCGCCTGGTGCGCCTCGGTGCGGCGGATCGCGAACCAGGCGGCGACGGCGCCGAGCGCCATCCCGTTGCCGCCGGCGATGACGGCGATGTCCCCCTGGGCGCTGGCGATGCCGCTGGCGACGAGCATCCCCAGCGAGCCGCAGGCGAGCAGCAGCACCGCGGTCGCGGCGCTGCCGAGGCGACGCTCGACTCCGGTGCCGAAGATGGCCAGGCCGACCGCGACGACAAACAGATAGCCGACGTCGAGGTAGGCGAAGGGGGCCGTGAAGAAGCGCCACCACTGGCCGTTCACGGGGACGACCAGGCCGCCGAAGGTGTCGAGGGCGCCGCCGCTCGCTCGCTCGGCCAGGAGCAGCAGCGCCGAGCCGAGGATCGCGGCCAGCGTCGCGTAGGGCCGGTGCGAGGCCACCGCGGCGCGGCTGGGCAGCTTGATGCGGAAAAGGCGACCGGCGGGACCGCGGCGTGGCTTCGGCTCGAGCCCGTCGCCGCGCCGCTCCAGCTTCGGCGCCCGCTTGCGCAACCGCGCCCCGCAGTAGGGGCACTCGGTGACGTAGGGACTGACCTCGGAGCCGCAGTTCTTGCAGATGACGCTGAGCTCAGTCTCGCTCATGGTCATTCGAGGATAACCGCCCGGTGGCGAGCGTTCGACAGGCGCCCCGGTGGCATACTGCTGGGGAACCCGTCTAGGTGCCCCCGATCTGGGCACACGAGGAGGAACAGAGCGTGGAGTTGAAGAGCCTGACCGAGCAGAAATCGCTTCTGGCCGAGCTGGCGCCCGGCAAACGGACCCGCCTGCGCCGCGTGCTTTTCGAGTTCGGACCGGGCAACGGCACCCTGATGCTGCTGCCGATCGACCAGGGGATCGAGCACGGACCGCGCGACTTCTTCCCCAACCCGGCCTCCAAGGACCCCGACTACCAGTTCCGCCTCGCCGCCGAGGCCGGCTACTCGGCCCTCGCCTGCCAGATCGGGATGGCGTCGAAGTACTACCCCGACTACGCCGGCCGGGTGCCGCTGATCCTCAAGGTCAACGGCAAGACCGACATCCCCTCCTCCTCGCAGGCATTCTCGACCTGCAACGCCAGCGTCGAGGATGCGGTGCGGCTCGGCGCCGACGCGGTCGGCTACACGCTCTACGTCGGCTCGCCGCGCCAGGACCAGGACCTGGCGCAGCTGCGCGGCGTGCGCGAAGGCTGCGACCGCTACGGGATGCCGCTGATCGTCTGGTCCTACCCGCGCGGCGAAGCGGTCGAAGCCAAGGGCGGCCCCAACTCCTTCTACGCGATCGACTACGCGGCGCGGCTGGCGATGGAGATGGGTGCCGACGTGGTCAAGCTCAACATGCCGAAGATCGACCCCGAGAAGGAAAAGGACGCGCCCGCCCCCTACAACGAGATGGAAGTCGACGAGGCCGAGGCGATCCGCCAGTGCGTCGAGTCGGCGGGCCGCTCGCTGGTCGTCCTCTCGGGCGGCTCCAGGGTCGACGACGAAACCGTCCTCACCCACTGCCGCGAGATCATGCAGGCGGGCGGCAGCGGCGTGATCTTCGGCCGCAACGTCTGGCAGCGCGAGTGGAGCGAGGCGCTGGAGATAATCGGCCAGATCAAGGAGACGCTACTCAGTAACGTGAGGCGCATCCCGTAGGCGGCCTATAACCGGCGCATCTCGGGGTCCTCGGTCGCTCGGGTCGGGTCACGCACGTTAGTGCGCTCCCCTCCCCTCGCTTCCTGCGTCCCCCGACCTGCTTGGTTCTAGACCGCCTGGTGTGGGGGGAGAAATTTTGGCGCTGCCGACTTAGTAGGCAGTGAAGCGGCAATGGATCGGCAGCATCGTCCTATTTATCGCGGTCGCCCTCCTGGTGCTACGACCGTGGGAGCACAACCCCGGTGCCGGTCCGAGAAACGCCTGGGCGCACGTGGTCAGAGTCATCGACGGGGACACGATCGAAGCGCGGATCGGCGATGCGGTGGAGGACGTGCGGCTGATCGGGGTGGATACGCCGGAGACGGTGAAGCCGGGCACGCCGGTGCAGTGCTTCGGCGAGCGCGCCTCGCACTTCACCAAACGGCGCTTGAGCGGGCGGCGGGTGCGGCTCGTCGTCGGCGTCGAACGGCGCGACGTCTACGGGCGCCTGCTCGCTTACGTCTATCTCGGCGCCCGCTTCTACAACCCGATCCTCGTCCGCCGCGGCCTCGCCCGCACCTTGACGATCCCGCCCAACGACCGCTTCGCGCCTCGCCTGCGCCGCCTCGAGCTGGCCGCGGGCCGCGCCGGGCGCGGCCTCTGGGGTGCCTGCCGATCGTGACCATCGTCACGCTCCACCGCTGCATGTCCTCGTGCAGCTTTGCTACGGTGCCCCGCGGCCCCTCGGGGGCCATTCCTCTATGAGAATGCGACAGAGCATCTCCCAGTTCGAGGTCGCCTTCGAGCAGGAGACGACCTTGGAGCGCCGCCGCCGCGAGCAGCTGCGCCGCCGCGCCGCCAACCGGTCGCGGGAGCGGCGCATGGCTCGCAACGAGCAGCACGGCAAAGTCCGTTTCAGCGTGCTTGCCGTCTGCCTCACCGCGACGGTCGTCGTCGTGGTCGTCTCGATGTTCGAGGCGCTGTCCTTCCTGATGGCCTAGAGCCTGTCTCTGGCCGTCACGAGTCGCCGAGCACCGTCCAGGTTGAATAGACTCGCGCGCCGATGGCACGACGCTCGCTGAAGCCACAGCTCAATCAGATCCGCGCCTGGGTGCGGCAGGGACGCACGGATGCCTGGATCGCCCATCAGCTCGAAATCTCCGCCGCGGAGCTGCGCGAGTTCCGCAAGCAGCACGACCTCACCCCCGATGGCGAGGACGCCGGCGGCGGCGAAGTCGACCTGCGCGACGAGATCGAGGCCGAGGTCGAGGCCGCGACGGCCGAAGAGACCGCCGAAGAGGAGGAAGAGCCCGAGGAGGACGAGGGCGAGGAGGAGAAGCCGGCCCGCAAACCGCGTACCCCCAAAGTCGCGGACGAGGACGAGGACGACGAGGAGGGTGCGGCGCGCCCGCGGCGGCGTCGACGGCGCGGCAGGCGCGGCGGTCGCGGCCGGCGCAAAGAGCTGGAGGCGACCTTCGACCACGGCGAGCGCGACGGCTACGGCCTCTGGCTCGACGCGGCGGTGAAGGACAACCCCGTCTACGCCGAGCACTGGGCCGGCAAGCGCGAGGTCACCGTCCGCATCGACGCCGACCAGATCGTCATTCGCCGTGCCGGCGACGGCTCGGACGGCGAGGACGCCGACTCAGACGAGTAGCTGGCGCCCCCCGGCGAAGTCCGTGGCGCCACGAAGGTAGAGCCAGAAGGCGGCGTCGGCCAGAGCACGGGAGTCGGCGGCGATCCCGGGTGCGGTGTCCATCGCCACCTGCAGGCACCAGTCCGTCCCCCGCCCATACAGCTCCGCCAGCTCGGCTGCCGCGAACGTCGGCCCGATGCGGCGGCGTAGCTCGTCCTGGATCGCGGTAACGACGCGATCAGCCTGCCGGCGCTCGCGCGGGCCCTCAATCGCCCGCAGCGTCCGCATGCCCTCCTCCCACTGGAAGAGCGCGTTCTCGAGCGGATAGCTCACCCGGACGAGGTTAGCGGCGGCGGCGCATGTCGGGCGCCCGTTCCAGGAACGCCAGGTCTTCGGCGGCGGCCTGACCGCGTGACCAGCGAAGAATCGCCCGCGAAATGGAGGCGTAGCCGGCCCGGTTCGGATGGAGCAGCTCGCGCACGCCCTGCCGGAGCCGGCTCAGGATTCCCGCGCCGGCGCCGTTGAAGCTCGAAGGCGTGCGCACCCAGGGTTCACGGTCGCAGATGGTGTGGTCGGGGCGGAAGGCCGCTTCGGTGTCCCCGACGTAGAAGACGGGCGCCCCGGTGTCGGCCCGGACTTCGGCGACGGTTCGGGCGATCGTTCCGTTCAACCGTCGCGAGAGGTCGTCCAGGAAGGCGATCTCCCCGGCGGAGATCAAGCCGTGCATGCGACCGCAATCGACCGGCGTGGCGGGCGTCGCCGCCGGGTAGGCGAGGACGACGATCGGCACGGGTCCACCGCTCGCTCCGGTCCTCGGACCGTTCACGACACGGTCGATCGCGAGGTAGGCGGGCCGCAGCAGCGAGGGCAGGGCTCGGAGTCGCGCTTCGACGAAGGGGTCGCTTGGCTGCGGGAGCGGATGCCACAGCGAGCCGGTGTAGATGAGACGGGCGCAGCTTTCCTCTCGGATCAGGCACGAGGAGCCGATGTCGGCGAAGCCGGCGTCGTTGCCGCCGAGCGTGAGCACGACGGCATCCACACCTTCGCGATCGCGAAGGCGCGCGAGCTGCGCCACCTGAGCGTCCTCGGTACTACCCGGTTGGGGCGCGAGGACGTCCGCCGCCACCGCGCCCGAGCAGGCGATGATGTGCGAGCTCGGGATGTCGAAGGCCTCGACCAGATAGGTGGCTCGGCTGCGGTGGCAGGGATTCTCCTCGGTGTCGGTCCCCGGCAGGTAGACGTCCGCGCCCTCGCCGGCCGAGTAGGAGTCGCCGAGGATCGCGATCTCGTTGCGGTCCAGGATCGGCCCGGCTTCTTCGATCGCGGCCGGCGCGCCCGGCTGCTGGGGAATTGCCCGCAGCGGCCGGTTGGCGGCGCCGCAGGCGTTGGGATCGAGACGGCCGCGGACCCGCCACACCGTGACCGGGCCGCTGCTCTCGATCGGCACGACCGCCGGCTCACCGCGCAGCCAGCGTGCCTCCGGCGAGGGGATCGGCTTGCCGGGCTCGATGAAGTTGAGGAACGGCGCCGTGACGAGGTAATCGAGGTCGGCGGCGTTGACCGCCGCGCGAAAGCCGGCGCAGCTCGGAATCGCGTTGAAGGCGCCGTGCGGCCCCTTCACCCCCAGGTAGCGGACCTGATTGGAGAGGTCGGTGCCGTAGAGGCCGTACTG
>Ga0075433_10003788_pt1 | contig 11715 bp, 8 predicted proteins | sample RhiMethybrSRZTD2_FD_75299 | JGI IMG/M metagenome (GOLD analysis project Ga0075433, IMG submission 75299) | Populus rhizosphere microbial communities from Tennessee, USA - Rhizosphere MetaG P. TD hybrid SRZTD2 | ecosystem: Host-associated > Plants > Roots > Rhizosphere > Soil | place: USA... | reverse complement strand
GTGCCATCGCCCATGCAGGAGATCACGGTCTTGCGGGGCGCGGCAAGCCGAGCGCCCAGGGCCGCGCCCAGCGCCCAGCCGAGGCCGCCGGCCGGCGAGGAGGCGAAGTAGGAGCCGGGCACGCGCATGCGGGTCTGCGAGGAGTCGAGATCGTATTCGTTCACCACGATGGTGTCGTCGTCCACGCAGTCGGCCACGCAGCGCGAGGCCCACGCCATGTCGATGGGCGAGTCGCGCTTCACGGCCTCGGCGCGCTTGTCCGCGAGGGCGCGGGCCTGCGCGCTCTCGTCCTCCCACTTCTTGCGCCGCTCGGCGACGGCCCGGGCGTCCACCAGGGGCCGGAGCGCGGCGGCGAGGGCGGCCAGGGTCAGGCGGGGGGCGCCCGCGAGCGCGCCCGCGGTGGGGAAGCCGCGCACGGGATAGCGCGAGTAGAGCGGATCCTGGCCGATCTGCACGATCTGGGCGTCGGGCGCCGGCCGGCGCAGCGCGGGGAACCACGGCGCGTCCGCCTCGACGACGATCACCACGTCCGCGGTGGCCAGATGGGGCCCCACGTCGAAGCCCGCGTGCAGGGGATGGTCCTGGGGGAAGTTGAGATACGTGCGGAAGGAATCCTCGAACACGGGCGCGCCGAGCGCCTCCGCGAGGGCGACCATCGCGGGTACCGCACGCGGGTCGCGGCCCGCGGCCTTGGTGAGAATGATGGGGTGGCGCGCGGCCGCGAGGGCCTTGGCGGTGGCGGCGATCTCCTCCGGCCCGGCCACCACCGGACCATTGGGCGCCTGTTGGGCGGGATCGGCGTACTCGAAGGTCTCGTGATGCTCGGCCAGCACCTCGCGGGGCAGGGTGAGGTACACGGGTCCCGCCGGCTCGCTGCGCGCGATGGCGAGGGCGCGATCGACCACCGTCTCGAGCTGGATGAAGTTTCGCAGCTCGTAGTCCCACTTCACGAACTCGCGCGCCATCCCGCCCTGGTCGAAGGCCTCCTGCGCCCAGTGGATGGGGCGGTCGCGGCTTCCCGCCATGCCCGCCTCGGTGATGGGCGTACGGCCGGCGGTGAAGAGGATGGGCACCTGCGAGCGGGCGGCATTGATGATGCCGCCCAGCGCATTGGCCGCGCCCACGATCACGTGCACCATCACCGCCTGCGGCTGGCCCGAGACCATGGCGTGGCCGTGGGCCATTGCCACCGCGGGGATCTCGTGAGGCACGGTGATGGGCTTGGGGCAGGCGAGGCCGTTGGCCTGCCGGCGAGCATAGGCCTCGATGAGCGGGGCGAAGTCCGTCCCCGCGTTGGCGAAGAGGTAGTCCACGCCGCGCGCCGCGAGCAGCTCGAGATAGGCGTCGGCGGTGCTCTCGATGGAAGCCGTCTTCTTCATGCGGGGATCCTCGCTCGATCCGGGGGTGGAGAGTCTGCGCTACGGTAGCGCGGTCTCATGTGCCCGTCCAGAGCGGCTTGCGCTTCTCGACGAACGCGGCGGCGCCCTCGCGGAAGTCGGCGCTGGTATAGGTGCGGGCGATGAGGTCGTCGCCGTCGGGCACGCCGCGATGGTCGCGAATGCGGCGCAGGGCCTCCTTGGTGACCTGGAGCGTGATGGGCGCGTGCTCCGCCAGCTCGAGGGCGATCGCCTTCACGCGGGCGTCGATCTCCTCGGGCGGGACGACCTCGTGCACGTAGCCGGCGGCGTGCGCCTCTGCCGCGCTGAGGAAGCGGGCGCGGAAGATCACGTCCTTCACGAGGGAGGGGCCCAGGAGATCCACGAAGCGCGTGTAGGTCTCCATGGACAGGCAATTGCCGAGCGTGCGCGCGATGGGCGCGCCGAACTTGGCGTCGGGGGTCGCGACGCGGAGGTCGCAGCACGCGGTGAGGTTGAAGCCGCCGCCAACGGCGAAGCCCTGGATCTGCGCGATCACCGGCTTCTTCACTCGCTCGAGCCTCGCGGAGCGGGCGGCGCCGTCGCGCTCGTAGGCCAGCCCGTCCTCCGCCGTTTCGAACACCTTGAACTGGCTGATGTCGGTGCCGGCGACGAAGGCCTTGCCGCCGGCGCCACGGAGCACGAGGACGCGGATGCTGTCGTCGGCATCCACCTCCTCGCACGCCTCGAGCAGGCGATCGTACATCGCCCATGTCATCGCGTTGCGCGTCTGCGGCCGGTTGAAGGTGAGGGTCATGATGGGCCCATCACGCGTGACGAGCGCGTCCTGATCGGCAGAAGTGCTCACGGGTGCCTCCTGGGGTGCGGTTGGTGGCCGGAGAATATCACCCGGCCGCGGAAACGTGCTAGCCTACGCCTCGCCATGGCGGGCGCGCTCGACGGCATTCGCGTCATCGATCAGACCCAGGTGATGGCCGGTCCCTTCGCGAGCATGCTGCTCGCGGACATGGGCGCTGACGTCATCAAGGTGGAGCCGCCGGAGGGCGAGCAGGCGCGCCACGTGGGCCTGGAGGCCGCGCCTGGCGTCGGCACCTCGTTCCTGGCGGTGAACCGCGGCAAGAAGGGCATCACGCTCGATCTGAAGCAGCCCGAGGGCGTGGCGGTGCTCAAGCGCCTCGTCGCCACCGCTGACGTGCTCGTCGAGAACTACCGCCCGGGCGTCGCGCAGCGGCTCGGCGTGGATTACGAGACGCTGTCCCCGATCAACGCGCGGCTCATCTACTGCTCCGTCTCGGGCTTCGGCCAGACCGGCCCCTACGCCTCGCGCGGCGGCTACGACCTGATCGCGCAGGGCATGGCCGGCATCATGAGCGCCACCGGCAGCGACGGGGGGCCGCCGGTGAAGGTGGGCGTGCCCGTCGCCGACCTCGGCGCCGGCCTCTTCGCGCTGCTGGGCATCCTCGCCGCGCTTCGCGCGCGGCGCATCACCGGCCACGGCCAGCGGGTGGACACCTCCCTCTACGAGGCCGCCCTCGCGCTCTCCGCCTGGGAAGCGACCGAGTACTGGTACACGGGCGAGATCCCCAAGCGCCTCGGCACCGCGCATCGGCTGAATGCGCCGTACCAGGCCTTCCGCGCCAGCGACGGCTACTTCACCGTGGGTGCGGCGAATCCCAAGCTCTGGCCCATCTTCGCCGGACTCATCGGGCGCCCCGAGCTGACCGGGGACCCGCGCTTCAAGGACGTGGGGGACCGTGTGAAGAATCGGCCCGCGCTCGAGAAGGAGATCGAGGTCGCCACCAGCAAGGAGACGCGCGCTCACTGGCTCGCGAAGTGCGAGGCCGCCGGTATCCCGGCCGGGCCCATCTACAGCATCCCGGAGGCCCAGGCGGATCCGCACGCCCAGGCGCGCGGCATGGTGCAGGAGCTCGTGCATCCGCAGGCGGGCCGCGTGAAGACGCTGGGCAATCCCGTGAAGCTCTCGCGCTCGCCGGCCGCCCTGCGGGCCGCCGCCCCGCTGCTGGGCGCCGACACCGACGCGGTGCTGGCCGGCCTCGGCTATGCCGCCTCCGAGATCGCGTCGCTCCACGCCCGCAAGGTGGTCTAGCCTCGCGCATGATCCGCTCGGTGCCCGGCCGCACCCCGAAGGTGCACCCCGACGCGTTCGTCGACATCGCCGCCCAGGTGATCGGCGACGTCACGATCGAGGAGGGCGCCAGCGTCTGGCCCTTCAGCATTCTCCGCGGCGACCAGGACAACTACGTGCGCCTCGGCCGCAACTCCAATGTCCAGGACAACTCCGTCCTCCACGTCACGCCGGAGTTCCCGTGCGTCGTGGGCGCCGGCGTGACCATCGGGCACCGGTGCGTCGTGCACGCCTGCACGATCATGGACAACGTGCGCATCGGGATCGGCGCGGTGGTGCTGACCGGCGCGGTGGTGGAGGAGAACGCCCAGGTGGGCGCGGGCGCAGTGGTGCCGCAGGGCAAGGTGGTGCCGGCAGGCTGGCTCGTGATGGGCGTCCCCGCCAAGCCGATCCGGAAGATGTCCGACGAGGAGCTGGCGGACATCCGGCGCAACGCGGTCGAGTACGTGGACCTCTGGCATCGTGACTATCGCGGGGTCTGGGACGTGCGCGATCAGCAGGATGGGCGCCGGGCATGAAGCCGCTGGCCGGCCTGCGCGTCATCGACTTCACCCAGGCGATGGCGGCGCCCTACTGCACGATGAACCTGGCCGACCTGGGCGCGGATGTCATCAAGCTCGAGCCGCCGGGCGAAGGGGAGCCCACGCGGCACCTGGGCGCTGTCCACAAGCGCGGCCACAGCGCGACCTTCATGACGATGAACCGCGGCAAGCGCGACCTCGCGGTGGACCTCAAGCAGCCCGAGGGAGTCGCTCTGGTCAGGCGATTGGTCAAGACGGCCGACGTGTTCGTCCAGAACTATCGGCCCGGCGTGGCGGAGCGGCTCGGGCTGGGGTATCGGGCGCTGAGCGAGGTCAACCCGCGCCTCATCTACTGCGCCGTAAGTGGCTTTGGGGGAACGGGTCCGTACGCGTCCCGGGGCGGTTACGACCTCATCGCGCAGGGCATGAGCGGGGTCATCAGCGTCACCGGCGACGAGGACGGCCCGCCCGCCAAGTCCGGCGTGCCCCTGTCCGACCTGGCCGCGGGGCTCTTCTCCGCCTACGGGATTCTCTGCGCGCTGGAATACCGTGATCGGACGGGAGAGGGGCAGCTCGTCGATACATCCCTGCTCGAGGCGGCCATGGCGCTCACGGTGTGGGAGGCCACGGAATACTGGGTGACCGGGGAAGCCCCGAAGGCGCTCGGCTCGGCTCACCGCCTCTCGGCCCCCTATCAGGCGCTGCGCGCCGCCGACGGCTACTTCACGGTGGGCGCCAACAACGACCGCCTCTTCGACGGCTTCTGCCGGGCCATCGGCCGCGCGGATCTTCGCGCGGATTCGCGCTTCGCGAGCGGAGCAGGGCGGCGCAAGCACCGCAAGGCGCTGATCGTCGAGATCGAGAAGACGACCGTGACCGAGGCGCGCGCGTTCTGGCTCGAGCGCCTAGACAAGGAGGGCGTGCCGGCCGGCCCCATCAACAACTACGCCGAGGCGCTCTCCGATCCGCAGACCCTCGCGCGCCGCATGGTGGTGGACCTGATCCACTCCGGGGCGGGCCCCATCAAGGCGCTCGGCGTGCCCGTGAAGCTCTCCGACACGCCCGGGGCCGTCGATCGGGCGGCGCCCATCCTGGGCCAGGACACGGAGGACATCCTCGTGGAGCTCGGCTACACCGAGGACGAGCGGAAGGATCTGGAAGCGCGCGGCATCGTGCAGAGCTGGCCGCAGCGCTAGGCCGGGGCGTGAGGCAGAGGATTTGCCTCGGGATGGAGGGCGTTGATCGCCCATCCCAGGTCGAGCCGCTCACCGGTCCAGGTCGGGAGGCCCGTGCGCGGCGTGATGCGCAGACCGTTCGCATCGTTGACGGTCTCAATTGGCGCGACCACATCTCCGGCGCGAAGAGGCGGCGGGGGCGCATCCAGCAGAGGCTGTCCGTTCGGCCGCCAGAAGTGAATGGCGCCATCGACATCTCGTGCGACTCCATACCCCTCCTCGTGAACCGACCGATGGTGGCGCCGGCAGAGCATCACGAGATTGGAGAGCGTCGTCGGGCCGCCCTGCGCCCAATGCCGGATGTGGTGTCCTTGGCCCACGCGCACGCTGCAGCCTGGAAACCGACAGCCCTGGTCGCGATGTTGGAGCGCGCGCCTGAGGGCCGGAGGAATCGTCCGGGTTCTCGCCGCCACCTCCACGGCCCGCCCGGCCGCGCCGTGGCTCATGAGTATGCGGTTGGAGTCACAGGTGAGTCGCTGCGACGTTTCAGCTGAAACGCGCGTACCGTCCTCCAGCGCGGTCTGGCCTGCGCGATCGACATTGGCCAGGACGTCGGCGTCGACGTGAAGCACGACCTGATAGCGCTCGCCGGGCGCCCCCGGGTCGAGCTCGTGGTGGAGGGCGCTCTCCGCGATCAAGCCAAGACCGTCCGCGTGCTGCTGGGGGATGGTCGGCGCCTCGTTCGCCTTGTCCGTGACGTCGCCGGCCGGTCGCCACGGGTAGAGCTTCTCTCGGGCCGCGGCCAGCGCTTTCACGACGAGTGCCCCCACTTCAGGCTCGAGCCGCCCTCGAATGACGAACATGCCATCATCGTCCTGATGGATGTGAAGACCTCGTGCCGCATGCTGTTGCTTGATCTCGCGGGCCTCGGCGAGCCGATCGACACGCCGCCAGCTCCGTACGATGCGCTCGACGTGAAACGTGGCTCCCGCACGCCCGATCGCCAGGAGCCTCGCTTCCGTCTCGGGGATTGCCACGCGCGTGAGGGCCCGCACCTTCGAGTAGGACAACTCTCCGCGGCCGAACGCGTCGGCCAGCATGGGGAGGCCTGCAAGGGCTCGAGCCACGCGCACGTGTTCGCGCGCCGCGCTCAGATCGAGCCCGATTCTCCAGGAGAGCCAATCGGCGCAGGAGCGGAAGCCGGTGTTCCAGCCCTTTTTGGCATCGAACTCCCGGATGAGAGCCAGGAGCCGCGCGGTGGCCGCGCTCAGGTGGGCGGCCAGCTCGGCGATTTCATCCCCGAGTTGCTCGAGCTCGGCGACACGCGGGTGCGTGGGGACCAGGATGGGCAACGAGTCACGCATGATGAGTCCTCCTCCATTCGTGACTCTACTCCCGGGTTTTCCGCTGTCGGAGATGTGACGGAGACGAGCGATCTTCGTGGCGAGAATGGTTTGTGGTGGCGGCCGGTCGGATCAGGGAACTCTATGCGCGGAAGACACGTAGGGCCGCCGCATTTCGGTGCCTGCGACTGTGCGGACGGGTGGTATCTCGAAGTGTGTCAAGTGAGGAAATAGCGTGAACGAAGACCGGTACGGGCTCCCGCTGACATCGGTCTCGTCGCGCGCGATGGAGGCCTACCGCGCGGGGGTGGATCGGATCCTCCTCGCCGTCCCCGGCGCGGATCAGGCCTTCGAGGAGGCGCTCGCCGCCGATCCCTGCTTCGCGCTCGCCGCGATCGGTCTCGCGCGCACGCATCAGATCCACGGCCGCATCCCCGAGGCGCAGGCGGCGGGGCGGCGGGCGCGCGCGCTGACCGGCGGGCTCACGCGCCGCGAGCAGCAGCACGTGGCGGCGATCGGCACCTTGCTGGACGGAGACGCGAGGGGCGCGCTGGCCGCCGTGCGCGCCCACGTAGGGGAGTTCCCGCGCGACGCCCTCGTGCTGAGCCTCGCGGTGGGAGCCTTCGGGCTCATCGCGTTCAGCGGGCGCGTGGATCACAACGCCCTGCTCCTCGGGCTGCTCGACGAGCTGGCGCCCCACTACGGCGACGACTGGTGGTTCGCCTTCGCGCACGGCTGGGCGTTCAACGAGGCGCGCCGGCCCCTGGAGGCGCGGACGCTGATGGAGCGCGCGCTCGCGGCGCAGCCGCGCAGCGCCAACGCGGCCCACGGGATCTCGCACATCTGCTACGAGACGGGGGCGGGGGACGAGGGCGCGCGCTTCCTCGCGGGCTGGCTGCCGGCCTACGAGCGGGCCACGCCGCTGCACTGCCACCTCTCGTGGCATCTCGCGCTGTTCGAGCTGGCGCGGGACGACACCGACGCCGCGCTGCGCGTCTACGAGGACGCGATCGCGCCGAGCGCCTCGATCGCGCCGCCGCTCAACACGCTCAGCGACTCCGCCGCCTTCCTCTGGCGACTGGGCCTCTACGGGGCCCCCGCCGCCCCGGCGCGGTGGCAGCCGGTCCGAGACTTCGCGGCACAGGCCTTCGCTCGCCCAGGCCTCGCCTTCGCCGACATCCATGCGGCCCTCGCCTACGCGGGGCATGGCGACGGGGCGGCGCTGGCGCGTCTCGTCGAGGCCTTCCGCGAGGCCGAGCGGGCGGGGCGCCTGCCGTCGGGGCCGGTGCCCGCCGCGCTCGCCGAGGGCGTGGGTGCGTTCGCCGCGGGTGATTACGAGGGGGCGATCCGGCACATCGAGCCGGTGGCCGAGGCGGTGATCCGCCTGGGGGGTAGTCACGCCCAGCGGGATATCTTCGAGGAAACCCTGATCCAGGCGTACTTGCGCGCCGGCCGGGCCGCGAATGCGGCCCGGCTCCTCGAGCGGCGCCTCGCCCGTCGCCCCTCCGCCCGCGACCGGGAGTGGCTGACCCGGGCGAGGGGGTCTGGGGGGCCGTAAACCCTTGTAGAACCGACCAAACCCCCTTGACAGCCCTAGGGGGCTCGGCTACACTCTCGCCACTTCACGGGTCTGATAGAGGAACGCTTCCCACCTGAAATGGCGACGGTCTCCAAGGGTGCAGACGCATGACACGCGCGACGGCCGCCGCCGCCGGCGCGCTCGACCCCGCGCTCGATACCTTCCCCAAGCTCGTCGTCGATAATGCGCGCCGCCTCGGCGGCAAGGTCGCCGTGCGCGAGAAGGACCTCGGGATCTGGCAGGCGCATGGCTGGAGCCAGTACCTGACGGAAGCGCGCCTCATCGCGCTGGGGCTGGCCTCGCTCGGCTTCGCGCGGGGCGACAAGACCGCGATCGTGGGTGACAACCGCCCCGCGCTCTACTGGACGATGCTCGCCACGCAGGCGCTCGGCGGCGTGCCCGTGCCGCTCTATCAGGACTCGATCGAGAAGGAGATGCAGTTCATCGTGGACCACGCGGAGGCGCGGTTCGCGGTGGTGGAGGACCAGGAGCAGGTCGACAAGCTCCTGCATGTCCGCGAGGCGTGCCCGCGCCTCGAGTACATCATCTACGGCGATCCGCGCGGCCTCCGGCGCTACAAGGACGCGTGTCTGCTGAGCCTCGCCGAGCTCAAAGAGCGCGGCGAGAAGCTCGACCGCGAGCGGCCGGGCTACTTCGAGCGCGAGCTCGCCGCGGGCAAGGGCGACGACGTCGCCATCTTCTGCTACACCTCGGGCACCACGGGCCAGCCCAAGGGCACCATGCTCACGCACCGCAACCTCATCCTCACCGCGCGGAACGCGGCGGCGCTGGAGGGGCTGCGGCCGGACGACGAGGTGATGGCATATCTCCCGATGGCCTGGGCGGGCGACCACCTCTTCTCGTTCGCGCAGTCGGTGGTCGCGGGCTTCGCCATCAATTGCCCGGAGAGCCAGGCCACCGTGCTCCAGGACCTCAAGGAGATCGGCCCCACCTACTTCTTCGCGCCGCCCCGCATCTGGGAAAACCTCCTGACGTCCGTGCTCATCCGGGTCGACGACGCGTGGGCGCCCAAGCGTGCGATGGTGCGGTTCTTCCTCGAGGTGGCGCGGCGGATGGAGCGGGCGCGGCTCGCCCACCGGGCGCCCGCGTTCCTGGACCAGCTTCTCGCGCCGCTCGGCCGGCTGCTCGTCTACGGCCCCCTGCGCGACAATCTGGGCATGCGGCGGATCCGGGTAGCTTACACGGCCGGCGAGGCCATCGGGCCCGAGCTGCTCGAGTTCTACCGTTCGCTCGGGGTGAACGTGAAGCAGGTGTACGGGATGACGGAGTCGAGCGCGCTGATCTCCATCCAGCGAGACGGCGACGTCAAGCTCGACACCGTGGGCACGCCGCTGCCCGGCGTCGAGATCCGCATCGCCGAGTCCGGCGAGGTGCTCTTCCGCAGCCCCGGTATGTTCCGCGGCTACTACAAGAACGACGCCGCCACGGGGCAGACGATCGAGAACGGCTGGGTCCACACCGGCGACGCCGGCGTCTTCGATCGCGACGGGCACCTGAAGATCATCGACCGCGCCCGCGACGTGGGCCGGCTCGCCACCGGCACCCTCTTCGCGCCGAAGTACCTCGAGAACAAGCTCAAGTTCTCGCCCTTCATCAAGGAGGCGGTGTGCGTGGGCGACGGGCGGCCGTACGTGGTGGCCCTCCTCAACATCGACCTCGCCGCGGTGGGGAACTGGGCGGAGCGACGCAACCTCGCCTACACCTCGTACGCGGACCTCGCGCAGAAGCCCGAGGTCTACGAGCTCGTGCGCGAGGCGGTGGGCCGCGTGAACGCGAGCCTCGCCGAAGACCCCGAGCTCACCGGGGCGCAGATCCGCAAATTCCTGGTCCTGCACAAGGAGCTGGATGCCGACGACCAGGAGATCACGCGGACCCGCAAGGTGCGGCGCGGCTTCATCGCCCAGAAGTACGCGGCGCTGATCGAGGGCTTGTACTCGGGGGCGGCCCACGTCAACGTGGAGGCCCAGGTCACCTACGAGGACGGGCGCGTCGGGACCGTCCGCGCCGACGTGCGCATCGCCGACGCCGCGGTGGCGGTGGGGGCCTGATGCGGGAGCCCGTCCGCCACGCGCCGCTGCTCGAGGTGGACGGGATCAGCGTGCGCTTCGGCGCGGTGCAGGCGCTGGATCGCGTGAGCCTGTCGATCGGGCGCGGCGAGATCGCGGCCATCATCGGGCCGAACGGGGCGGGGAAGACGACGCTGCTCAACGTGATCAGCGGCTTCTACCATCCCTACGAGGGCCACATCCGCTTCGACGGCAAGGACCGCACCCACCTCAAGCCGTTCGACGTGGCCGCGCTGGGCATCGCGCGCACGTTCCAGAACGTGGCGCTGTTCAAGGGTATGAGCGTCCTCGACAACATCATGACGGGCCGCCTGCTCAAGATGCGCGGGAGCTTTCTCCTGGAAGGCCTCTACTGGGGCCCGGCGAAGCGCCAGGAGCTCGCGCACCGGGCCTTCGTCGAGCGCATCATCGATTTCCTGGAGATCCAGGCCATTCGCAAGACCTCGGCGGGCCGGCTGCCCTACGGGCTCCAGAAGCGTGTGGAGCTGGCGCGCGCCCTCGCCGCCGAGCCGACCTTCCTCCTCCTCGACGAGCCCATGGCGGGCATGAATCTCGAGGAGAAGGAGGACATGTGCCGTTTCATCATGGGCGTCAACGACGAGTTCGGGACGACGATCGCCCTCATCGAGCACGACATGAGCGTGGTCATGGACATCTCCGACCACGTGATCGCCCTCGACTACGGGCGCAAGATCGCCGACGGGACCCCGGACGAGGTGCGCGCGAACTCCGCGGTGATCGACGCCTACCTGGGGGTGGCGCATGCTTAGCCTCCTCCACGCCGTGCTGGTGGCGCCGTTCGTGGACATGGCGAGCGCGCCCACGTTCCTCGCGGAGGTCCTCATCGGCGGGATCGCCGCCGGGCTCATGTACTCGCTCGTCGCGCTGGGCTTCGTCCTGATCTACAAGGCCTCGGGCGTGTTCAACTTCGCCCAGGGCGTCATGGTCCTGTTCGCCGCCCTCACCCTGGTGGGCCTCATCGAGAAGGGGCTGCACGTGGCCCTGGCTCTGCTGGCCACGATCGCGGTCATGATCGCGCTCGCCTTCGGCATCGAGCGGGTGGTGCTGCGTCCGCTCGTCAACCAAGCGCCCATCATCCTGTTCATGGCGACCATCGGGCTCAACTTCTTCCTCGAGGGATTCGGCGAGATGCTGTGGGGCGCCAACGTGAAGAAGCTCGACGTGGGCGTGCCCGACGAGTCCGTGAAGGTGGCCGGCATCCTCATCAACAAGCTGGAGATGTCGGCGGCGGCCACCGCGGCGGTGCTGGTGGGCGTGCTCGCGGTGTTCTTCCAGCGCACGAGGATCGGGCGCGCCCTTCGCGCCGTCGCCGACGATCACGAGGCGGCGCTCAGCATCGGGATCCCGCTCAAGACCATCTGGGTGGTGGTGTGGGCGGTGGCGGGGCTGGTCGCCATCGCCACCGGCATCATGTGGGGCGCCAAGAGCGGCGTGCAGTTCAGCCTGTCGCTGATCGCGCTCAAGGCC
>Ga0075433_10003785_pt1 | contig 11717 bp, 8 predicted proteins | sample RhiMethybrSRZTD2_FD_75299 | JGI IMG/M metagenome (GOLD analysis project Ga0075433, IMG submission 75299) | Populus rhizosphere microbial communities from Tennessee, USA - Rhizosphere MetaG P. TD hybrid SRZTD2 | ecosystem: Host-associated > Plants > Roots > Rhizosphere > Soil | place: USA... | reverse complement strand
GTTGATCTGGTTGTCGCCAAGCACCTTCCCCACCATCCCGATCACCCCCGGGCGATCGATATTATGGATCAAGAGCATGTGACCTTCCGGCACAACCTCAACGTTGAATTGATCGATCTCTACGACGCGCGGATCTTTCTTGTGATAGAGCGTGCCGGCCACCTGATACGGTTTTTTACCCGCCTCCACTCGAACTCGGATCAAGCTCGTGAAGTCTCCTGCATCGGAGCTCTTCACTTCCTTGACCTGGATCCCCCGCTCTCTGGCAACGATGGGGGCGTTCACATAATTGACTGGGGCTTCCATGATCGGAGTCAGTAATCCCTTCAAGACCGCAATCGTCAACGACGCCACCGACAGTGTAGCCACTTCCCCGCTGTACTCGACCGTCAGCGACTCGATCCCACCTTCACAGAGCTGGGTTTGGAACTTGCCGAGTTGTTCGGCCAGAGAGAGATAGGGCTGAAGCCTCGGCAGCAACTCCGGAGAGACTGACGGAATATTGACGGCTCCCCGAGCAATTCCCTTGGTGAAGTAATCGACAATCTGCTCAGCGATCCCGACGGCCACATTTTCCTGCGCCTCCGCGGTCTGAGCGCCGATGTGAGGGGTACAAATAAAATTTTCCAACGTCAACAACGGGTTGTCTGCCTTCACCGGTTCTTCCTCAAACACATCAAACGCCGCCGCAGCCACGTGCTTGCTTTTCAAGGCTTCGAACAAATCGCCTTCGTGGATAATCCCACCGCGCGCGCAATTTACAATCATGACACCCGGCTTCATTGTGGCAATGGCCTGGGCATTGATGATGCCCTTCGTTTCGGGCGTCAATGGCGTGTGGACGGAAATAATCTCCGCCCGCCGAAACAACTCGGCCAGCTCCACCATCTCGACACCCATTTTCTGCGCCCGATCAGCCGCCAAATAGGGATCAAAGGCAATCACTCGCATCCCGATGCCTTGGGCCAATTTCGTCAAATGACTCCCAATCTGACCGACTCCGACGATGCCAAGCACCTTGTTGTAAAGCTCGACCCCCATGAACTTGTCTTTTTCCCACTTGCCTGCTTTTACCGAAGCCGTCGCTTGTGGAATCCGTCGACTCATTGCACAGATCATCGACATCGTGTGCTCAGCAGTTGTGACCGTGTTCCCACCCGGCGTATTCATGACCACGATGCCCCGACGGGTGGCCGCGGGGGTATCGACATTGTCCAAGCCAGACCCGGCCCGCCCCACGACTTTCAGTTTCTCGGCTGCCGCGATCAGCTCCGCTGTAACTTTCGTCCCGGACCGCACAATCAAACCATCAGCGTCTTTGATCTCCCTGAACAACTCTTCCTTCGAAAGCTTGGATTTGACGACCACGGTAAATCCGGCTTTCTCGAGAAGATCCACCCCTTGTTTGGAGAGGCTGTCGCTAATCAGAATTTTCATCACAGTCCCGATTCATCTGCCGTCATGAGTTCGCCGAGGTCTGAACCCTACGCCATGAGTATTTCTTGCGCCTTGGCCACACCGCTCCCAAGCTTCACGGGGTGCCCTAACCCTTTGACTACCATTTCAACGGCTGCCACAGCCATGATGATATCAAAGCGGTCCATGTAGCCCATGTGAGAGAGCCGGAAAATCTTTCCCTTCAAATGGTCTTGTCCACCGGCCGCTGTCACACCGTATTGGACACGCAGATTCTTGTAAATAGCCTGTCCGTCCACGCCTTCCGGCGCTGAAATCGCGGTGAGGGCATCGCTGGGCGACTCTTTCGGAAACAAGGCCAGCCCGGCGCCCTGTATCCCTTCACGCATGGCCTTCGCGAGCATGGCTTGGCGGCCGAATACCCCTTCAAGCCCCTCCGCCTTCATCATCTTGAGCACTTCTTGTAAGCCGACTATGAGGGACACAGCCGGCGTATAGGCCGTTTGATTCTTGAGCTGATTCTCGTGCTCTTTCTTAAAATTGAAATAGAACGCCGTGTTCTTCACTTTCTCTGCCAGCTTCCAGGCTTTGTCACTCACGCTCACAAATGCGAGACCCGGTGGGAGCATCAGCGCCTTTTGCGACCCCGTCACCACAACATCAACCCCCCATTCATCGGTCTTGATGTCGAACACTCCGAGAGCGGTAATGGCATCCACCACAAGAATGGTCTCGCCATAAGGCTTTACGATCTCCGCAAGGGTCTTGACATCATGTGCCACACCGGTGGATGTTTCGCTCGCCTGGACATACACCGCCTTGATTCCCGGATCCTTTTTCAAGGCATCCGCCACCGTCTGGGGATCAACCGCACGCCCCCATTCCACCTTGATTTCCGTCACTTCTGCGCCGAACGTCTTGCAGAGCTTGGTCCATCGTTCTCCAAATTTTCCCCCATTAATGGTGAGGGCCTTGTCACCGGGAGAGAGAAAGTTGGACACGGAACCTTCCATACCTCCGGTTCCTGAAGCTGCCAACATGAGCACATTGTTTTTCGTTTGGAACAGCCACTTGAGTCCATCACGGACTTCCGCGAACACTTTATCGAACTCGGGGGCACGATGATGAAACATGGGCCGCGCCATGGCCAGCAACACTTCAGGAGGCACAGGCGTCGGACCTGGAGCCAGCAAATACCGTTTCAGCATTAACTGATCCTCCTACCTCAGGCTATATCGTAAAAAATCTTACGCGGGAAGGTGGGACGATACCATTGCCTCCCAAAATCTGTCAAGGCGAGGAATCGTGTAGACATGCGATTTTTCAGACTGTTGAGGTCGTTTCATACCGGCAAGACTTCCCCTTACAATCTTGTGCGAATGCTGTGTGCCTGGTCTCTGTACTACGAAGGAGGGGCGTCATGCGACTTGCAATTCCTTGACACGAGCGCAGTCCATCGATAGTCTAGCCTCACAGACGATGACGAACCTCACACACAAGACTGATTTACCCCGCCCTTCGATAATGCTACCCAGGCCAGGACATGCCGTCCTCCCGATGGGGCTGATCCTCGGAGTGTGGTTCACCTTCTCTGCTCCTTCAATTATTATGGTAGCGCAGGCTGCTACTCCTTCAGAACCCACGATCATTGAACGATCTGCTCTTGCGGATGAGAATGCCGCGACGGAAGACGACCCGGATGAAAACCTGGTCCCCCTCGATACCGAAGGCCCGCCACCGGAAGCCCTCCTCCCTCCCGCAGCCTCGACGAGCAGCGTTCCGAGGACTGAAGACCTCTTACAGCTGAACCCGGCAGGAAATTCACCCACGACCGCGCGATTTTCAGACGCCTTGAATCCTCCGGCCGAACTGTCCCTGACACAGGACCCCTCTCGAAACACCGCAATTCAAACACCCTATGTGAGCTACAATGTCCCGATTGTCATGGACCCCTCAGTCCAGGCCCACATTCGCTACTTCAATACGGCCATCCACGATCGCTTTGAACAGTGGCTCCTCCGACTCAGCCGCTATCGGCCTCTTGTCGATACCATCTTCACGGAATTTCACCTCCCGAGCGATCTGGTCTACCTCTCTCTAGTGGAAAGCGGCTTCAACCCCCACGCCTACTCACGGGCCAAAGCTACGGGCCCCTGGCAGTTCATGAAGGGTACAGCGAAGGCCTATGGGCTCCGTGTCGATCATTACGTTGATGAACGCCGCGACCCCATCAAGTCAACGGTTGCTGCGGCACGCTACCTCCGCGATCTCTACGACCTCTTCGGTGACTGGCCACTCGCGATGGCTGCATATAACGCCGGAGAAGGTAAGGTGATGCGAGCGCTTCACAAAGCCCGGGTTGAAAGCTTTTCCGAGATTTCAAAGACACGACTGATTCGGCGCGAGACGAAAGAATATGTGCCGCGATTCATGGCCGCCACGATTATCTCCAGAAACCCCGATCGATATGGCTTCACTCAGGAGTCTGCCGAACCACATCAATTTGAAGAAGCGATCATTACACGGCCCGTCCATTTCCGCGCGATCGCCAATGTCACCGGTATTCCCTATGAAGAGCTTCGGCTCCTCAATCCTGAGCTGCGGCGAGACGCCACTCCCCCCGGCGACGAGACCTACCACCTGAAGGTTCCCGTGGGAACGAAAGTGAAAGTGGAACAACTGCTTGATCACATCCCGACATACAAGTTTCCACCGAGTTCGGCAAAAGCTCAATTTGTGACCGCCGGGGCCGCTCACTGGTATAAAGTCCGCATGGGAGACACGTTGAAAAAAGTGTCAAAACGATTCCATGTCCCGCTCAAGACGCTCAAGACGAAGAATAACCTCTCCGACTCAACGATTCGACCAGGCGACTTTCTCATGATCAGCCGCTAACCCCGCATTGACATAATCTCTGTGCTCGTCCGCCCAGCCCCCGGCGGCTACTTCACCCACCCATCCTGAGTCCGCCAAGAGAGCATCTTTGCCCAGGGACGCACCTCTTCCCAAACCTTTCGAGTGCGCGATGGGCGCAACTCCCCAAGCATTGATTTCGAATATCTCACCTGAGTTGCGCGGCTATCCCGCTAGGGATTCTTCTTGTCCGGTGAGGAAGGAGGAGCCGACGGGGTGTTCTGTACCGGAGCACTGGTTGGAGCAGTCGACGTCGAGGCGGGCGTGGAGTCCTGCGATTTCTTGACATCCATGATTTTGGTTCGAATCGTCGCTTCACTGGTGAAAGGAGAATTCGGATAGGTTTTGATCAGTTCTTGATAGCGAGCCAACGCCGCCTCAGGGCGCGATTGTGATTCCTCCAGGCGCGCCAGTTCATATAACGCTTGATCCCGATTCAATGTACCGGGGGTCTCCAAGATTCTGGTGAGAGCCTTCACGGCTTGGTCCCGGTCTCCCTTGAGCAAGTAGAGGTACGCCAAACGTTGTTGCACCAACCCCGCCATTGAGAGATTCGAACTGTAGGAAGCAAGAAATCGCTGGTAGGCCTCAATAGCCCCGCTCTGGTCATTGGCCTGGACCAACGTATTTCCCAAATGATACAAGGCGAGTGGTGCTGTGGCGGTTCGTGGATATTGATCGACAATTTGCCGATACTTCGCGATCGCTTCCTTGAGGGCCTGATCAGCCTTCTGAGGATCGCTGGCAGATGGAGCCGTCAAGAAGCGCATGGCCTCTCGCTCCAGATCTTGTGCTTTCTGCGCAGCTTGGTGGTCAACATAAAAGACCCCTCCGACCACGGCGGCCGCGAGTATCACCACTCCCAGACTGATGAGCAAGGGACGTAGATACCCCTGTGAACTATGCACCGTATGGTCAAGCCAGCTCAACATGTGGGCTTCATCGACTGGAAGCGTTTTCGCCGGGACCTTGATACGGTAGCTCATGGATGGATACGTCGGAGAGGGTGAGGCCTGTTTCCTCGGATTGTGTGCGCGCTTATACTAAGGATGTCACGATTTTGTCAATGAGGCAACTGTTACGTGTCGGTTACCAGAAGGCACTTTCGCTCCCCCCTCAACAATGAGCCAAGTCACATGCATGAGAAACGACTACATGAATTGGCTGCGCAACATCTGACCAGGCACATCACTCCGCTCCATTCCGGTGTCGGTCCTGTGGTTGAGATAGCGGGGCGCCAGATCCTCCTACTCGCTTCGAACGACTATTTGGGAATGGCTACGCACCCGGAAGTGGTTCAGTCGGCCATAGAGGCGACACGACGGTTTGGCACCGGGGCCGGCGCCGCTCGGTTGATCTCAGGCTCGCTGCCACCGCATCAAGAGCTCGAGTCTGTCCTGGCACAGTTCAAAGGGACCGAAGCCGCACTGACATTTAGCTCCGGCTACCTGGCCAACATCGGAACCATTCCTGCACTGATCGGACGAGGCGGGTTGATCCTGGCCGATCGTTTATGCCACGCAAGTCTGATCGACGGCTGCCGTCTGAGTGCAGCCGACTTTCGAGTCTATCGCCACAATGATACCGATCACCTGCAGTCCCTTCTGTCCACACGACGCAAGTCGCGGCGGACCCTGATTGTAACCGATGGGCTGTTCAGTATGGACGGAGACCTGGCATCGTTTCCCGAACTCTGGCGGTTAGCCCAGAACTATGAGGCCGAACTCTATGTCGACGATGCCCATGGCACAGGTGTAATGGGGCCGCATGGACGGGGAACGGCCGAACACTTCGGCCTTGATGCAGACCTCCCTTTTCAAATGGGAACTCTGGGCAAAGCCTTCGGTAGTAGTGGCGCCTATCTCGCCGGGTCCTCGACATTGATCCACTACCTCATCAACACAAGCCGGTCCTTCATCTTTACCACGGCACCCTCACCGAGTTCGGCTGCTGCAGTCACAGCTGCGTTGCGAGTCATGCAACGAGAACCGGAGCGACGTGCACGCCTGTGGGCCAACCGTGAACGGTTGTTCTCAGGATTGAGGCAACTGGGCTTCCGCTTATCCCACAGCGTCAGTCCCATCATGCCGATCCTCGTCGGCAATGCCGAAACCGCCATTTCGTTTGCCGAACACCTGTTCACTGAAGGCGTGTACGCGCCGGCGATTCGTCCTCCAACCGTTCCGGACAACACCAGCCGCATCCGCGTCACGGTGACATCCGAGCACACCTCCAACCACATCGATCACGCCCTCACCGCATTTCAGCGCGCAGGACAATCGGTAGGAGTGATCTGATCAAATTCTTCACCTCTGTACGTAAGCTACCGAAGGATTCACGTAACCGCTTCCGGCTATTTTCTTGCTTTCTGATTACCCTGTGGCATGATGCTCCCACGTAGTCTTGAAGACCGGCAGCCATCATCTCACTACCCTTACACTTACCGAGGAGTCCTCTTCATGGATATTTCGAAGCTCCTGACCTTCACGGCAAAGGAGGGCGCGTCGGATTGCCACATCAGCGCCGGCGAACCACCGATGATCCGTATGAACGGGGACCTCAAGAAACTCGATCATCCCGCACTCACCACAGAAGAGACGCACGCGTTGATCTATGACATGATGAGCGATACCCAGCGGAAAAATTTTGAGGAGAAGCGCGAGTGTGACTTTTCCTTTGAATTAGGCGACATCGCCCGGTTCCGCGTCAATGTCTTCATCCAACACCGCGGGCTTGGAGCCGTCTTCCGAAACATTCCCACCGAGATCATTCCGATGGAAAAACTCGGCATGCCCCCGATCGTGCGGCAGCTCTGCGATCGGGAAAAAGGGCTGATCTTGGTGACCGGCCCAACCGGGTCCGGTAAATCAACGACACTGGCCTCCATGGTCGATTACTTGAACAACACCTTCGAAGGCCACATCATCACCATTGAAGATCCGATCGAGTTCATCCACAAGACGAAAAAATGCCTCGTGAATCAGCGGGAGATGGGTGTCCATACGCTGTCGTTCGCGAACGCGTTGAGGGCCTCCCTTCGTGAAGACCCGGACATCATCCTCGTGGGTGAAATGCGCGACCTGGAAACCATCCAGCTCGCGCTGACTGCTGCGGAAACGGGACACTTAGTCTTTGGGACACTCCACACCTCCAGTGCACCAAAAACGATTGACCGCATCATAGACGCCTTTCCCCCAAACCAACAGTCGCAGATTCGAGCACAGATCGCAGAAGCCTTGGAAGCGGTTATCACGCAGACCTTGCTGAAGAAAAAATCAGGCGGCCGCGTCGCCGCCCTTGAAATCATGGTTGCCACAACCGCGGTCAGGAATCTCATCCGAGAGGGCAAATTGCACCAGATTCCCGGGGTCATGCAGGCCAGTCAGAAAGACGGCATGCAAACGATGGATATGGCGCTGTTCGATTTAGCGACTCGTGGACTCGTCACGAGAAGCGAGGCCCAGTCGCGCAGCATGAATCCCAATCTGTTCGGAGTTCCAATGGGCGGCGCGGCATAAGATACCTGGCAGGAAACACGGAGGATCGCGATGGATGTCCGCAGTCTCTTGAAAATCATGGTGGATCAAGAAGCATCGGACCTGTACCTGACCGTCGACTCGGCTCCTGCCTATCGCGTCCACGGCTCGACACAGCAAACCGACGCCCCGCCGTTTACCAATGAACAACTTGAAGCCCTCGCGTTAGCACTGATGCGCGGTCAGCAGCGTGGGGAATTCGAAGAGAAAATGGAAATGAACCTGGCCCTCTACTACAAGGAGCTCGGCCGGTTCCGTGTCAACATTTTCCGGCAGCGAGGGAACGTCGGGTTGGTCTTCCGGCATATCAAGGCCGAGATCCAAACGGTCGAGCAGTTGGGCTTGCCTCTGATTGTCAAAGACATCTCCATGACAAAGCGCGGGCTGGTGTTGGTCGTCGGAGCCACCGGTTCCGGAAAATCCACGACCCTTGCCGCCATGATCGACCACCGTAACACCGTCCATCCGGGCCATATCGTCACCGTCGAAGATCCGATCGAGTTCGTCCACAATCACAAACGATCGCTGATCACGCAGCGAGAAGTGGGCTTCGACACGCTCTCATTTCAAAATGCGCTCAAGAATACGCTGCGGCAGGCCCCGGATGTCATTCTGATCGGCGAAATCCGAGACACGGAAACAATGGAAGCGGCGATTACCTTCGCGGAAACCGGACACCTCTGCATCGGCACTCTCCACTCAAACAATGCAAACCAGGCCATCGAACGCATCATGAACTTTTTCCCGGTAGAGCGGCATGCGCAGATCTATCTCCAGTTATCGCTCAATCTTCGCGCCATCATCTCACAGCGACTCGTGCCATCGGTTGACGGGAAGCGGGCCCCGGCCCTGGAAATCATGCTCGACACGCCCCGCATTAAGGATCTCATCAAGAAGGCCGAGGTCGATTTGCTCAAAGAAGCGATGGAACAGGGAGTGGACGAAGGCTGCCAGACATTCGACCACGTCTTATTCCACCTGTATAAGGAAGAGAGGATTTCGCTCGAACAGGCCTTGATCAATGCCGATAGCGCCAACAATCTCCGGTTGAAGATCAAGATCGAAGGCCTCAGAGGGGACGATGCGATCAACGCGCTCCTCGACAAAAAATCAAACGACCCCACGGACAGTGCCTTTAAGATCCAGGGGCGAGCCTCAGGGAACGTCACCCCTCTGCGCAAGCGATAGTCACCCCACCGCTCACCCCCTCGTCACCCATCGGCGCGGGTCATCGCGCTTCCTGAACCGTTGCCGCACCTTGCCGCTCAAGATACGACGCAATCCTCTCCAGCGCGCGGGCGCTGAGTTTCGCACCATACCACGTCGGCATCGTGCTGGACGGATATCCCGGCACGATGAATATTCCCGGTTCGATGACCGATTCGACCACATACTCATGCACCGTCTTCGCATGACCCCGGTATGCAGGGTCGGCCAATCGCGCTGGCCCTGTGGTCCCCAACAGGAGGGCCGGCCCTACACGTCCATCGCCGCCTGGAATGCCTGGAACCATGTGGCACACCGAGCAGCCGGCTTTCGTGAAGATCACTGTGATCGGTTCGTCTCCGGTGACCAGCGGAACCATTTCGGGGGCAAGCGCGACTGCCGACGGGACAGGCTCCGGTGGCGGCGAAGGGGACTTGGTGGTACGGAGGGCCAACAACGTCCCCAGTACCAGCACAACAATGATGAGGGGCGTGATAAATCGTTCAGGCATGGAACTGGTCGCAGGAAAAGTTCAGCAGGGTCGTGATGCGGAGAATCGACATCACGGGCTGAGCCAGACTATCTACCGAATCGCCACAACTCTTCAACCTATATCGGACCGGGATCGCTCACTTCGTTGCACTCATGGCACAGCGAAATCCCATCGTCCGATCTTCAAAATCCGGCTCAGCCGAAAACCGTGCCGTCACGCGCAACGCAGACGGTACATCCGCCCATGACCCACCTCGCAGGACTCGCCTCTCACCGGTAGCCGGACCGGATGGGTTCCTCCCGGGACTCGATCGATAGTAATCTCGCTCATACCAATCCGCCACCCATTCCGCCGCGTTCCCCGCCATATGAGAGACGCCAAACGGGCTCTTCCCACCCTCTTTGAGCCCATGCCGCACACTCATGCCTTCGAGACCGCTGGTAACCGCCACCAACGTAATCGCCTCACTGACCCATACCCCTCGATTGTAGTTTGCAATGTCGACGAACGGCTGCATATCTCCCCATGGATATCGACGCCTGTCGGTCCCTCGTGCCGCCTTCTCCCATTCAGCCTCCGTCGGAAGCCGTTTCCCTGCCCATTGGCAATAGGCAACCGCCGATTCCCACTTCATTCCAATGGCCGGCCGATCCCCAACCGTCGTCGCCGCCTCATCGTTCCATGTCGGCGGAGACTCATGCTTCTCTGCTTCCAGAAACTTCCGATACAGACTGAGAGTGACTTCATACTGATCGATGGAATAGGCATCAAGCGTCACGATGTGTTCAGGCCGCTCGTTTGGGAGTCCGTCGTTACTACCCATGGTGAATGGACCGGCCGGGATAAAAACCATCGGAACCCCATCCCGTCCTCGGCTGGCTTCGACCGACGAAACAGGGTGGCTGTCCTTCGAGGACTGTGGCTCTGCCACCCCAAGGCAACCGATCCCTATGACGAAATTGATCCCCATCCACAACAGCGCCTGTCGTCCCTGCATCGTCGTCTCCATCACCGTAGAGTTCTAGCAGGATGCTGAAAAAGTCCGCCAGCGGCGTTCTCATATCGCTTAGAACCTCAACCCTGAGGAGGACTGTCTTGGACGCCGGAACCCTGGAGGGGTTTTTCCGTTCGCCAAGACCCATTTATACCGGCGAACGGCCCACACAAAGTGCGGTACGTACCTCCTCGCCTCTTCGCTCGCTACGGCCTTGCCCGTGGAACGGCGCGTCTTGGCGCGCCGGGGTTGGGCGGGTGAGAAGGCCGCATTTTTGAGCATCCTGCGGGAATATCGTTCTCTTGTACCACGTGTACAAACCATCGACATTCTGACATACCTGCATAGGTGTTCCACAGCCTGCTAGAGGAAGTAACCCAACCGCCGGTCAGTGTATCCAGCTCACCCGACAAACTCAACGGAATGATAAATGACAATGGCGAATTAGATTGAATAGGAGGAGCTGAACAGCAGGATTGGTGTCCCCTACGGGATCGGCAGGGCTTCGCACCCGGATGTTTCGCGGGCTTATCAAGGCGGCCTAGCCTTTCGAACAAAGCCCGTGCCATCATGAGACAGGAGCACGGCACAGTGGCGGGGCATAACTAACTTGCGCCTTTCTTCCTCGCTCTCCTAGATTAGGTCTTCCTGCGAGGCTCCCATTGCCTTCACTGTTGTGCCCCGCTTAAAATAATATAGACAGGTCATGTATGTCAGGAGGGATACATGGACCGCGCAGTGAGACCCGGCCAAACGAGTCGTGGTCGACGACGCCGGTGGAGCAACGATTAGAAGTGGACAGTGGTGCAGGCGTGGCAGACCGGGATTCCGTTTGGAAGAGATCGGTCGGAAATATGCGGTGAAGGCCGCACAGATGGACCACTGGACGCGCAGTCTTGACCAGAGCCCCAAGGAGCCGGGCGAGAGGGTGTCGAAGGAGCCACGTGGGGGGATTGCAGAAACCAGTTGAGGAGTTGGCGCGGGCGCTGGGGCGGAAGGCCTTGGAAGCGGACATATGAAAACAAGCGGTCGAACTCAGGGGGCTCAATTGACCCGAGGGGACATAAGATAGTGGGCATGGACGGGGGATTGTTCGGTGGCGCTGGCGGGGGCCGAGTGCGGGGCAAGCCGTGGCGGTGGCTGCGTAGCGCCCTGAACA
>Ga0075433_10003784_pt1 | contig 11717 bp, 8 predicted proteins | sample RhiMethybrSRZTD2_FD_75299 | JGI IMG/M metagenome (GOLD analysis project Ga0075433, IMG submission 75299) | Populus rhizosphere microbial communities from Tennessee, USA - Rhizosphere MetaG P. TD hybrid SRZTD2 | ecosystem: Host-associated > Plants > Roots > Rhizosphere > Soil | place: USA... | reverse complement strand
CCCGATCTCCCGGTGATCGCTCATTACGCCCAAGCTTGTTTGTCTGAATTTGCCAGAGAGAAGTCAGACCTTCTTAGAGATTATACCAAAGCGCTAATTCACGCTTCCTGTTTGATGATCCTCAGAAAAGAGGAAGCTTTGAAAATTGTCGCCGCGGAACCGATGAAGCGGATGAAGATTACCGACCACCGTGAGTTGGAAAGGCAGTTCGACTCGATTGTCAAGCTACTGCAGCTAAAACCGTATCCGACGCCGCAGGCGATCGCCAATACTTTTGAGATCGCCACCGCGGAATTCGGCGTGGCTGATATCAATCCTTTAACTTTATGGGATCTCCATTGGGTGAAAGAGCTTGATGACGAGGGCTTCATCGATAATTTGATACGAGAGATGAAACGATGATCGAAGGCATGACCGCGATGATCAAAATCAACAAGAAACGCATGAGGAGTCTTTTTCCGCCGATGGTTGTGGCGGCACCTACGGTTTGGCGAGCCATCATCCCGCGATCACTTCGATACGCAATCTCAAAGGTCGCAGCATCGGCAGCGTTCGGCCCACGTACCGAATCTGGCCGTATCTCCTATGCCAGCATGGGATCGGATCAAGGAAGGAAGTAAAGCGACACACCGCTCTATGATGAAGTATATCCCGCCAGCCGAAGTGCGCTAAATTTTTCGATTATAGCGCCGTTAGAAAAATGAGGTGCGATCTCAACGCGGTCGGTTGGCAACCGAAATCTTGCTTGTTTTCGCTAGCGCGGTCAAATCGCGTGAACTTCCCAGCGGCTCGCGCGCAGATGCTGGCTTGGGTCAGCCACCATCCTCAAGGGTTTGTTGGTGTATGTCGTGAGGCGGTTGGCGCCGGGATGGGAGGTGCTGGTGTGGGAGATCCCAGCCTCAGCCATGGAGCATTCACCCGCGTTAATTGGATAGGCGCCGTGCTCGGTCTCTTGAGCGACCGTGCCGCTGAATTGGAACCAGAATTCATCTTCATCGTAGCCTCGATGCGGAGCGGGTTGGCGACCTGGGTTGGCGTAGACTTGCTGGCGGAAACTGGCGCTCTTCCATAACATTGCCGTACGGACACCGCGGCCGTCCGTCACCATGTAGTCGAAGGGACGCACCTTAATCGGCTTCGGTCCGCTTTCCGCTCTGCCGACCATCCAGTCGTAGGTGCGCTCGAAGAGGAACGCCTCTCCGGGAAGATTTTCCCAATGGGTGAGGTGCTCGCGAATCTTTCCGTCGGCTGGCCGAGCGTTCTGAGGCAATAGGTCTGTAGGTTCAGCTTCTCCCAAGCGTGACGCCGAAAATCGCGTTTCAGCCAGCGGTCGATTTGGATCGAGCACTACTTGGATCGGCTCTTTGGGATAATATTCCATGCGCCGGCAGTTGGCACTGCCGATCGTGCGGTGGGCGATCATCGCTGGAATGTAGAGCATTTCACCGGGAGTCAATTCATAGCGGCCAAAGCTGGTCTCGACCAAAGCGGTCCCGGAAAATTGGAAGAAGATCGTCTCGTAGTCTCCGGCGCGCTCGAAGATCGGTTGCGGGCCGCTGATGCTCGAACAAGCAACGCGCAGTTTCTCGCCGATGAAAAGAAGCTTCTGAGCGACGCCGCCCCGGATCGGATCGAGATCCGGCAAGAGGTCGAAGGGTCTCAGTTTACGCCAATCTTGTCGCCCCGTGCCTTCGACAATACTGCCGACGAGGTCTTCGTCGGGGACGGGTTCCCAGATTTTATCCCCTTCTCTTCCCCACAGGTTGTAAAAGCATCTCTGGAAGCCGAACGAGTCTCGCGCCTTTTCGCCTAGAGTGTCCGCATTCTCATGCGCGGCGTCTCGTTCACTCGCTGGTCGTGTCTTAACCATCATTGCACCTCCCATGGCGGGGACCAGATCCTTCAATGAGAAGAAGTTTCTTTGCTCTACGTCACATTTCTTCTCTAAACCTGGCGGCCCTCTAGAGTCAACAGCGAATCTGCTTGACAGGATGACGACAGCTTCGTAAGAGATGCTAGCCTTGAATAGCCAGCCGCAAACTAACCACCCTATGACGGGGGAGATATGAAAATTGGAAAGTTTTTACCCAAAGTCAACGCCGTCGTTTTTGGACTAATACTGTCATTCGTCGCACGTGAGATTGGGTTAGCCGCTTCCGTCGCGGATCCATTGGTCGATGCCGCAAAAAAAGAGGGCAAGCTGGTGATCTACAGCACCAGTACCGTCGAGCCTGGAGAAAAATCCATCGGGCAGAAGATGAAGGAAACATTTCCCTGGCTCGATGTTGACGAGGTGCTGATGGCGAGCGGCAGTAAGCTCCTGGAGCGAATGCTGCTCGAGATCCAGGCGGGAAAAATTCCCGACATCGCTCATATGGGAAGCGGTCAAATGGGCCAGCTCAAAGAGAAGGGCTTGCTGCAAGTCTACCGCTCGCTCCAGGAAGATAACTTCGTCGGCGGTTTCAAAGTGCCCCACCGCATGTGGACGCCGGTGAGCTTTCGCACGATTCACCCGATTTACAATTCCAAAATCGTCAAAGCGGACGCGCTGGCTTCGGGCTACGACGCGTTGCTCGATCCGAAATGGAAGGGCCAGGCAGGCGTCGATATCGGCGGAACCTTGTGGCAGTTTTGGACGGCGATGGAAATCCGCCGCGGCGAAGACAAGGCACGCGACTTTATGCGGCGCTTCGGCAGCAACGAAGCCAAACCTTATTTCAGCAATAACCAGATTCGCAACCTGGTAGCCTCGGGGGAATTGACGTTCGGGATTTACATCTACCTCAACAACATTATCACCATGCAAAAGGAAGGCGCCCCTGTAGCGATTTGGAACGCCGATCCGGTCGGCTATTTCCCTTCCGTGCACGGCATGGTGAAAAACGCCTCCCATCCGAACGCCGCAAAGCTGTACATGGAGTGGGCGCTCAGCAAGGAAACCCAGGAGTGGCTGGCCAAGCAAGAGGTCGTCGTGCCGGTACGCAAGGATGTGGAGAACCCATACCCGCAGTATTTCAAGAATGTGCCGTTTGTCATCTCGGGGGCTGACGAGACCGATCCGCGGCTCGAACGCCTGCGCGACGAATATAAGAAATACTTCCGCGTGCAACCGCAGAAAAACTGACGCCCCTAACCTTATGACGGCGGATCGAGGGCAAGCTTTCAGGGCGAAGCCCAAGCACTGCCCCGATGTCTCGATGCCCATGTTGCATGAAGGAAAAGTCGCTCTTGAAACGGCTTACTTATTCATTGAAGTTGATTTCGATACCCCGTCCGAGTTCTTTAGCCCGCTCATAGAGCCGGTGAGCGAGGATGAGATCGCCGAACCCGCCTTGGGACTCGCGGAAAACGCTGATTCCTGAGGGCCTGACTTTTTTTCCCGAGATGACTTCTCCCAGCTCGGGAATATCGCGCCAATGCAATTTCCCTTCGCTGAGGAGGCGCAGCAAAATATTATCAGCGCCCGCGTCGGCGATGAAGCGCTCTTCCTGTTCCCGGCTGGCCACGACTAACAGATTCGCGCGCAGATAAGTTTCATCGTCGATCTCATGGCGAATTCCCGCGGTGCTCACGTGGGCGCCTTCGGCGAGCCAACTGCCGCGAATCACCGGTCCCTCGGCGCTGGTCGCAACGACCACGACGTCAGCTTGTCGCACGGCAGGCTCGAGGTCGCTGACGGGGTCGGCTTGAATGCCGCAGCGGCGACTCGCCATCGAGCAAAAATTCCGGCGCGATTCATCCGTGCGACTGTGCACGAGAACGCGTTCGAATTTTCTCAGGCAAACGATCGCCTCCAATGACAGGGACGCGATACGCCCGGTGCCGACCATCACCATGCAGCGGGCATCGCTCTTGGCCAATTTATCGACCGCGAGACCGACAGTGGCGCCGACTCGATAGTAGCTGATCGGGTACGCCATAATGGCCAGAAGCCGCTCTTCGCGGGTGCTGTATAGCAGCAACTGCGAGCCGGCCTTGCCCATCCCAGCGCGTAGCCCAACCAGACGCAGCCCCGAAAGCGAGCCGGCGTTGACGCGGAGCTCGTAATCATCGTGGCCGACGACAAAGGGGGCCCACGCCTGCACATTGCCCTTCGCCTGCTCCAGAAAAACAGCCTCGGTCAACTGGATCACTTGGCGCATATCCAAAAGATCGGAGACCTCGTGCCGTTTTAAAAGAAGGGTCATGGAAGTCGCTCCACTATTGTGATTCTCGGCACAAGCGCACCTGGCCTGCGCGCACAGTTGCTGGTTGTGTTAGTGAATATCAGTGGGTGTTGTTGCCTTTTGAATGGCTTATGTCAGCTCAAAGATTTCTTGGCGTCTGGCGCCAAGCCGCTCAGCGCCATGTTTGCGCACGACCACACAGTCGCCCCAACGGCCATAGTTCGGTTTGCCGTCAACGGCGGCGTCGGGCTTGATGATCACACAACAGCCTTCTTTGAGTTCCAGTGCCAAGACTTCGGGGGAGCGGCTTCTCGGCGTCACCAGTGGGCCATCGTCGCCCGTGCCTCGCCCGTGCATGGTCAAGTTTGCGATTCCCCGGCCGTTCATGCCGCGGACCGAGCCGGCGTCCAGTAATTCGCGCACCGTAACTCCTGGCTTCAGCGCCGCCAAGACGCGGTTGAACGATTCCCACGCGAGCTGGTTTGCGTCTTTGAAATCCCCATGAGCCGGGCCGATGGAGAAAGCCTGATCGATTTGACCGATGTAACCACCCCAGCGCCCTTCGATCTCGCACAGCAAGACATCGCCGTTGATGAATTTGCGAAAAGAGGGTTGCTCGAGACGAGTGTAGGTGTTTCCCAGCGGGCCGCTGATCCAGCCGAACATCACCGGCATCGAGCCCCCGGCGTCAGCGCTGGCATAAAGCATGTGGGCAAAGACATGCCGCTCTGCAACGCCATCGCGGGCATGTTCGATGACCGCTTGCATGGATCTCTCGGCAACCTCTACACCTCTGCTAATGAACTCGATCTCTTCGTCACTTTTTTGATAGCGCGCGCGAGCGAGAATATCGGTCGCCGACGATACTCGGGCGTTGGGAAAAGCTCGCTTGATCATCTCGACGGATTGCCAGTTTGCTTCGCCCTCGGGCGCGCGAGTGCGCGCGAGCAAAGAACCTGTGAGCCCGGCGATGCCGATGGTACCGCGGTCAAATCCGAGCTCTTTTAAGCGGGCGATGACGACCTCGGCGCCGGCGCTGTAGCGCGCCGCGCGAATGTCGCTCAACCAGTTGGACGCAGGCGTCGCCCCGGCGCGGGTTTGCCAAGCGGTGACCTCGCCTTCGAGAGAAAACACCACGGTAGTTTCCTCGCAGTTCTCGCCGAGTTGGGTGAGATAACGCGAATCCTGCTGACCGCGGTCGCGCCGGTTGGTGTTGGGTAGGCAAATGATAACATCGATAGCGTCGCGGGCCATGAGATCGCGCACGGTCTGCCATCGTCGCTCTCGTTCGGCGAGGGAAAAAACCGGCGTGCTCCACTCGGGTGTCCAGTACTCGACCATCCGTTTTGCCCTGAACGCGGCATTCTAGGAAGCAGGCGGCGGACTTGTCAATCTTTCTCGATTCCAAGTTGACACGAATTTTTCAAAGTGTTTGGATCGTCAGGTCAAAGGCAAGCCCAAGATGCAAGCGAGCAATTTTCCAGAGGCCCAGGCAGTTTTGCGCCAGCGCATCATCGCGCGTCTCGATCTTAAAGTAGTCGTTCTTTTTGCGGTTGTCGCCGTGCTGATCTGGCAAGTCGCTGTGCCGCTGTTCATGCTGGTGTGGGGTAGTCTCAAGACCGTCAGCCCGGCGCGCGCGGGGTTTTGGTCGCTCGACTTCACGCTCGATAATTTCTTCCGCGCTTACAGCGATCCGGTCTTCTGGGCTGCGACAAAGAATTCCCTGATCCTGGCGTCCGGCGCCTCGGCGCTTGCCTTTATCGGTGCGACATTCCTGGCCTGGGTGGTCGAGCGCACCAATACACCATTTAAAAACGTCATATTCGTATTGGCGACAGCGCGCATGATCTTACCGGGGATTCTCATGACCGTGGCGTGGATTTTTCTCCTGAGTCCTAAGACCGGTTGGATCAATCACGCTCTCATGCTTCTGCCAGGTATCGATCGACCGGTTTTTAACGTCTACACGATGTCGGGCATGATCTGGATCGCCGGTGTCGATTTGATCCCCACCAGTTTTATTCTCATGGCGTCGGCGCTGCGCTCCATCGATCCTTCACTCGAAGAAGCGGCCGGTGTCGCGGGCTCCGGCCCGCTCAGGGTTTTTCTCCGCGTCACCTTGCCGCTATTGCGGCCCGCGGCGGTCGCCATGCTGCTCTTGGCCTTTGCCCGCGGACTGGAAGTTTTCGAAGTGCCCGCTTTGGTTGGATACCCCAATGGCATCGATACCTACAGTACCGAGATCTATTACAAGACGAGCACCGATCCGGTGGATTACGGATTGACCGGCGCGTACGCGATCACCTTGCTCGCGGTCTCGCTCATCGGTGTCGCTCTTTATCTCCGCGCGACGCGCGCGGGAAAACGCTTTATGACCGTCACGGGGAAGGGCTACCGTCCACGGGTCATCGATCTCGGCCGTTGGAGGTACGTCATCGCCGCGACCGCCATGACCGTGCTGGGTTTGACCATCGGCTTACCCTTACTGGTACTGGTATGGAATTCTTTGCTGCCCTTTCCTCAGCCGCTCTCATGGCACGCGTTCGGGCTGATGAGCCTCAAGCAATATAATTATGTGCTGTTTATCTATCCTCACACGCTGCTCTCGTTCGTTAACAGCACCTTGATCAGCAGCATGAGCGGGGTGATCATTGCCTTGCTCGTCGCGGTAATCTCCTGGATCGTGATCCGAACTAAAATCAGGGGTCGCGGACTGTTGGACTTTCTAGCCTTCGCTCCGCTGGCGGTGCCTGGCTTGGTCTTGGGACTCGCTTTTCTCTGGCTCTATCTAGCCGTGCCCTGGGGAAGGCTCATCTATGGTAGCGTGTGGATTATCATGCTTGCCATGGTTACCAACTGGATGCCGTTCGGACTGCGCATGGTTTCCGCCAATATGTCGCAGATCCACGGCGAGCTGGAAGAGGCCTCCTATACCGCGGGCGCGTCCTGGTCGCGCACCTTTCGGCAAATTTTTCTACCTTTGTTATCGCCCGGGCTCGTCGCCGCCTGGATTTGGGTGACGGTGCACGCCTTTCGTGACGTGAGCACGTCGCTGATGCTCTATACCAAAGAGAACCAAACGGTCGGCGTGCAGATCTTCAATATCTATGAGCGGGGAAGCTATAACGGCGTCGCGGCTCTTGGGGTAATCCTGGTGATCGTCTTGTCGGTTCTCGTCGTGATTGCCCAACAACTGAGCCGGCGTTTCGGTGTGCGGGGATGAAGTGGTGATCACCGTCTCGGACCTGGACAAAGGCTTTGTCGGCGAAGAGGGGTTGGTTCACGCCGTCGACGGCATTGGTTTCCAGGTTCCTGCGGGTAAGTTGATGACGCTCCTGGGCCCGAGCGGCTGCGGCAAGACGACGACCTTGCGCTGTCTCGCTGGACTCGAACGTCCCGATCGCGGCGAAATCGTGATTCGCGATAGAGCGGTGGTTTCCACGGCGCGAGGAATTTTCATTCCGGTGCACAAGCGAAAAATCGGCATGGTGTTTCAGTCCTACGCCATCTGGCCCCATATGACGGTGATGGAAAATGTGTGCTATCCCCTGGGTGAGATGCGGTTGAGCGCGCAGGAAAAGCTCGAACGCGGGAAGGCCGCCTTGGCCCTGGTCGGGCTCGAGGGTCTCGAGAACCGCCCGTCCCCCAACCTCAGCGGCGGGCAGCAGCAGCGCGTGGCTTTGGCGCGCGCGCTGGTCGGTGAGCCCGAGGTTCTGCTCTTGGACGAACCGCTCAGCAACTTGGACGCAAAGCTGCGCGAGACCATGCGCAGCGAGCTCCGGGCGTTGCAACAGAGGCTGGGCATTACGACTGTCTACGTCACCCATGATCAAACCGAAGCGTTGTCGATGTCAGATTTCGTCTGCGTCATGAGCCATGGCAAAATCGTCGAGCAGGGAACACCGCGGCAGCTCTATGAAATGCCCAAGAGCCGGTTTGTGGCGGAATTTTTGGGGATGACAAACTTTATCAGTCGCTGTCCGCATGGTTGCAAGATTGCCGCCGGTGATGGTCGCGGTGAAAGTTTTCTTTCCATTCGGCCTGAAGATATCGAGGTTAGGCAACTCACCGGCGCAGCGCAAAATGCATCATGGCGCGGCGAAGTGACGCGCGCGCTTTTCATGGGCAGCCACACGCACTGCGAGATTAAAGTAGAGGATCAGCTGCTAAAAGCCGTTGTTCATCATTCGCTGGCGGTGACAGTTGGAGACGAAGTGCTGGTGACTTGGAATCCGCGCTTGTGCTCGACGGTGACCCATGAAGATTTTTCTGCCGGATCTGCCAAGCAGCGTTATTAAATGGAGCGTGCACCATGGCATCACAAAAAAACGATGGCCTGCCTTTTACTTTCTCATTGACCGAGCGCGATCGGCGCTACCGCCAGGTGCGCGCGCAGATGGCCGCGTCGGGGTTCGACGCGCTGATCATTCCCTGCAACACCGGTCACAATGAGGCCTATCAAGCGGATGTCAGGTATCTGACCCAGGTCGGAGGATTCGCTACCGAGGTGGCTCTCTTCTTCCCCAGCCAGGGCGAGCCGACCTGCTTTCTGCGCGGCGACAAACAAAGAACCAATTGGTGGTGCGGCGTGCAGGATTGGGTGCAGGATATTCGCCCGTCCGACTGTGCTTGGAGCGAAGGATTCACCGCCGTGATTCGCGAAAGAGGTCTGGACTCGGCGCGCATGGGTGTGGTCGGGATCGGCGGCACATACCGTTCGCCGGATGGCCTCATTCTTCACGGCACACTGGCGCATTTGCAGAAGACATTTCCGCAAGCGAAGTTTCTCAACGCGACGGAAATGATGTTGGATATACGGCTGCTTAAAAGCGAGGAAGAAATTGCCGCGCTGCAAAGGGCGACGGAGATCGCCGAGATCAGCATCAAGGCCGCTGCTGATGCCGCCCGACCGGGGCAGCGTGAAAACCAAGTGTATGCTCAAATGGTTGCCGCCATGGTCAAAGAAGGCGGCGAGCTGCCGACGATGATTCTTTGGCGCGCCGGTAGCTCGCCGACGCGTCCTGACCGCTATCCGCCGCAGCGTCAACTGGCAGCGGGAGATGTGATCGTCAATGAGGTTGAAGCGAAATGCGCCGGTTATATGGCGCAGGTCAGGCGCCCGATATTTGTCGGGAAGCCTTCGCCGGAATATGAACAGCTCCATGAATTGGCCGTGGAGTCTTTCCATCTCATGTACAACCGCATGCGTCCCGGCGCGACTTATGGCTACGTCGTGAAGGCTTATACCGATCTGATCGAAGACTGGGGTTATCGGGCCTCAGGTGTGCCGCTGCACGGTGTCGGTTTGGGCGAAGATTTGCCGACCGTGAATCTCGGCAAAGGGTTTTCGCGTGATCTTTCCGACACGGAGATGAAGACCGGCCAAGCGTACATCCTCGGACCGCGCGTGACATCACCGGATGGGAGTAAAATGCTTGCCTGGGGTGATGCCGTCGTGATTACGGAGCGGGGCGTCAAGCGACTGGGGAAGGGTAGAGGCGAACCGATCATCGCCGGATGACGCGAGTTAGAAGTCTGGAAGGAGGAGAATCTATGTCTTGTCTTACGCAACTAGATCATACAGGAGTGCTGGTGAGCGACTTCGAGCGCTCCAAGAAATTCTATATGGATTTTCTCGGCATGGACCTGCGCCGTGACAGCTCCGATCTCGATCCAGCGATCGGCACGCCGAATTTCCAGGTGAAATCCGGCGATTGTGTCTTGTTCATGTTTCGCAATCTCAAGCCCGGAGAGAGTAAAGATGTTCGCCCCGGTCCTGCGCCCCACTTTGAATTCACTGTGAGCGATCCCGATGCGGCGCTTCGCCATCTATCCAAGTCGGGTTTCGCGCATGAGGGCCCGGTAGAGACGCCTGCCGGCTACCAAAGAATTTATTTTCGCGACCCGGACGGCAATCTCCTGTCGTTTCCCATGAAAGCAACGGGCGCGGGAAATGGTAAGGGAATTGGCATCACGGGCTTTGGCGCAATTAATCTCCCCGTGGGCGACCTAGAGGACGCAACCAAGTTCTACGTGGACGTGTTGGGCATGGAAGTTTGCGACGATCGCATGGATCTCAACGCCAACGACCCGCGCCAAGAGTTTCGCCCCTATCGACTCTTGAAAGGCGAAAAAACATCGATCGCTCTTTGTCCCGTGTGGAAAGCCGGAGACTACGAGCGCATCTGTCGTGACGGCCAACCGCTGGCTTCGAGCCCACGGTCACGCACGCGGGTTTTGCATTTCGCCTTTAGATCAAAAGACCGCGAGGCGATGCTCAAGAAATTCGATGCCATGAAATTCCCCTACGAAGTGTATGAAGGCCGGGGAAAGTCCGGATACGAGGTCTATCTTCATGATCCGTCCGGCTTTCGCATCGAAATCGTCGGCCACTAGCGTGCGAGCGACAAAACGTTTCTTTCGTTCACTCGGCGACCAGCGCTCTTAAGATTGCCGTAAAAATCCAACCCGGCCCGCTCTGAAATTGGCATCAATTGGCGCAATGCGAGTTGCGTGGGCAAATTTCCAAGGGTTCAAATTTCCAACTTCGAAGAGGCTTGGCTGATAAAAACTACCTACTTGCTTTCACCTCAGGTCGGGACTATATCCATGACCAAATTACTCCATGGCTAGTGTGCGTATCGCTGCGAGGGTGGCGGTCAAGCAGAACGGTAAATTTCGTAATGCGAAAATTATTGACGTCTGTTGCTCTATTTGTCGAGATGTTTGCGTGTATTTGGAATGCAGCTGCAGCATGGAGTTCGACCCTGCCGTTTGACGAGAAGGATGTTGCTGCTTTTTACAAGGGAAAAACGGTTCGGATCATCGTTGGTTTTCCGGCAGGGGGAGGATACGATTCCTACTCACGAGTGATCGGTCGCCACTTAGGCAAACATATTCCCGGAAACCCAACTGTTATTGTCGATAATATGCCGGGAGCAGGCAGCATCGTCGCTGCCAATCACATATTTAATGTCGCGCCGAAAGACGGAACCATCATCGGAAACGTTTCGGGTCCTATCATTTTGGAGCAACTATTCAGTAATCCAGGTGTCCAATTTGATATGGCGAAATTTCGTTACTTGGCCGTTCCTGTAGCGGAAGTATATTTAATGATCGTTAGCAAGAGATCCGGAATCACTAAACTCGAGGAATTATTCGGGGCGACACCGAGACAAGCCGTTGTTGGAGGCATTCCTAATACGACCATCGAGCATGCACCCCTACTCATGCGAGACGTAGTTGGGGCGAACATCAAGTTGGTCTCGGGTTACAAGGGCAGTGCGGATATTCGCTTAGCGATTGACAGTGGGGAAGTCGATGGATTCTTCAACACCTGGACGTCGGCAAAAATTTCCGCGTTAGAGCTCATCAAGAATGGCGAGTGGTTGATTCTCGCTCAATTGACTGACACGCCCTTGCAAGATCCTCTGATCAGTAGAGCCCCCTCGATTAGCATGATAACGAGGGATGAGGAACAGCGCCAATTGCTGCGTTTGGGCACATCTATCCCGAGTCAATTTGCCAAAATGTACCTCATGGCGTCAGGGG
>Ga0075433_10003782_pt1 | contig 11721 bp, 9 predicted proteins | sample RhiMethybrSRZTD2_FD_75299 | JGI IMG/M metagenome (GOLD analysis project Ga0075433, IMG submission 75299) | Populus rhizosphere microbial communities from Tennessee, USA - Rhizosphere MetaG P. TD hybrid SRZTD2 | ecosystem: Host-associated > Plants > Roots > Rhizosphere > Soil | place: USA... | reverse complement strand
TTCACACGATTCCCGAGGCCGTCGGTGAGATGGCCGTCCTCGAACACCTGCAACAGGATGTTGAAGATGTCGGGATGGGCCTTCTCGATCTCGTCGAGCAGCACCACGGAATAGGGGTTGCGCTTCACTTTCTCGGTGAGCTGACCGCCCTCTTCGTGGCCCACATAGCCCGGAGGCGAGCCAATCAGCTTCGAGACCGAGTGCTTCTCCATGTACTCGGACATGTCGAAGCGAATGAGCGCGTGGTCGCTTCCGAACAGGAAGTTCGCAAGCGCACGAGCGAGCTCCGTCTTGCCGACACCAGTGGGGCCCAGGAAGATGAAGCTGCCCACCGGGCGGTTCGGATTCTTGAGCCCCGCCCGTGAACGGCGGATCGCCCTCGAGATCGCGGAGATCGCTTTCTCCTGGCTGATCACGCGGCGGTGCAGGTCCGCCTCCATGCGAAGGAGACGATCGCCTTCGTCCTGATTGATCGACGCGATCGGCACGCCGGTCCACTTCGACACCACTTCATCGATGTCGGTCTTGCTGACCACGACACGGCGGTTGCTCGACTTCATGTCGATGCGCTCGCGGGCGAACTGCAGGTTCTCGCGCGCCGACACTTCCTGCTCGCGGTAGTACTGCGCCTTCTCGAAGTCCTTCTGCGAGACCGCGTTCTCCATCTGCTCGACAGCAACGCGGATCGACTTGTTGATCTCGCCGAACTCCTCGCTGTAGCCGGCTTCCTTCAACTTGGCGCGGGCACCGGCTTCGTCCACCAGGTCGATTGCCTTGTCAGGCAGGAACCGATCGGTGATGTAGCGGCTCGACTGGTAGACGGCAGCCTCGATCGCCTCCGATGTGTACTCGACGTGATGGAACTGCTCGTAGCGGTCCTTCACGCCCATCAGGATCTCGATCGTCTCCTTCTCGGCCGGCGGGTCGACCTTGATCGCCTGGAAGCGGCGCTCGAGCGAGCGATCCTTTTCGATGTACTTGCGGTACTCGGCGGGCGTGGTCGCGCCGATGCAGCGAATCTCACCGCGCGAGAGCGCCGGCTTCAGAATGTTGGCGGCGTCGAGTGAGCCCTCTGCCGATCCCGCACCGACCAACGTGTGGAGCTCGTCGATGAACACGATGATGTTCGGGTTCTCGGTCAGCTCCTTCATGATCGCCTTGAGGCGCTCTTCGAACTGCCCGCGGTACTTGGTGCCGGCGACGATCAACGAGATGTCGAGCGCGAGAATGCGCTTGTCGGCGAGGAAGTGCGGCACATCGCCGTAGACGATCTTCTGCGCGAGCCCTTCGACGATGGCCGTTTTTCCGACACCCGGCTCGCCGATCAGCACCGCGTTGTTCTTGGTGCGGCGGCAGAGGACCTGCTGCACGCGTTCGAGCTCGTAGTCGCGGCCCACCAGCGGATCGAGCTGGTTCTTCATCGCGGCCTCGGTGAGGTCGCGGCTGAATTCGGCCAGCAGCGGCGTTTCCTTCACACGGGTGAGCGTGGTCTTCTCGTTGAGCAGCTGGACGATGTCCTCGCGGACCGTGTGCAGCCGCATCCCCTTTTCCATCAAGATGGAAGCGGCGACGCTGCGCTCTTCCCGCAGGATTCCGAGGAGCAGGTGCTCAGTGCCGATGTAGTTATGGAGCAGCCGGTCGGCTTCCTCGGCGGCGCACTGCAGCACACGCTTGGTCTCCGCGCTGAACGGAATCTCGACCGAGGTCGAGACTTTCTCGCGGAAAACCGTGCGCCCTTCGATTTCCTTGCGGATGTTTTCCAGGGAGAGATGCGAACGAGCGAAGATCCGGCTCGTTAGCCCTTTTCCTTCGCGGATCAGGCCGAGAAGGAGGTGCTCGGTCTCAATCGAGATGCTCCCGAGCTGGCTGGCCTCATATCGGGCAAAGAATAAAACCCGTCGCGCCCGTTCCGTGTAGCGTTCGAACATCCGGCCTGCCTAGGGTTAGAGGTCCTGAGGGAGTCAGGATCCTCAATGAAATCATTATAAGGCAAAGCTTCGGCGATACCAATGCCTTGTCGCGCCTAAGTCCCTCGTCCCGTTAGGTTTCCCCGCGCGCTTCGGGCAGATGCCTTCCGCGACGGCCTCTGATCCATTCGACGCCACAACCCGCAACGGTGGTCCAGCTCATTCACACCGTTTCCTGATATCGGCTTCTACCCGTGTCGACATGCGTCCCGTTTACGTGACGTGCCGGCCCACGCACTTCGCGACGCTTTTCTCGGTGATGGCCCGTGTCGCCACCGCGTCGTACGCGAGGAAATGCCGTGCCTCACGGTGCAACGCGTGTGCCGCGGGCGTGTCGTAGACCTCATGGAGCACCCATCGCGTCGGATCGTCGGCATGCTGGCTCACATCGAAGCGCAGACACCCCGGGTCATGCGCCACCGATTCCCGCGCGTTGTGAAGCAATGCCTGCTCGAACTCGTCGAGCATCTCTGGACGAACCTTCACCTGCACGAGCACGATATGCATGCACGCTCCATGTCGGAATCAGGGCCAGGTATCAGGGTCTTTCGTGCGGACTTCTGTACACGATCTAGATTTCGATGACTATACTTCGCTCCGTATGGAGACTATTGGATTCATCGGGCTGGGGCTCATGGGCCGGCCCATGGCGAAGAACTTACTGAAGGCCGGCCACACACTGATCGTCAACAGTCGCAGCCAAGGCCCCGTCGACGACCTCGTGGCCTCGGGTGCGACACGAGGCGCGACACCCGCGGACGTGGCACGCGCTGCCACATGCATCATCACGATGGTGCCCGACTCACCCGACGTGGAGTTGGTCCTCGACGGCGCAAAGGGCGTCTTCAGCGCCCTGCAACCGGGCACGATGGTGATCGACATGAGCAGCATCTCGCCCGGCGTCGCGCGTCGTCTGGCCGCCCGCGCTTCTGAACTGGGCGGCACGATGCTCGACGCGCCGGTCAGTGGCGGCGAGATCGGCGCGATCAACGGCACCCTGTCGATCATGGTGGGTGGAGACGCCGCCGCCTTCGCGCGCGCAAAGCCGATCCTCGATGTCATGGGGAATCCGGAGAAGGTGGTCCACATCGGCGAGTCGGGTGCGGGTCAGCTCTGCAAACTCTGCAACCAGATGGTCATCGGCGGCACGCTCGCGGTGGTCGCCGAGGCGCTGGCGCTCGCACGCAAGGCAGGCGTGGATGCGGCGAAAGTCCGCGAGGCGCTGCTTGGCGGCTTCGCCCAGAGCCGCGTTCTCGAGGTCCACGGCGAGCGCGCGCTCAAGAACACGTACAAGCCGGGGTTCTATACGCATCTCTTCGCGAAGGACATGAGGAACGTCGTGTCGACGCTCGCCGAGCACGACACACCCGCCCCGGTCACTGCCATTGTCCAGCAGTTGCTGCATGCGACGATGGCCGCTGGGCGCGGCAACGACGACAACTCGATCCTCGCGAAGACGATCTTCGATATGGCGGGGTTGAAGTCACTCGAAGAATAAGGAGACGCTATGACGCGCGCGCTCTCGGCGATCGTTGTCATCACAGCGCTGCTGACGCCAATCGGCGTGAGCGCAGAAGTCACGAAGGTCACCGTCGCGACCAGATCGCAGGTGGCCAACGGGCAGTCGTTCGGATCGACGGGACCGTACGAGAAGCTCACTGGCACGATCGAGTTCTCGCTCGATCCGAAAGATCGCCACAACGCGAAGATCGTGGACCTGTCGCACGCCCCACGCGGCGCGGACGGCCTCGTGCACTTCTCTGCCGACCTCTACGTGCTTCAGCCGACGAACGCCGCGCGCGGCAACGGCGTGCTGCTGTTCGAGATCGCCAATCGCGGCCGCAAAGGTCTGCTCGGGCGCTTCAATCGCGCTGCCGGGACACAGGATCCCAGCGCCCCGGGCGACTTCGGCGATGGATTCCTGATGCGCGAGGGCTACACCTTGGTGTGGGTCGGCTGGCAGTTCGACGTCACGCCGCCCGGCATTCGCGTCGAGGCTCCCGTGGCGGACGTTCAGGGGCGGATGCGATTCTCGTTCATCCCCGACGATCGGCGCGCCGAGATCACGCCAGCCGATCTTCCCAACTATCTGCCCGCTCTCGACAACGATGCATCCGCCACGCTGAGCGTGCGTGATCGCTTCTGGGGAACGCCATCACCAATCGCGCGCAGCCGCTGGCAGATCGTCAATGCCAACGGTCGGCCGCAGATCCGACTCGAGGGCGGGTTCGAGCCCGGCCGTGTGTATGAAGTCGACTACCCGGCTGCGGGCGCACGCGTCGCCGGTGTCGGATTGGCGTCCACGCGCGATGCCGCGTCCGCATTCATCCATCGCACGGATCTCCCGGTGCACGGGCGCTATGCGTATATCTTCGGCGCGTCGCAAAGCGGACGCTTCCTGCGTCAGTTCCTGCATGACGGCTTCAACGTCGATGAACGCGATCGACGCGTCTTCGACGTCGTCTGGCCGCACATCGCGGGGGGCGGCCTCGGATCGTTCAACGAGCGATTCGCAGCGCCGGGCTATTCGTCGTTTCCTGCGACGCGATTCCCGTTTACCGATCTCGAAGAGCGAGATGCAGCCGGTCAACGAGATGGCATCCTCACGAGCTACAGACCCGATCAACTGCCGAAAGTGATCTACACCGACACCTCGGTCGAATACTGGGGCCAGGGCCGCGCGGCCGCGCTGACCCATACGACCATCGACGGCAAGCGAGACGCCGACGTGCCCGAGAACGTTCGCATCTACCTGCTGTCGAGCACACAGCATGGTGAAGCGGCGTTCCCGCCATCGGCGGGAGCCGGGCAGGCATTGCCGAATCCAACGCCGCAAGGCAACGTGATGCGGGCGCTGCTCAGAGCCGCGCATCTATGGGTCACGAGCGGGACGAAGCCACCCGACAGTCGGCATCCACAACTTCGCGACAAGACGCTGGTGCCGATGAGCGCCGTGAACTTCCCCGAGATCAAAGCCATCGGTGATCCGCGGACGATCGAGGGGCCGGGGCAGATGGTGAATGGAAAGTTCGTGCCGCTCCCCTTCCTCGTGCCGCAAGTCGACGCCGATGGAAACGACGTCGCAGGGATCCGGGTCCCCGAAGTCACCGTGCCGCTGGCGACGACGACCGGCTGGAACTTCCGCGCCGAGCGCATCGGCAATCCGTCGACGATTTATGCGCTGCTCGGCTCATACATTCCGCTGCCGCGAACCCGCGCCGAGCGCCAGGCGCAGGGCGATCCGCGGCCGTCGATCGCCGAACGCTACAAGGGGCGCGACGACTACCTGCAGCGCATTCGTTCAGCGGCTGACGATCTGGTGAAGCAACGCTTGCTGTTGGCGGAGGACGTCGACAACGTGGTGCAGCGTGCAACGCGCCATTGGGATTGGGCGGTCGCGGCGAATCAGACGAATTAGCTCGCTGTCAGTTGACGCAATCGGACAGTGTAGGCCGGGCCTGGTTTCTAGGCCCGGCCTATACTGTCCCCTCACGCAGGGTGCAACTGGCCGCCCTCCATCCTCAGTACTCGATCACACGCAGACGCGAGGCGCGGATTGTGCGTCGCGATCACTGAAGTGAGCCCCGACTCGGCGTGCATGCTACGCAGCAGTTCGTGCAGCGAATCGGCCGTGCGCTCGTCGAGATCGCCGGTCGGCTCGTCGGCGAGCAGCACCGACGGGTTCATCGTCAGCGCTCGTGCCACGGCCACGCGCTGCTGCTCACCGCCCGACATCATGCTGGGCCGATGCGACAGTCGATCGGCCAACGCGACTCGCGTCAGCAGCTCGGTCGCACGCTGACGGGCTTCGGTTTTCGGACGCCGCGCGATGCGCATCGGCATCTCGACGTTTTCCGCCGCGTCGAATTCCGGCAGCAGGTGATGGAATTGGAAGACGAAGCCGACGTTCCGGTTGCGGAACTGCACGAGCGCCGCGTCATCCAGCGACGCGAGATCCATGTCGGCCAGATGAATGGTGCCAGCATCGGCACGATCGAGCCCGCCGAGCAGATGCAGCAGCGTGCTCTTGCCCACGCCCGATGCCCCGACAATCGCCACCATCTCGCCGTGCGCGACGCTGAGGCTCAAATCGCGCAGCACGTGAATCTGCTGCGTGCCCACTTGGTATGACTTGTTGAGGCCGGTGACGTCGATGTACGCCATGCGCGCTACTCGTACCTCAACGCCTGCACCGGATCGAGGCTCGATGCCTGGCGCGACGGATAGAGGGTCGCTAGGAAGCAGATCGCGATCGAAGAAAGCGCCACCACAGCGAAGTCGAACGGCAGCACCACGAACGGTACGTGCGACACCTGGTAGACGTCCATCGGGATCTGAATCAGCTTGTACTTGTCGAGCACGTAGCACAGCATGAGACCGAGCGCTCCGCCGATCGTCGTACCGATCACCCCGATGACCAGTCCCTGCAGCATGAAGATCGCCATGATTCGACGCGACGAGGTGCCCATCGTCTTCAGGATCGCAATGTCGCGGCTCTTCTGCCTGACAAGCAGAATCAGCGACGAGATGATGTTGAGGGCCCCCACGAACACGATCAATCCGATCGTGGTGGAGATGGCCATCTTCTCGAGCCACAGGGCCGAGAAGAGCGACCGATTGAGCTCGGACCAGTCCTCGGCGACGTAGTCCTTGCCAAACTCACTCGTGATGCGTTCCGCGGTCGCGTGTGCGTCGTAGATGTCGTGGACGCGCAGCTGAATGACGCTCGGCATGTCGGTGCCGAGGAGCCGCTTGGCTGTGTCGAGCAGCACGACCCCGTATTCCGAATCGAACTCGTACAGCCCCAGCGCGAAGATCCCCACGACTTTCAGCACGCGGGTACGCGGCAGCATGCCGAACGGAGACGTCACTCCCATCGGCGTCATCAGCGTGACCTGGTCGCCCACGTGGACGCCGAGCTTGTCGGCGAGATCCTGTCCGAGCAGCACCCCAGGCCGCTCGTCCTCTGAAGACCGCAGCGCCGACAGCGATCCCTTGACCATCGTCTTTTCGATGTCGGTGACGTGCGCCTCGAGCACGGGATCCACGCCCTTCACGCTGATGAAGGCGTCTTGAGCGGCCGCGGAGATGAGCGCCTTGCCAACGATGGCAGGGCCGGCACCTTCGACTCCGGGCAGCTTCAGCAGGCGATCGACATCCTTTTCATAGTTGGTGAAGCCCTTTTGATTCCACACGTAGATGTGGGCCGTCGACCCGAGGATCCGGCTCCGCAGCTCGCCTTGGAGGCCGGTCATGAGTCCCAGTGCAACCACCAGCGCGGCGACGCCAACCGCCACGCCTATGGTCGAGAACAGCGACACGCGGGAAATCGATGCTTGGTGTCGCTGGGCGAGCAGGTACCTAAGGGCGATGAACAGCTCAAATGCCACAGTGGCGACCACTTATATCAGGAACGCGGTCCAGTCGATCGAGCACTAGAGTCTCAGCGTTGCGCGAAAAGAGTCTTCCGATCGGTGGACTTGTTTTGAATGTCTGCACAGTTTCGGCCCAACTCGATCAAAATTGTTGGCACGCGTCGCGCTACACGGCATGGCGTGTCTCCTGTACCCAAAACCAAAATCGTCGCGGCGTTTGGCAAGCGCACCGGTCATCACGACACCCACGATGCCACCATGGAGTTTGGTGCGGAATCGGCTGTCGCCGTTATCGAGCCACACGCGAAACCCTCAAAATCCCCAAAACCACCGCGGTTCCGACCCACGCAGATCGCGGCCGTCGTTCTACTCGTGGCCGCGTTGGGTGGGGCCGTGTTCTGGGCGAATCGTCTCGAGGTCCCGGCCGCACCTTCGAACGGCACCCTGCGGATTGAGACGGATTCTCCGGGCGCCGAGGTCCGCATCGACGGAGCAGTACGCGGGACCACGCCGCTGTCGCTGACAATAGCTGCCGGCCCCCACAATGTCACTGTTCAACAGGGGACGAACCAGAAGCAACTGCCTGTCTCAGTCACCACCGGCGAGGTCACGGCCTACCACCTCTCGTGGAGCGATGCACCCGCACCAGCTGCCTCGGAGGGCGGAAGCCTGACGGTAACCACCGACACTCCAGGCGGTCAGGTGACCGTCGACGGCGAGGATCGCGGCGCGGCCCCGCTCACGGTGCAAGGCCTCACTCCAGGTCAGCATCGTGTTGTGGTGAAAAGCAATGGCAATACCTACAACAGGACGGTGCAAATCGAAGCCGGGGCAACAGCCTCGCTCGTGATCAGCGCGAGCGCTGGGACGCAGTGGGGATCGGTGTCGATCACCACGCCCGTTGTCGTACAGGTGTTCGAGGGCCAGCGGCTCATCGGCACCAGCGACATCGAAAAGATCATGTTGACCAGCGGCGATCACGATCTCGAGCTCGTCTCCGAGTCGGTCGGTTTCCGCGCCGCGCGTAAGGTGAGAGTCGCCGCCAATCAAACGGCCACCGTCGCACTCGACATGCCGAAAACGCAGGTCAGCATCAACGCCCTGCCGTGGGCAGAGGTCGTGGTCGACGGCACGCGCGTCGGCGAAACACCGCTTGGCAACGTCTCGATGGCGCTCGGCCCGCACGAGATCGTGTTCCGCCACCCGCAGTTGGGTGAGCGACGGATGACCACGATGGTCACGTTGAAAGACGCGAACCGAGTTTCAATGGACATGAGGCCGCGATGAAAGTTGTTCGTTCACGATGGGTCCAGGTAGCGGCGTTCGGTCTTGCTGGCCTGATTGGTCTGTCATCGTCCGCATCGGCGCAGGAACCGCTGAAGAAGGCCAAGGCACTCTACGATGCCGCGGCGTACGAAGACGCGTTGACAGTCCTCACCCCGGTCGACATGCCCGAGGCGCAGCAATACAAAGCGCTGTGTCTGCTTGCGCTCGGCCGTGTGCAGGACGCCACCGGCGCGGTGGAAAAACTGGTGACCGCTCAGCCCACATTCGAGCCGTCGGCGCAGGATGTGCCGCCGCGATTCGTGACGCTCGTGTCTGACACCAAACGAAAGCTGCTGCCGGCACTCGCCCGGCGCGCGTTCAACGAGGGTCGCGATCTGTTTCGCAATGGCTCACGCGAAGATGCGATGACCCATTTCAATCTGGTCATGACGCTCACGTCGGATGCGTCGTTCAAGCAGTCGGCCGACGCAGAAGATCTGCGAACGCTCGCCGCCGGCTTCATCGATCTCGCCAAAGCCGCAGCTCCCCCGCCGGCTCCCGCTGCAACGGTTGCCAAGGCGCCGGAGCCCGTTCGCACGCCCGATCCTCCAGAAGTCGTGCAGCCGATCGTCGTCAAGCAGTACATCCCTCCCGTCCCGGCCGAGGTCGGAACGCAGGGCGGTCCAGTGATGTCGGTGCGCGTGGTGATCAACGCGAGCGGCAAAGTGACCGAGGCCTCGATTCAGCAGCCGTCGCATCCGCTTTACGATCGATTGGTACTGCAGGCCGCGAAGGATTGGGTCTATCAGCCGGCGAAGATGAATGGCAGACCGGTGACGTCGGAGAAGATCGTCACGGTTCAATTGAGATAGTAGCGGCAGATCGGCGGGTCTAAAGACCCGCCTCTACGGACGTGCCGGTCACTCCGACCGCGGACGCATCAACGGAAACAGAATCACGTCGCGGATCGACGCGCTGTTGGTCAGGAGCATGACCAGCCGATCGATTCCGATCCCCTCGCCCCCTGTCGGCGGCAGACCGTACTCGAGCGCGCGGATGTAGTCCTCGTCCATGGCGTGCGCTTCCTCGTCGCCCTTCGCACGCTCGGCCAGCTGCGCCTCGAATCTGCGCCGCTGCTCGACAGGATCGTTCAGCTCACTGAAGGCGTTGGCCACTTCGAACCCACCGATATACAGCTCGAAGCGCTCCACTGTGTCGGGATCGTCAGGCTTCTGTTTCGAGAGCGGCGATACCTCGGTTGGAAAGTCGTAGACGAAGGTCGGCGCGACCAGATCGTCCTCGCACAACGCTTCGAAGATAGCGGCCGTGATCTTTCCAGGGCCGTCGCCCGCGGCGACGTCGATGCCGAGACGCGAGGCGAGGGCCGCGGCGGCAACACGCGTTCTGAACTCGGATTCACTGACGTCACCACCCAGCCGCCGCGATGCGGCGGCCCGTGCGGCTTCGCGAAACGAGAGACGACGGAACGGCGGTGTCAGCGAAAGAGCATGATCGCCGAAGGTCAACTGGTCGCTGCCTGTGGCCTTCTGCGCCACCTGCTGCAGCATCGTTTCCGTCAGCCCGATCAGATCGTTGTAGTCGGCGTAGCTCCAATAGAACTCCAGCATCGTGAACTCGGGGTTGTGCTGCGTGGAGATCCCCTCGTTCCTGAAGTTGCGGTTGATCTCGAACACCCGCTCGACGCCGCCGACGACGAGCCGCTTGAGATACAGCTCCGGCGCGACACGCATGTAGAGCCGCATGTCGAGCGCGTTGTGATGCGTCGTGAATGGCCGCGCCAACGCTCCCCCGGCCATCGGCTGCATCATCGGTGTCTCGACCTCGAGGAAGCCGCGCGCGATCAGGAATTCGCGAATCGCCGTGATGACGCGACTGCGCACCTCGAACACGCGACGCGAGTCGGGATTGACGATCAGATCGAGATACCGCTGCCGGTAGCGGATCTCGACGTCCTGCAGTCCATGCCACTTCTCCGGCAGTGGCAGCAGACACTTCGAGAGGAAGCTCAGGGACGAGGCCCAGATCGTGAACTCGTTGGTCTTGGTGCGAAACAGGCGGCCCTCGACGCCGACCCAATCCCCAAAGTCCAGCAGTTTGAAGATCGCAAAATCGCGCTCGGGCACCGAGTCCTGCCGGATGTAGACCTGAACGCGCGCCTGCCCATCGGAGATCTGCAGGAAGTTGGCTTTGCCGAAGCTGCGAATCGCCAGAATGCGCCCGGCTGTCCGCACCCGTACCTGCATCGCCTCGAGTTCGTCGTGCGTGCGCGTGCCGTGCTCGGCGACGATGGTGCCGACCGAGGCTTCGGGGTCGAACCGCTGTGGGTATGGATCGATGCCGAGCCGCTTCAGCGCTTCGAGGTTGGCCCGGCGCTGAATGACCTGATCGGATTCGTCTGTGCTCATTCGCGTCCGCGTGTGCGACGGATTGCGTCGAGAATGCCGTTGATGAAGCGGATCGAGTCGTCGGCGCTGAAGGTTCGCGCCAGCTCCAGCGCTTCGTTGATGATCACTTTGCCCGGAGTCTCAGTCTCGAACAGGAACTCATAGACGGCCAGGCGCAGGATGAGCCGATCCATGACATGCATCCGCTCGATGCGCCAGTGATCGGCGGCGTCCGTAATGAGCGGATCGATCTCGCTCACATGCGACACCACGCCTGCTGCCAGACTCGTCGCGAAAGCGCGGACCTCCTCCTCTACTTGTTCCTCGAGCGGTGCCTCCACCCAGAATCGATCGCAGACGTCGTCGATCGGGACGCGTCCGACCTCCCATTGATAGAGCATCTGCAGTGCCGCCTGTCGCCCGCGGTGCCGCGGCTGGCCGCTCGCCGGTGCAGCCTCCGATCGTTCGGCGTCAACGCCCATGAAGGCCCGCCTCTCCGATGCGACGCCACAGCGTCGCCATCTCGACGGCGGCGGTCGCCGCTTCTCGTCCCTTGTTGTCGGGGCCATCGGCTGCGCGCGCGCGTGCCTGGTCGTCGTCGAGCGCGGTGAGCATGCCGAAAGCAACGGGCACAGCTGCAGCAACGCTAACGTCCATGATGCCCTGCGACGCGGCAGCCGAGATGTATTCGAAATGCATCGTGTCGCC
>Ga0075433_10003781_pt1 | contig 11722 bp, 12 predicted proteins | sample RhiMethybrSRZTD2_FD_75299 | JGI IMG/M metagenome (GOLD analysis project Ga0075433, IMG submission 75299) | Populus rhizosphere microbial communities from Tennessee, USA - Rhizosphere MetaG P. TD hybrid SRZTD2 | ecosystem: Host-associated > Plants > Roots > Rhizosphere > Soil | place: USA... | reverse complement strand
CATCAAATATTACTGGATCGGCGGCGACGATCTTGGATTTTCCAACGACGACGGAACCGATTGTCAGACGGTCCATGAAGGATACATTTCCGTCACGCCTCTACAGGTTGATTTGACCGATTACAAGTTGTTACAAAACAACACCCTACCGAGCTTTTCGTGGCCCTGAAAATCGACGACTCGTTGATATCCATGAGCGCCAAAGACATCGGCGCCGAGATCAGACTCGATAAATGGCTTTGGGCCGCGCGCTTTTTCAAGACTCGCTCGCTCGCTGCGGAAGCGATCACCGGCGGCAAAGTTAATGTCAATGGCAACCGAGCCAAACCGGGCCGAGTTGTCCGAGTTGGCGAAACCGTCAGTATCCGTCAGGGTCCGTACGAAAGGACCATCATTGTCAAGGACATCTCGCGTTCACGCGGACCAGCGGCTCAAGCACAAGACTCTATGAGGAAACCGAAGAAAGCGCGCGCAAACGCGAAACCGCCATCGCCCAACTGAAACTCGAACGCGCGCTGGAATTCGACTCATCAGGCCGACCGTCAAAAAAGGATAGACGCGCAATTGCTAGATTTACCAAGAGAGGCTGGTGAAACCCCGAGGTGTCACGCTCCACAGCCTTGACGCAGCCAATCGGAGCCGGTAATGGACGACCACGCAGATTCTCGCGGGAGGCAAAATGACAAAAGAAGTATCGTTCACAAGCCTTGCGGTTTTTATCGCAACACTCGCCGCAGCGCCACTTTTCGCGCAATCCACGCCGTACTTCCAAGGTAAAACGATCCTACTGATACAAGGACGTGAGCCGGGCGGCACTGGTGCGCTGCGCGTGCAAGCGGCGATTCCGTACATCAAAAAATACATTCCCGGCGAACCGATCATCGTTACCCAATTTATGCCCGGCGGAGGAGGCAGAAAAGCGACCAACCACATCTACCGTAACGCCAAGGCGGACGGTCTGACATTCGGCAACGTCGGTTCGGGGCTAGTTGCCAACGCCGTATTGAGCTCGACTGGCGTCGAGTACGATATGGATAAGTTGATTTATCTCGGGGCGTCTAACAGTACGGCCCAGTACGTTTTTGGCACAAACGCGAAGGTGGGAACGGACACTCTAGAAAAACTGCGCGCGCGCTCAGGCCTGCGCATCGGCGCTCAAACGGTTGGACATGACATCTATATCAATGGCAGACTGTTTTCCTGGTTGCTTGGTCTTAAGGATCCCAAGTTCGTAACAGGTTATTCCGGCCCTGAGATCGATCTGGCAATGGAGCGCGGGGAGGTGGACGGTCGCGCTAATATCCCGGACACAATCCTGCAAAGATCGCCGGAGCATGTCGAAAAGAAACTGATGAACTATCATGCGATCATTCAGATACCGAAAGAAGATCGCCATCCGCATCCAACATTCAATAAGTTGCCGGAACTTGAAACTTTCGCCAGAGCCGACAAGGAACGAAAAATCCTGACGATGTTTCGCACATTTCGTTTAGTCGGGTCGCCTTATATTTTGCCTCCCGGGACGCCGCCAGAAATTGTTAACATTTATCGCGACGCGATGCGCAAGACTTTCAAAGACCCGGCTTTTCTCAGAGAGTTCAAAAAGCTTTCCGCGGACGACGCTACGCCGCTGTTGCCGGAAGCGCAAGAGAAAGCGATCAAGGAGATCCCACGCGAGTCCGAGGTCATCACGCTTTTGAACAAACTTGCCGGCAGCGAGCCATTGCCGCTGCGCTAGTTGGGATTACCAGACCTGCATCGGCAAATTATCGGACGGAGTATTGAGCAAAATGGTCGATGCGAAACTGATCACCACGGCTGGCGAGCTATCCGGCTACCGTGTTACCAGAAACCTAGGTGTGGTGCGCGGCATCGTCGTTCGTTCGCGCAGTATTGTCGGCAGTATCGGCGCCAGCTTGCAGACGCTGCTGGGCGGCAACATCACACTTTACACCGAACTGTGCGAGAAAGCTCGGCAAGACGCGCATCGCTTGATGATCGAGCACGCTTCACAGCTCGGCGCCAATGCAATCATTGCCGTGCGCTACGACGCGACCGAAGTTGCCCCTGGCGTCACTGAGGTATTAGCCTATGGAACGGCCGTCTATGTGGAGGTTTTTCGTGACAGATAATATGGCGGTACGATTATGTTGGAGATTCAGCCAGACCCTGCAACACGATGCCTCGATCGGGAACGATAGCGAATAAATATTGCGCCGGGGTCAGCGCGGTACTACGCATTTTTTCGATCGTCAATGTGCGAACAAAACGGCTATTGGCGAGCGCCATTTCGAGAACAATCGTCCCCGCAACGAGGTACTCTTCAATGCCCCGCACGTTTCTCTCGACGGAGTAGGTGGTCAGCAAATTTGTCGTGTTCGTATTCGCCTGGAGCCCATAGAACAGCATCCGCACCTGGTCGAGAACCCGCGATGTTGAGTCGCGGTTAAAAAGCAGTGGCCCGACCGGATCAATGACCACCCGTGAGGCTCCCATCCGCGCAATGTAGTTATTTAGATCGGCGACGACTCGCTGAACATCAACGTTTCTCCCTTGGCCATCGCTTACTCGCGTATTGAAATAAGCGGAAGCATCGAGGATCAGAAATTCCTTCGACTCGATAAAAGGGGTGAGGTCCCACCCCAACGAAGCCGCTTGCTCAATCACGTCGGCAGGTTTTTCGTCGATGGCGACGTAGAGTCCTTTTTCCTTTTCCATGAGGCCGTTCACCAAGAACTGTAAACCAAAAACGGTTTTCCCCGTTCCGGGCTCGCCAACGACGAGATAAGTTTTACCCGCTCTGAGCCCACCCTCAATCAAAATGTCAAGTTCGGGAATTCCCGTCGGTATGCGTTTCCCGGCCATAGCTGAAACTATTAGAAAAACTGTCCCCTCACAAGATCGCCGATCAATCACCGGTCGCTCGGCGCTCGCCTTTGCGCTTCGGTGTTGATCTGCGCCGAGCGAAATTCTTCTACGATCGACTCTTGTGGGAATCGGGTCGTCAACTGTCTGTTAGTGTTTCATCAACTGTGTGGCGAATTGATTAGCGTCGCACCTTCCAGCGTCCACTTTTTTCTCGTAGCTCGGCCCTTGCCCGCTCGATATCGGCCGACATCCGTTCCTGCAGCTGTGTGAGCTGATGCTTCGCGCCATCGAGCAAACTATCCCTGGGTTCGGGGTGCTCCTGGCTCATTTCCCGTGTCCCGTGCGGTGCGATTTCCGTCTTCGAACTTGTTATGCCTAGACGGTCCTCCGGTTTCGCCCTGAGCGCATCGATATCGACGGGAAACACCGTACTATCTTTTATTCGATTCGCGGCCGATCCTTGGGTTGACGGCGTCGCTCCAGCCTGCGTCATTCTTTGAGCCAAGGTTTCAAGTTGCACTTTGATTTCTCTAAACTCTGCATCGCGGCGGTCGGCTAACAGCATTTTCTGTGCGAACTGGTTTTGAAATTCTCGGAGCTTCACGGTTAGGTTGTTTTCGACGCTCTGAATGACGGCATCCATCGATTGCCTTTCACTCAGTTCTGTCCGTAGTCCAGCGAGTTCCGTTCTGAACCCCGCCTGTACCTGGGTAGCCTGCTCGCTTTCGTTGACCATGAGTGCGTGGGTTCGATGGGCCATCGATTCGATTTCGGCGAAACGTTGTGCGAGTCGTTGCAAGTCAGTCTTGTACTCGGTGAATTGGGCCTCGTGGTTTTGGAGACTATTTTGTCCTTGAAGGAAATAATCCCGAACTTCTCGGATTTTCGTCAGCACCGTATCCTCGAAGCTCTTTAGGACCGCCTCCGTGGCTTGTTGCTGCATTTGTTGTTGGTTTAATGCCGCCTTGATCGCGCTCAATTCCATACCGAGGTCCGTGGCCATTTGCTGCGTCGCTTGTTCGTTCTGCGCCATTCGGTGTGTGAGTGCGCTGGTTTCTGTCAAGAAGTGTTCGTTCTCGATTTTGATACTGCCAAAGCTTTCCAGCTTGTCCCGAATCTCATTGCCAAGTTCTTCGATGCTAGCGGTGACGCGCTCGTTAACCTCCCTGTTCCAATGCAATCGCTCGACATCCAGGTCGACGGCTGCAGCCGTCGCGGATGGCAAGGATTCCACTCGCTGTATGAGGCTTTGCACCTGGGTTTGGAGCCCGTGGACTTCGGCATCGACCCGAGGAAGGTTTTGCCCTAGCTGGTGGTGCAGGTCGTCGAGGCGTTTCTGAAATGTTTCTTCGAGGCGCTTAACGGACAAGTCCAGTGATGGCTGATCTAACCTTGCCAACAGCTCGGCTTTGAGCGCGGCGCATTCGCTCGTCACGAGAGTGGCGACGTGCTCTTGAGCGCGCTCGACGTCGCTGCCTGCTCGCATCTGAGCTTGCTGCGTAGCAAGCTCCGCCTGGGTAATGCGGTTCGTGATAGCGCCTAGCTCCCGTCTGACGTGTTCTAATTCGTCCCTGGCGGTATCGAAGCTCTTGGACTTCGTACCGATCATTTGCTCGAGCTCTCCTATTTTGGCGCCGGTGCTTGCTTCCAGCTTGTCTAATCGCGAGCGCTGCGTTTCCAATAAACTTTCTCGCTCACCCAGTTGTGAATGCAACCTCGCCATTTCCGACTTGACCAATTCACGCATCTGTGTGGCTTGCTGGGAGACGGATTCGACCCCGTTCAGTCGCTCGGCAAAGCTCTGCATATGCGCTTTCAACTCATTCAGCTCCGGGACTTGCGCGTCGAAATTTGGGCCGGAGGTTAGCTGTTGCTGAAGCTGACGGATCTGGGCGAGCAAAGTATCCTCTAGCCGTTTGAACTGCTCCGCCCGCTGCGCTTCGCTAGCCGCCAAAGCCTGCGCGAGGCCGAGATCAGCCGCGGCTCGCCCGACTAACCAGCCAAACAAAACATCCTTCCCGGCTCCGGGGTTGTTGGTATCGCTACTCGCCGCCTTTTCGTGCTCGCTGTCGGTCACGGGATCGCTCCTCGCCATCGGCAAATTCGCCGGATGTAGGCCTTGCGCTTAAAGTTCAACGGCCCTGTAAAAGCCAAATGCATGCCATGGGTGCGCATGAATAAATCCTAATGAAAACCGGAGAATGGATGAAATTTCACCGAGAGTAAAAGCACCGCTTTGGCCATATTTGGACAAGTTAGGACTGAAAGCAGTCACGGACGGAAAAGTGAGCCCAGCACCCAAGAACGATAATTTCTCAGGGGGCAAAAAGCTCATTGATGGATCGAATACTGTTGAGAATCAGGAGTGGCAGCGTGCAGTTCAATTAGCCGTCAATCCCATTCATCTTCATCACAATTCTCATCACTCGCCCCGCTTCCCAGTATGGTTTGAAAACAATTCGTCGTTGTCGATGCTTCTATCGTACCGTCAATGAAATGGCCACACCCGTCAGGAAATTGTGAACCGTTTTATGCAGCGGGGCACAAGCGCGGCCGTCCCCGTACACCTTTGTTCTTCAACGACGCCGTTTGTCCATTCTTTCATCTCAGATCTTCCCTTTTTTCAAATAGTTACGTTGATGGCAAATATCTTGCTCGTGTCATCTCCGCTTAGGGTTCTACCAGGCGTGATAGCTAGACGGCCGCCATGTTACGTATGGGTCAGAATCCCACGACACATGAGAAAGAGGCAAAACGATGGCACCAAGAAAAATCTTGCTCGTGGATGATTCAGAGACCATCTTGCAAATGGAGCAGATGATCCTGGAGAAGAGCTCTTACGAGCTCGTAATGGCGCGGAACGGAGAAGAAGGCGTAGCTAAAGCCCTAGAAACGAGGCCCGATCTCATCTTAATGGACGTCGTCATGCCGAAAATGAATGGTTTTGAGGCCGTCAGGCACATCCGTGAGAACGTGCAAACCCGGGGCGTACCGATTGTCATGGTAACCAGCAAGGCGGAGGCGGAAAGCATGGAAACTGGCTACGAGAGCGGTTGTAGTGACTACATCATCAAACCGATTGATAGTCTCGAATTAATAGCTAAGGTGAAAAACCTGCTCGGGGAGTAACAATTGTATCGACTATCGAATTCAGCGGCAACAACTCCCGTGGCAAAACAATCCATCAAAGGCGAATCGACGACCGCACCGTGCTCCGGTGACCGGTCAAAATTTTATTTGCACCCCGGCCAGCTCTTTGTTTCACCCGAGAGCTGCGCCGTGACCACGATTCTCGGATCGTGCGTGTCCGTGTGTCTTTGGGACCCGTTGGCGAAAATCGGCGGCATCAATCATTTTCTACTTCCCATGGACGTCGGCGACGATCAAGCGTCGTTGCGCTTTGGCAACCACGCCGTGCGTAAACTGATCGAAGAGATACTGGGGCTTGGTGCCCAGCAGACGCGCTTGCGCGCAAAGTTGTTCGGCGGCGCGTGCGTCTTGGTGGCATTTCGCAGCCGGGAAAATCACCTGGGCACAAAGAACGTACAAATAGCCCGGGAAGTTTTGCAGGCCGCAGATATTCCCATCGTCGGGCATGATGTCGGCGGCGAGCGGGGTCGAAAGTTGATTTTCCATACCGACAACGGCTCGGCGTGGATCAAGCAATTGTAGAAACCCAATGGACATCGATTTCCAGGCAATACTGAAGACCTATGTGGCCGAATCGGAAGAACACCTGGTTCGGATGGAAGAGTCGCTGATCGGCCTCGAAAACTACCCCGAAGATCAGAAATTTCTCGAAGCGATCTTTCGTGGCGCGCACACGATCAAAGGCAATGCCGCGGGCCTGGGATTTCCCAAAGTCTCGGAATTCGCACACGCCTTCGAGGAGCTGCTCCAACAGCTACGCAACCGTGTCGTGCCCGTTACCAAAGAAACCATCACATTACTGCTGCGCTCGGTGGATGCGCTTCGTCAAATGATCCCTGACGCCATCGCTGGCGCGAAAGACATAAGTCCGGAACATCAAGCGCTGCTGGCACAGCTAATTAACAGAAACGCGCCCCCAGCCGAAAAACAACGGCCTCCCATTCCACAGGATACTAAGCCGAGCCAACAGCCGGTCCGCCGGCGCCGCGAAGACTTCCAGGCGTTGGTCGAGCGTGCCGATACTGTTCGCGTCGATATTCAAAAACTAGACCGCATGCTCAACCTGGCCGGAGAGATCGCCGTTGCACACGGCCGGCTGCGTCAAGCGCTCGAGACTCCAGTGCACCAAATGGCCGAAGCATTGGAAGCACATGCTCAACTGGAGCGCCTTTCTTTGGATCTCCAAGAACAAATCATGAAAGCCCGTATGGTGCCCGTCGGCCCGATCTTTCGCCAATACATCCGAACGGTACGTGACGTCGCCCAGGCAAGTGGCAAGCTCGCGCGTTTGCTCATTCATGGCGACGATGTCGAGATCGATCTCAGCATGGTGGAAAAGCTCAAGGATCCGCTGACTCACATGATTAGGAATGCCTTGGACCATGGCATTGAATCACCGGAGGTACGCCGTGCCAAGGGAAAAGATCCGTGTGGATCGATTACGCTCAAAGCGCTTCACGAGGGCGCTAGCATCGTTATTGAACTGATCGACGATGGCGCGGGCTTAAATCGCGACCGAATTGCTGCGCGTGTCGCATCTATGGGAGTCGCAGCGGAGCCTGAGCAGCTCTCTGATGAGGAACTCTTCAATTTTATTTTTGAACCCGGCTTCTCCACCGCCGAAAAGATCACGGATCTATCGGGACGCGGTGTCGGTATGGACGTCGTGCGGCGTAATATTGAGACGTTGCGCGGCACTGTCGGTGTCGACAGCCGCTCGGAGAAAGGCACTTCCATTACCATCCGCTTACCTTTGACTCTCGCCATAATCGACGGTTTCGGCGTCGGCATCGGCGACGAAACTTATGTGCTACCGCTGCATACGGTTCTCGAATGCATCGAGTTACCGACGGAAGAACACTGCCATAATGCCAGCCACGGCGTTATCAATCTGCGCGGCCAGCCACTACCCTACATCCGGCTGCGCAACTGGTTCGGGCTAACGAGCCCGCGCCCCTCACGAGAGAACATAGTCGTCATCGAAGTGGGTCGAGTCAAAGCCGGGCTTGCTGTAGACACGCTCTATGGCGCACGTCAAACGGTCATAAAACCCTTGGGAAAACGTTTTCAGGAACTGCCTTCCATTGCAGGCTCGGCCATCCTGGGCAACGGACGCGTGGCATTGATTCTCGATGTTTCCGGACTGATGCGCGAAGTGATCCGCGCACACGGAGATCTCGGTTCGCTGGAAAACGAAATGCAAAAATCTTTCCCAACGCCAGGCGAAGGTTCCACGCCGATACACTACCAGTAAGGGAGACCCTTTGTGAACGAAGGACAAAATGCCGCGGATCAAACTCAATACTTAACCTTTCACATAGCCGGCGAAGAGTACGCGGTCGGCATCCTGCGCGTGAAGGAAATCATCACCTACGGTACTCTCACCACAGTTCCGCAAACTCCTCCGTCCATTCGTGGAGTGATCAACTTGCGCGGCAATGTCGTGCCGGTCGTCGACCTCGCGGTGCGGTTCGGTCTTCCAGCCAGTCCAGTTACCGGGCGTACATGCATCGTCATTGTCGAACTCAACTTGGCTACAGAACAAACCGTCATGGGAATTATGGCGGATTCTGTGAGCGAGGTCGTTGAGTTGATTGCTGAAGACATCTTGCCCGCTCCTGCTTTTGGCACGCACGTGAGAACGGATTTTCTCCGCGGCATGGGTAAGGCCGGGGCAAAGTTTGTTCTGATACTCGATATCGACAAGGTGCTTTCTGCGGGCGATATGATCAACCCCTCATCGCCGAGCGCCACCCAGACGGCTTTCGCTTCGGTAACGACTGGTTAACTGCGCGGACGTGAGGATGGAGTTTAAGCGAAGGCTAAAGCTTCTTGGGAGATGCTTATGCTCAGATCGATGAGACATGTAAAGATGATCGGAAAATTTGCGCTTCTCTGCGGTATTTTCACTGCCGGGTATATCGTCCTCGGTGTGCTTATGTATCGTGCCGCGCCGGCGGCAACCTTTGCTGACGATTCGTTTTTCTTGGCGGCAAGTATCGGCGGGGTATTTATAGCAGCGGGGATCTCTCTCGGCTTTTATATGGCCGCTCGCATTGCTCACCCTTTAAACACATTCACCGCGAAACTCCAAGATATCAACATTGGCAACTCGGGGCTCATTCGGTGGGACGAGGCTGCAGACCGGCGCGACGAGATCGGCGATGTCGCCCGGTCATTCAACCAATTTATTGAGACGCTAACCAAAATTATCGGCCAGGTACGAACGGTGACCGATGCTGTCTCTACGGCCTCCACCCAGGTCTCCTCTTCCGCGCAATTGTTGTCGCGCGGAACTAGCGAGCAGGCCGCCTCTGTCGAAGAAACCACTGCCAGTTTAGAAGAGATGAACGCCTCGATCACCCAAAACGCGGATAACAGCCGGCAGATGGAACAAATGGCACTCAAGGGCGCTGAAGACATGGGGCAAAGCGGCAAGGCCGTCGCCGAGTCCGTCGACGCCATGAAAACCATTGCTGAGAAAATCTCCATCGTCGAGGATATCGCTTATCAAACCAACCTGCTGGCTCTAAACGCCGCCATCGAAGCAGCAAGAGCCGGCGAGCACGGCAAAGGCTTCGCCGTGGTCGCCACCGAAGTGAGAAAGCTCGCCGAACGTAGCCAGAACGCGGCCCAGGAAATCAGCAGCGTCGCTTCATCGAGCGTCAAGGTCGCTGAAAGAGCCGGCCATATGCTGACGGAATTGGTTCCGGCGATCAGAAAGACCGCCGAGTTGGTGCAGGAAGTTGCTACCGCCTCGAGAGAACAGTCGGCTGGAGTCGCGCAGGTTAACCGCGCCATGAACCAAGTCGACCAGGTCACTCAGAGAAACGCCGCCGCTGCCGAAGAACTCTCCAGCACCGCCAACGGTATGGCCGCCCAGGCCGAGCATCTCCAACGGCTTATGAGCCTGTTCAAGGTCAAAGCGTCGGATCAAAACCGTGCTAGCGCCGATCACGAACAAAATCCACAAGCCGAACCGGCTATCTTTAGGCTGCAGGATAATCAACCGATGATCAGGTCATCAATGCGCGACACGTCAGACCCATCAGACCGAGACAACCGACGTCAGCCGCCGTCAAGAGGAGACCTGTGAGTTGATCGCAGTTCCGTGCAGTCGTCAATGCTACTGCAGATCAAAACCGACCGTTGAGGTAGTCAGCGACTGTTGCACTAAGAGCCAACCAGCTCGCTATCTGCGGGAACACAAATTTAATAGAGCGCCGAGCCGAGATTCCAAGCGGACGAAAATCAAAAACACGAGTACCTGACTCTCCACCGTTGACGCGACCGTTGATCCATTTCGGAACGGAACTTGCTCATCGCAAGTAATTTGAGCATTGGGGTACAGGGGTGTCTGACACAATTCCCAGAAATGTCCTTAAAGTACCTCACTTTGTCACAGTTTTCTCGGCGTGCGTTTGGGGCCAACTGTTTTCGACAGACGGCAAAGGAGCCGATTCATTACACAATTGGAAAGCTTAGGAGAATTATGAACGGAGAAAGGAGAAAGATGAACATGAAGGCACAAATCATAGCAATCGTGGCGCTGCTTCTCAGCGTCTCTTTCGCCTGCGCCGAAGAGAAAATCATCATCGGCGGCTCTGGATCCCTCAATGACGAACTCGCCGATCTGGCCAAGATCTATATGGCGAAATATCCCGGCGATAGCGTGGAGATTCGACCGGAATCGATGAGCACCGAAGGGGGTCTCGAAGGAGTCCGAGGCGGACGTTTTCACATCGGGCTAATTTCACGACCGCTGAATGCGAGCGAAAAAGGAAAACTCGTGTACCTTGCGATCGCGCGCTCGATGGCCGGTGTAGTGATTCAGAAGTCGTTGCCGATCACCAATCTTAGCGACGCTCAGGTCTGCGATATCTTCAGCGGCAAGACCAAATCGTGGAAAGAGGTCGGCGGTAATGAGGCGAAGATCGTGGTTCTCACCCGTAAGCGTGACGACAGCAACACGGAGGCCTTCCGCAACAAGATGCCGTGCTTTAAAGACCTCGTCATTACCAGCGATGCGATCCCGTTGTTGCGAGGGAACGAAGTCCTGGCTGCCCTCGACAAACGTTCCGGCACGATCGGGATTACCAACTTGGGCTCCAATTTTAGAGAACATGAGAACATCAAAGCAGTAGCCATCAACGGCGTAAATCCGACGGCGGAAACCGCACGCAATGAGAAGTATCGGTTTTTCAGAGAGCAGGGTTTGGTGACCCTTGGCGAGCCTCAAGGGCTGACTAAGCGATTCCTCGAATTTATGGCCACGGCAGAAGGTCGCAAGAGTATCGGATCACAAGGGGCGATACCTCTCCGATAGCCGCTCGTACCCATGAAAACATTCTTTGCCGCATGGCTAGGCGGGGAGTGGCGCACCCGGCTCGCTTTACGCTTTAGTTGTGTGACTGGTGTTACGCTGCTGATCATCTCTTTTGTGGCGACATTCGTCAGCGGACAGTTCGAGCGGCAGTCGTTGCTTTATCGTCTCGATGAACAGGCGGTGCGTCTTGCCGACCTGTTCGCGGCCAATGTCGCAAGCTCCCTGTTCACTTTCAACCGCGATAGTGTTGACACTCTCGTTAACGGCTTTACGAGCGACCGCACGATTCGCCTCGTCGAGGTTCGAGATGCTTCTGGAAAAATCATTGCAGCAAAGGGATCATCCGACGGAGGCGGCAAGACGGTTACGGCAACGCGC
>Ga0075433_10003777_pt1 | contig 11725 bp, 12 predicted proteins | sample RhiMethybrSRZTD2_FD_75299 | JGI IMG/M metagenome (GOLD analysis project Ga0075433, IMG submission 75299) | Populus rhizosphere microbial communities from Tennessee, USA - Rhizosphere MetaG P. TD hybrid SRZTD2 | ecosystem: Host-associated > Plants > Roots > Rhizosphere > Soil | place: USA... | reverse complement strand
CTAGCGAGAATCCGGTGGTGTAGGTGCAGAACGGACCGAGGATGACCTTCCCTCCGGCGTCGACGAAGTCGGCCAGCCGATCACCGAAGAGAATCCTGTCGGAATAGGAGTTCTCGACCCACGTGTACACGCAGGTATAGGCGGCCAGCTGCAAGGCCGTCGGGGTGGCCACTCGCGTGTCGAAGTAGTCGACGGTGCCGCCGGTGATGGCCGCGATCGCCGCGCGGTACGCCGGGTCGTCGTTCTCGCTGGGCGCATAGAGGATGCTGACCGGCCCCGCCGTCGGCTTCGTCGACGACGTCGCGGCGAACCGTTGGGTCAAGGCACCTGCGCCGGGCGCCGTCGGGCGCGGACGCGAAACAGCGTCGGTCTTCGCCGCGGGCTTCACGAGATCGCGCCGCAGCAACCCGACCCGACGATCCTCGGCCACAGCGCCCGCCGGGGCCGGCGCCGGAGCGACGATCGCCGGCCGGATCGCAGATCGGGTGTCGTTGTTTCGTGGAGCGGCGCCGAGGGCGGCGGGAATCGTCAGGGCCGCGGTGATCGAAAGCAGGAGACGGAGACGGGGCTGGGGGATCATCCGTGCCTCCAGGAAGTCGCGTATGCGCAGGACGGCGAGCCCGGAAGCGGGATCCGCGTCGTCGTCCGATGGAATGCGGTGGGAGAGTGACGCGACATTCTAGCCCGAGCCGCGCCGGTTGTCATCCGAATCCCGGAATGTGATTTCTCTCGCGGAATCTCGTGCCTCGCGGTCGCCACCGTCTCGTCTCCTCTAGAATGTCGACGTAGCCGCTTCTCCCGCCGGGTCGACCCTCCTGGGCCGGCCACTTCCACCTCGCGAGATGACCCTCTCGAATTGCCCGATCGCCGCCCTCGATCCCACTTCGCTTCGGCCGTCAATCGCATGCCGGCCGCGCAGATGGCGGCGGCGCGGCGGGCGGACCCGAACTTGCAAATCCTCGAGCCAAACACCCTCCGGGCCAAGGCCGGCCCGGGGACTCACCCGGGAGAAACGATGATCCGTTCCCTTCGATTGAGCCTCGCGCTCTTGCTCCTCGCCGTTCCCGCGCTCGCGGAGCCGAACGCCGCGCGCAAGGACGCGCCCACGCTTCGCCGGACGTTCACGCACGCGCGCGCGCAGACGGCGCGCGCCGCGCGTCGCGCCCGCGCCAAGGGCCATCCCGCGAAGGCCGTCGCGGCCCCGGCCCCGGCGCGAGCCGGCATGGTCATCGCCTACGACCCCGAGACCGGACGGCTGGGACCGCCCACCGTGGAGCAGCTCCTCGCGCTCGACGCGCGCGAGCGCAACGCGGTGAGCCGCTCGCTCGCCGGCTTGATCCAGGTCCACCATCCCGACGGCTCGGTGAGCGTCGACCTCCAGGGCCGATTCCAGGAGTTCGCCGTGGCGACGATCGGCGCCGACGGCAAGCCGGTGCTCCGCTGCGTCGAGGAATCGGCCTCGGTGCGCCGCCCCCTCTCCCCCGCTCCGGCCGCGCCGGCGCTCGAGGAGCGTTAGCCATGCGCGCCCTCTCGCGAGCCGGTCTCGTCTTCGTCCTCGCTCTCGCGCTCGCTCCGGCGAGTGCGCGCGCCGCCACCATCACCGTGTTCAACCTCGACGCCGCCGGCGAAGGCTTCAACGATCCGACGCCCGCGGCCCCGGTGGGCGGCAATCCCGGCACCACGGTCGGCGCCCAGCGCCTGTTCGTCTTCCAGTACGCGGCCAACGTGTGGGGCGGCCTGCTCGCGAGCCCGGTCACGATCCGCATCGGCGCGCACTTCGATCCGCAGAGCTGCACGGCGACGAGCGGCGTTCTGGGGAGCGCCGGGCCGACGACCGTGCACCGCGACTTCGCCAACGCTCCGTTCTCCGCCACCTGGTATCACCAGGCTCTGGCCAATCGCCTCGCCGGCGTCGATCTCTCGGCGCAGGACGACATCGCCATCACGTTCAACTCGAGCGTCGGCGGCCCGTCGTGTCTGCCCTCGGGCTGGTACTACGGCGTCGACGGCAACGAGGGCAGCAAGATCGAGCTCCTGCCTGTCGTCTTGCACGAGATGGGGCACGGGCTCGGCTTCAGCACCACGACCGACGGGCAGACGGGCTCGAAGCTCGGCGGCTTCCCCGGTGCTTACGATCACTTCCTGCTCGACAAGGCGACGGGCAAGCACTGGAACCAGATGACGACGGGCGAGATCACGTCGTCGAGCGTGAGCTGCCAGGGTCTCGTGTGGGACGGCGCGGCCGTGACCTCGCAGGCGTCCTCGCGCCTGGGCTCGAAGCCGCTCCTGCGCGTCAACACGCCGGCCGGCCTGGTGGGCGACTACGGCGTCGGCACCGCGTCCTTCGGAGCCGCCCTCACCTCGGGCGGCGTCACCGGCGACGTCGTCCTCGCCAACGACGGCGTGGGCAATCCGTCGAACGCGTGCGAGCCGCTCACCGGATCGGTGGCGGGCAAGATCGTGCTCATCGACCGCGGCACCTGCGGCTTCACCGCCAAGGTGAAGACGGCGCAGAACGCGGGCGCCATCGGCGTCATCGTCGCCGACAGCGTCGCCGGATGTCCGGCCGCGGGCATGGGCGGCAGCGATCCCACGATCACGATCCCGTCGGTGCGCGTCACCCAGTCGGACGGCGCCACGCTCAAGTCGCAGATCGGCTCCGGGCTCAACGTCACGCTGATCAACGATCCGGCGATGAGCGCCGGAGCCGACGGCTCCGGACACGTCTACGTCTACACGCCGAATCCGTACCAGCCCGGCTCGTCGGTGTCGCACTGGGACACGTCGGCCGAGCCGAGCCTGCTCATGGAGCCGGCGCTCACCTCCACGCTGTCGCAGGACGTCGATCTCACGCTGCAGCAGTTCATCGACATCGGCTGGGCGCCGTCGTCGACGGCGGTGAATCCGCCGCCGCTTCCGCGGCCCGGCGTGCTGTTCGGCGTGGCCTCGGGGAATCCGAGCCGTGGCGGGGCCCTGCTCCAGTTCACGCTGCCCGACGACGACGACGTGAACCTCTCGGTGTTCGATCTCAAGGGTCGCCTGGTGGCCGGACTCGTCGGCGGACACGTGCCGGCGGGCGATCACTCGGTGCGCTGGGAGGGCACCGACGTCTTCGGGCGCGCCGTGGCCTCGGGCGTCTACCTCGTGCAGCTACGCACGCGCACCGTGCGCGAGACGCGGCACCTGATCTTCGTGCATTAGATCTCGGTCAAGGCGTAGACGGCGAAGCTGCCGAGCCAGTGCGAGCCGGCCTCGTGCTCCGTGAGAGCGGACGCGAGGCCGGCTTCCTTGTGGCGGTCCGCCGCCCGCTCGAGACGCGCACGCCGCGCGTCGCCGGGCGCGAGGGCACGGGCGATGCCCGCGAGCATCCAGCTCCGGCTCAGGTTGAGCCCGTCGGCGTGCGCCAGCTTGCCGTCGGCGCGATCGACGCTGGTCACGGGCGTGAGCCAGCGCTCGGCCACTTCTCCTTCCAGATCCGGGAGGAACGCGGCGAGCCAGGTCGCGAACTCCTCCGCCTCCATCACGCGGCGCAGGAGATCGGCCTCGGCGAGGATCGGCGACAGGAAATCGAACGCCGAAGGCTCGTAGGCGATCGGCGCGTCGCGATCGGCGGCGAACCAGCGGCGGGCGAAGCCCGCCAACATGCGATCGAGATTCGCCGACCCGTGCTTGTGTCCCCAATCCCACGCGAGCCCCGTAGCGAACGCCGTCTGCGAGTGCTCGCCGCTGCGCACCGGCACGGCCAGCAGCTCGCAGTGCGCGAGGAGCCGACCGGCCGCGATCTGCTCGAGGGGCGCCAGGGCCGCCCCCCAGGCGCGCGCGCCGTCGTCGTCCCACGCCGCCAGCTCGGCCGCCAGCTTCAGCACCCACGCGAGCCCGTAGGGCCGCTCGAATCCGCCCCGACCCGGCGCCCGCAGGTACTCGATCTCGGCGCGCAGGCTCGCCGTCGTGAGCGAGCGCGCGAGCCGCTCCCGCGCCGCCGCGACGAAGGTCGCCTCCGGATGGAGCCGCGCCAGGCGCGCCAGCGCCCAGTGGCCGTGCACCGACGAGTGCCAGTCGAAGCTTCCGTGGAACGCGGGATGGAGATCGCGCGGCGGGCGGGCATCGGCGTCGTCGTTCAGGAGATGCACGACGTGGTTCGGGTAGTCGCGGCCGAGCGCGGCCAGGATCTGCGCCGCGACGGCTTCGTGGTAGGCGAGGTCGCTCACGATCAAGGAGCCGGCGTCGGGGCGGGCGGCAGCTTCTTGCGCGTGGCGAACCAGACCGCGGCCGTCCAGCTCGGGAAGAGGTCGAGCCCGGGCACGAGCTCGGCCACGCCCGCGGGCAGGAACGCGGGGTGCCAGCCCACGAGGCGGATGACGATCAGGGCCACGACGACGTCGAGCGCCGTGTCCCAGACCGAGGGCAGGCCGGGCACGAAGAACGGGAGCAGGATCCACTGCACGGCGTCGGCGGCGAGCGCGACGAGCAGGGCGGCGTGCTTGCGCGGCGGCCCGTAGTGCTTCACGACGAGGGCCGCGCGGCGTCGGTCGTGGGGGACGCTTCGCTCTCGGCGGCCGGCGTGGCCGGCGCCTCGTCGAGCTTGAACAGATAGCGCAGGCTCGCGGCCAGGGCCGAGCAGCGCTCGGCCTCGCCGGCGTTGCGGATCTGCGACGTGGGATCGTGAAGGATCTTGGCCACGAGCTGGGCCGCGAACTGCTCGACGGCGTGGCGATCGCGCTCCGGCAGGTGCGCGAGGCGGCTCATCAGGCGCTGCGTCTCCTCGTCGCGCAGCCCCTCGAGCTTGGCGCGCAGGGCGACGATCGTGGGCACGGCCTCGAGTCCCTCCCACCAGCGCGAGAAGCGCGCCGTCTCCTGCTCGACGATGGCCTCGGCGCGCTCGGCTTCGCGCGAGCGCCGCGCCATGTTGCTCTCCACCACGCGCTCGAGATCGTCGACGTCGTACAGGAACACGTTGTAGAGCCCGCCGACCGAGGGCTCGACGTTGCGCGGCACGGCGATGTCGATGACGAACACGGCGCGGTTCCGGCGCTCGCGCATGGCCTGCTCCATCGCGGCGCGGACGAGCAGCGGCTCGGGGCTCGCGGCCTGCGTGAGCACGATGTCGGCGCCGGCGAGGGCGGCTCCCATCTCGTCGAGCCCGACGGCGTGGGCGTGGAAGCCCGCGGCCAGCCGCTCGGCGGTCTCGCGCGTGCGGTTGGCCACCGTGATGTCGCGCACGCCGGCCTCGTGCAGGTGGCGCAGCGTGAGCTCCCCCATCTCGCCCGCGCCCACGACCAGGGCGCGCCGGCCCTCGAGCGAGCCGAAGATCTTGCCCGCCAGCTCGACCGCGGCCGAGGAGATGGACACGGCGTAAGCCCCGATCGCCGTCTCGGTGCGCACGCGCTTGCCGGTCTCGAGGGCGTGCGGGAACAGGCGGTCGAGCACCATACCGGTGCGCCCGGTGTTGCGCGCGGCGGCGTAGGCCTCCTTCACCTGGCCCTGGATCTGCGGCTCGCCGACCACGAGCGCGTCGAGGCTCGAGGCGACGCGGAAGAGATGGCGCGCCACGTCGGCGCCGTGCCGGTGATAGACCGCCTCGCCCAGCTCGACGCCGGCCGCCCCCGCCCGCTCGGCCAGCGCCAGCTCGAGCGAGCGGCGGCCGGCGTGGTACGAGTGCGCCACGGCGTAGAGCTCGGTGCGGTTGCACGTCGACAGCAGCACCACCTCGCCGATCGCGGGCAGCGACGCGATCTCGGTGAGCACGCGCGCGTAGTCCTCGGGCATGACGGCCACGCGCTCGCGCACCGCGAGCGGAGCCGTCTTGTGGCTCAGACCGGCGAGGCAGATCTGCATCAGAAGACGTGCCTCCCCCACCCCAGCAGGTAGTTGGTGCCGAGGAGCGTGAAGATGCTGGCGAGGAAGCCGACGGCCGAGAGCCACGCCGCCCGCAGCCCGCGCCAGCCGGCGCCGTTCCGCGCCACGAGATAGAAGACGTAGAGCCCCCAGGTGAGCAGCGCCCACACCCCCTTGGGCTCCCAGATCCAGAAGACGTTCCACTCCTGCTTGGCCCACGCCATGCCGGCGAGGATGCTCGCCGTGAGCAGCGCGAGCCCGAAGATCACCGTGCGGTGGCCGAGGCGATCGAGATCCTCGAGCGACGGCAGGCGCGCCGCCAGCGGTCCCATGCGCTTGTGCGCGATCTCCTGGTACTGGACGAGGTAGAGCACACCGGCGCAGCAGGCCACCGACAGCGCCGAGTAGCCGAGGAACGCGGTGAGCGCGTGGAAGGCGAACAGCGGATGGCGAAGGATGGGCTGGATGTCGCGCGCCGACGAGAGCCCGGCCATGCCGACGAACGTGCACAGCGTCCCGAACGGGACGAGCAGGGCGCCCACCGGCGTGCGCGCCGAGCCGCGCACCAGGAGCAGGTACACGAGTGCCACGAGCCAGCCGTAGGCGTAGAGCGACTCGAGCGGCGAGGACAGCGGCACCGTGCCCAGCGTCACGGATCGCGCCGCGAGCGCCACCGTCATGCACCCGACGGCGGCCACGAGCAGGTTGCGCCGCAGGGCTCCGTGCCCCGCGCCCTCGGGATCGAGGAAGGCGCGCAGATGGAGGACGCTCGTCACGGCGGCGAGCCCGGCTCCCGCCCACGCGGCGACTCGAACCACGGCGTCCATCGGGCTCAGGGAGTACCTCCGGAAGGGATCATGCGGCGCGAAAGCTGGTGACGGAAGGATGCCAGAGCGCGCCGGGGAGCGGCTAGGCCCCCGGCAGGAGCATGCGCCACGCCCCGGTGTCGGGACGATGGCCCGAGCCGAGCCACAGCTCCACGGCCAGAGCCAGCGCCGCGAGCGACCAGGCGATCCAGGCTCGGCCGGCGGGACGCGCCGGGGGCGGCTCGTCGGCGGGCGCGATCTCGAGGAAGAGGACGCGCGCCAGGCGCGCCGCCGCCGCCCATTGCAGGAGTGCCGAGAGCAGGAAGAGAAGCGTCCACCCCGCCGGCTCGCCGGTCGTCCACGCGAGCACGGGCCGGAGCGCGAAGCGCGGGCCGCCGGGGAATCCCGCGGCCAGCGCGAGCGCCGCCAGCCAGAGAGTGGCGGCGAGCCTGTGCTCGCGGCCGCGACCGGCCATGGCGGCGAAGCTCGTGGGCCGACCGGCGGCACTCCAGGCGCCGAGCGCGAGCCAGGCCGGCGCGAGCGCGAGCACGTGCGCGACCGCCGCCGCCGCCCACGGCCCGGCGTCGCCGGAGCGCGGCGCGAGCGCCGGCAGGAGCTCCGCCGCCTGCACGACCGTGAGATAGGCGGTGAGCCGGGCGGCGTCCTTCTGCACCAGCGCCACGCTGCCCGCCACCGCCACGGTGAGGAGCGAGATCGCGAACAGCCCGCCCTTCCAGCTCACCGCCAGCGCGTCGAGCGCCGGCTCGAAGGCGAAGAGGACGCGGGCCAGCGCGAGCGAGGCGGAAAGCGGCGCGGCCACCGCGAGCACGAGCCCCGCCGGGCGCGTGGCCGAGCCCAGCCCATCGGGGGCCCAGTAGTGGAACGGCACCCAGGCGGCGGCGAGTCCGAGCCCGGCGAGCAGCACGCGCACCGACGAGAGCGCGAGCACCTGCGAGTCGACGCGCGAGGTGATGAGAGCGCCGGCCTCGAGCAGATGCGTGGTGCCGGCGAGGCCCACGAGGAGCGCGGCCGCGAGCAGGAGCACGAGCCCGGCGGCAGCGCCGAGCCCCTGCGTCTTGACCGCCGCCTCCATGCGCTCGTGTCCGCCGCCCTGGGCCACGGCGGCGGCAGCGAGGATCCATCCCGCCGACCACAGGATGGCGGCACCCGCGAGGTCGAGCGTGCAGGCGGCCGCGCCCCAGGCGGCGCCGGCGAGCGCGGCGGCGGCGAGTCCGCGTCCGGCGCCGGCGCCGGCCGGCGTGACGAGTGCGAGCAGCGAGGCCCACACGATGGCGGCGAGGAAGGCGAGCGCGAACAGGAGGCCGGGACCGTCGAGCGTCCAGTCGCCGCCCGGCCCCAGGCGCGGCGCGAGCGCCGAGACGTACCAGGCCGCGGTCACGGCCGCGGCCAGCGTCGCCGCCGCCAGCCCGCGATCGAGATCGACGCGCAGCGTCACGGTGCCGCCACGGCGCGCGTCCACGCCGCGGGCGCCGCCCACAGCGCCGGCACCACGAGCGCCACGACGACGCCGACGAAGAGGACGATGGTGGCCGCGACCTCGATGCCCTTCATCTCGGGCGCCGGCCCCACCGGCGCGCCGGCGCGCCCGCGGGCGATGCGCGTGGCGGCGAGGAGGATGGCGAGCGAGGCGCCGAGCCAGCCGATGCCGCCGAGCGCGCACACGGCGCGCACCGCGGTCGACGGCGTGACCAGCGCGGCGCGCGCCAGCGCGAACGGCGCCTGGCCGCTGGCCAGCACGGCCAGGAACGAGACCGCGAGCACCGCCTGGCCGCGCACCACGGCGGCGCGCAGCACGCCGCCGTAGGCCGCGAGGTCGCCGACGTGCACGTACGAGGCGACGCGCCCGAGCACGAAGCTGAGCGCGACGAGCGCCGCCACGCTGGCGCCGAGGTGGGCGAGCGCGGCGGACACGGCGGTCCCCTCGTCGGCGGGCGCGAGCATGGCCACGAGCACGGCGAGCCCGGCCTGCACCGAGCCCCAGGCGGCGAGACGGCGGAACAGATGCATGTCGGAGGCGCTCGCGAGGCCGGCGATGGCCACGCCCAGCGCCACGAGCACGGCGAGCGAGCGGGCACCCAGTCCGGTGAGCAGCGACGAGGCGACCGCGGCCGGCGGCCCGCCGAGCAGAAGTCCGCCGGCGAGGAGAAGGCCGAGCGGCCCGGGCGAGACGGCCTCGGCGGCGCGCGCGCCCGGCGCGTGCGCGGGCGGCAAGAGTGCGGCGAGCCCGCCCGCGGCCACGAGCGGCCACGGACTTCCGGCGAGCGCCAGAGGCGCGAACGAGAGCAGCGCCGCCGGTGCTGCCTGGGCCACGGCGATGGGCACGGCGGAGCGCGTCGAGGCCGGCGGCCGCCCGAGGGCCGAGAGCGCGAAGGCGGGCAGTGCCGCCATCCACCACACGGCGGCGATGCGATCGAGGCCCGAGTCGGGGCGGGACGCGAGCCACACCGCCCAGGCGATCACCAGTGCCAGCGCCAGCGCGGGCAGCGAGCGCGCGGCGCGCAGGCGGAAGGCACGTCCGGGGGCGGCGAGCTCCACCGCCAGGCCCTGCGCCGCGGCCGCGAGCGCCAGGGCGAGCCACGCCAGGGTCATGCGAAGAGCCGCGCCAGCACGAGGAGCGCGAGCCCGGTGAACACGAGCAGCAGGTACTCGGTGAGCGAGCCCGACTGCACGCGCGACAGGGCCGTGCCGGTGAGGATCGGGAGCCGCGCCAGCGTGCCCGCGAGCCCCGAGAACAGCACGCGGTCGGCGCCGGCGGCGGCGCGCGACAGGACGAGCACGGCGCGCAGGCCGTAGCGCAGGAAGTGGATCGGGCGCAGGCGCGGCGCGGGCATGGGCTCAGGCCTCGCCGCGCTCGATCAGGAGCTCCTGGTAGATCATGCGCGCCGTCGCGTCGTCGGGGTCGAGGGCCAGCGCCGCCTCGATCTCGACCAGCGCGCGCGCCAGATCGCTCTTCTCGGTGAAGTAGAGGAGGCCGAGCTCGTAATGCGCGTCGGCGCGATCGGGCTCGCGCGCCACCGCCTCCTCGAGCGCGGCGATGGCGCCGTCCACGTTCCCCATCGACTCGAGCGTGAGCCCGTACTGCACCCAGGTGTCGACGTCGCCGGGCTCGGCGGCGAGCGCGGCGCGGAAGTGCTCGGCCGCCTCCGCCCGCTGGCCGAGCCGCCGGCACAGCGCGCCGCGCCGGCGATGGAGTGCGGGAGCGTGCGGCTCGAGCGCCAGCGCGCGGTCGAGCACGCGCCCGGCCTCGGCGTCGTTGCCGAGATCGACGAGGGCGGCGCTCAAGTGGAGGAGCGGGGCGGTCTCCGTCGGCTGCCCATCGACCCAGGCGCGCAGGTGGGGCAGCGCTTCCTCGTGGTCGCCGCGCGCGAGCGCCAGGAAGGCGAGCCGCTCGTGCGCGAGCTGGGCCTCGCCCCGGCGGCGCACGGTCTCGGAGTAGCAGCGCACCGCCTCGGCGAAGTCCTCCTCGCTCTCGGCCATGAGGCCGAGCAGGAGCCAGGCGTTCACGAGCTCGGGGTCGAGGGCCACGGCGCGCTCGAGCCGCTCGCGCGCCCGGCCCGGCGCGCCCTCGAGGCACTCGACGAGGCCGAGATAGAGAAGGCTCGCCCCGTGCTTGGGATCGAGCGCCAGCGAGCGCTCGAGCTGGGTGCGCGCCTCGCTCCACTCGCCGAAGGCGAGGAGCGCGAGCCCGTGCTGGAGCTGCTCGCGCAGGCTGCCGCCGAGCGGACCGGCGCGCGCCAGGAGCCGCGCTCCGCACTGCGCGCAGTAGCGGTGCTCGTCGAGATTGGCGGACTGGCAGCGCGGGCAGATCATCCGTGCAACCGCTCCAGGCGGTCGGTGCGGGTCACGCGCACACGCGCGCCCGTGGCGCGAGCGATGGCGAGCCCGGCCACCGCCTGCACCACCGACACCGCGACCGCGGCCCGCGCCACGCGCGCCGCCGCGGCGTGGGATCCGGCGAGGAGGCCGAGCCCCACGGCGAGGGCGGCGACACCGATGCCGGCGACCAGGAATCCGGCTTGCAGGGCGTCGAGCCGCCGCCGCGACAGGGCGGCGAAGAGCCCGGCCCATAAGAGGAGCAGGCCGATGGCGGCGGGCGCCCCACGCGCCAGGGTCTCGAGGTGGAGCGAGTGCAGGTTCACGAGGAGCCGTCTCCGCGCGGCGAGAAGGCGAGGAGGGCGGCGGCGGCGGCGAGCGCGAGCACGGCGAGGCAGAAGATCTCGAGGCCGCCGGCCGCTGCCTCGGTCACCGGGGCCACGGCGAGCGGCGCCGTCGGCCAGTCGACGGCGAGCACGCCGAGCCCGAGGGCGGCGGCGAGGATCGAGCTCGCGGCCATGGCCAGCACCCACGGCCCGCGCGGCCCCACCTCCTCGATCGACTCGACGCGGCTCAGGTTCCAGCCCACGACGAGCCCGGCGCCGGCCACCCCCCACGTGCCGGCGAGCACGGCGGCGGCGATGCCGGCGAATCCGGCCGACAGGAAGACGAGGCTCGCCGAAGCACCGAAGGCGGCCAGGCCGGCGGCGCTGGCGAAGAGCCGCCGCGTGCCCAGCGCCGCCGAGGCGAACGCCAGGGCGAAGGCGCCGGCAACGATCGTGGGCCCGAGATTCACGGTGTGGCCCCGGCGCCGCCCGCGCCGGCGAGCGCGTAGGCCGCGAGCAGCACGGGCACGGACCAGGCGGCGGTCTGGCGCACCCAGGCTCCGCCGCGCGGCAGCGCCGCCGCCGCCCGCAGCGCCAGCGCGAGCAGGAGCGCGAGGACGAGCGAGAGCGCGTCGGGCGCGCCCCCGGTGAGCGTCGACGCGGCGATCCCGCACACGCCGGCGAGCCCGGCGTACTGCGCCACGCCGGTGAGGAAGCGCACGGTGGCGCTGGGCTCGGTCGGATCGCCGCCCCACGTGCGGCTCGTCAGCTCCTGCTCGGCCGCCGCCCCGGGAAGGACGAAGAGCCCGGTACCGACGAGGGCGAGCGCGAGGAGCGCGCGCGTGGCCAGCGGCAGGGCGTCGCCGTGCGACGCCGACGCGAGGGCGGTGGCCACGAGCCAGCCGGGAAGCGCGAAGGCGATGC
>Ga0075433_10003775_pt1 | contig 11727 bp, 10 predicted proteins | sample RhiMethybrSRZTD2_FD_75299 | JGI IMG/M metagenome (GOLD analysis project Ga0075433, IMG submission 75299) | Populus rhizosphere microbial communities from Tennessee, USA - Rhizosphere MetaG P. TD hybrid SRZTD2 | ecosystem: Host-associated > Plants > Roots > Rhizosphere > Soil | place: USA... | reverse complement strand
AGAAATCGAAGTAGGGATTGTTGCTCCAATCGGGATCCTTGAAGCGATTGTCGCCGGGTTCCGGTTCCACCACGGGTGCCGCCTCCCCGCCCATTAGACGCTGCAGGGATGCCGTCCCCAGCTGCAGAAAATCGCGCCACAGTTCGCCTTGTGCCTCGACCAGTTTGCCCGGATCGGCCACCCAGTGCTGGGCGATCTCGGCAAAAAGCTTGCCCGCCTCGGTGAGGTCGCTGGCCGCGTTCATGGGACTGAGTTTGCCATTGGCACGCTCAAACAAACCGCTCATGACCTTGCCGCCCTCTTCCATCAGGCGCAGCATGTTGCGGCCGAATTCCTCGGCATTGGCGATCCTGTAGGCACCAAGATCGACAGTCATGGGCACGGGACGCGGTGACTCAGGCGCTTTTTTCAGCATTTTCCACTCGAAATGGTTGCTGGGATGACGTTGGCATGGAACCGCGTCCTGTCAACGCCGATGAGGCCCCTTCGGGAGCGGGATCTGATTGCAACTTTGCGGCAAAAATCTCAACTGCGCTGACTATTTACAGGAGAATCTGGTAGGGCTTGTCAATAATCTGCCTCCCGTTGGCGGCAGGGAACTGTTAACAATTGCGGCGAAAGATAGGTGTGGGGGTCGCCCGCATGCAGCGGTTGGTGGGGCGCAAGATCGTTCGGGCCGGTCTGGCTGTTCTCTTGCTCCAGCTCGGCGGCTGTTCCGAGTCACTGCCCTTCTCCCAGCTGCCCGACCTTGGCAAGTTGCCGCAAAAGGTGATGGGTAAAGATGAACAACAGCAAAAAATCAACGAGATGATCGAACGAAGCCACACGCACCAGATCGAGGCGGAAAAGCAAATCGAGCAGGGCAAGTAGGCTTCTGACTGCGGCAAGCGCGCAGGTCGCGCTTGACTTTTGGCAGCAAAAAAAGCCCCTGGGGGCGAGTGCACAATACTTATTCGGTGTTGGCGAGAGTACGAGCGGCTAGGCACGTGAACGACGATTTTCATCGCATCAAGCGGCTTCCCCCTTACGTCTTTGCCGAGGTCAACCGGCTGAAGGCCGCCGCGCGCGCGGGCGGCGCTGATATCATCGACCTCGGCATGGGCAACCCGGACATGCCCACGCCGCAGCACATTACCGACAAGCTGATCGAAACCGTGGGCAAGCCGCGCACCAACCGCTATTCGGCCTCGAAGGGCATTCCGGGCTTGCGGCGCGCGCAGGCCGCCTATTATGCGCGGCGCTTTGGGGTCAAACTCAATCCCGAGACGCAGGTGGTGGCGACGCTCGGGTCCAAGGAAGGCTTCGCCAACATGGCGCAGGCAATCAGCGCGCCGGGCGACGTCATCTTGTGTCCAAGTCCAACCTATCCGATCCACGAATTCGGCTTCATCATCTCCGGCGCCGCCATCCGTCACATTCCCGCGCTCGGCGGCGGCGACGCGCACGGGGAATTTTTGCGCGGCGTCGAACGCGCCGTGAAGCACTCGATCCCGCGTCCCCTTGCCGTCGTGCTGAGCTATCCCGCCAATCCCACCGCCGCGACGGCGGACCTCGCCTTTTATACCGAGGCGGTGCAGCTTGCCAAAAAGCTCGACCTCATCATTTTGTCCGACCTCGCCTATGCAGAGATCTATTACGACAACAACCCGCCGCCCTCCGTGCTGCAGGTGCCGGGTGCGATGGACGTGACGGTGGAGTTCACCTCCCTGTCAAAGACCTATGCCATGCCGGGCTGGCGCATGGGCTTTGCCGTCGGCAACGAGCGCCTGATCGCCGCACTGGCGCGCGTCAAGTCCTATCTCGACTACGGCGCCTTCACCCCGGTCCAGGTCGCGGCGGCGGCCGCGCTCAATGGGCCGCAGGACTGCGTCGAGGAGATCCGCAAGACCTATCGGGCGCGCCGGGATTGCCTGTTGGAAAGCTTTCAACGGGCCGGCTGGCCGATTCCCGCCCCTGCCGCCTCCATGTTCGCCTGGGCCCCCATTCCCGAGGCCTACCGCCAGATCGGCTCGGTGGAATTCGCCAAGATGCTGATCGACAAGGCCGACGTGGCCGTCTCGCCCGGGCTCGGTTTTGGTGAATACGGCGAGGGCTACGTGCGTATCGCCCTGGTGGAGAACGAGCACCGCATCCGCCAGGCGGCACGAAACATCAAAAAGTTTCTCGCGCGCGCCCCCGAAACCATGCATAACGTGATCCCTATTCCGCAAAAGGCATCGCGTTAATCTTGGTTCGCATGAGCCAACCGTTGAAGCTTGGCATCGCTGGCCTTGGCACCGTCGGTGCTGGATTGGTGCAGCTCATCCAGGAGCACGGCGCCCGCCTGGCGCTGACCTTGGGGCGCGACATTACCATCGTGGGGGTCAGTGCCCGCTCGCGCCAGAAAAAGCGCAGCGTGACACTCGAGGGCGTTGCCTGGTTCGAAGAGGCCGAGCGCCTGGCGACCGATCCCGGCATCGATGTGTTCATCGAGCTGATCGGCGGCGAGGAGGGCGTGGCGCGCGCCGCCGTAGCGGCGGCGCTGAAGGCCGGCAAGCACGTCGTGACGGCCAACAAGGCCCTGCTGGCCAAGCACGGCACCGAGCTGGCGAGCTTGGCGGAAGCGCGCGCCGTGGCCCTCAAGTTCGAGGCGGCCGTGGCGGGAGGTATCCCGGTCATCAAGACGCTGCGCGAGGCGCTCGCCGGCAATCAGATCCGCCGCGTCTATGGTATTCTCAACGGCACCTGCAACTACATCCTGACCCAGATGCAGGAGGAGCACCGCGCCTTTGCCGAGGTGCTGAAAGAGGCGCAGGACAAAGGCTATGCCGAAGCCGATCCCACTTTCGACATCGGTGGCTTCGACACCGCCCACAAGCTTGCCCTGCTAACGAGCCTCGCCTTCGGCACCAAGGTCGCGCTCGATCAGATTCACGTGGAAGGCATCCAGGGCATCAGCCAGGCGGACATCGAGGCCGCCGACGATCTTGGCTACCGCATCAAACTGCTCGGCGTCGCGCTGCTCACCGACAGCGGTATCGAGCAGCGGGTGCATGCGGCCATGGTGCCCAAGCATTCGGCCATTGCCGAGGTGTCGGGGGTCACCAACTGCATCGCCATCGACGGCGATTTCGTCGGCAACGTTCTGTTGGCCGGACCCGGGGCCGGTGCGAAAGCAACGGCCAGCGCCGTCGCCGCCGACGTCCTCGACATTGCCCGCGGCGGCTTCACGCATCCCTTCGGGGTGCCGGCCGCCGAGCTCAAGCCCTATCGGCGCGCCCGGCTCGGCCAGCACCAGGGTGCCTATTACGTGCGCCTTTCGGTGTTCGACCGTCCCGGCGCCATGGCCTCCATCGCCGGGCGAATGGGCGAGCGGGGCGTCTCCTTGGAGAGCATCGTGCAGCGCCGGCCGCGCTGGGCGCTGCCCGGCATCGACGCCCGTCCCAAGCCCGGTGCGCCCACCACCGTGATATTGATCACGCACGAGACCACGGAAGAGGCGATCCGCGCCGCGCTCAACGCCATTCACGCGGATGGCAACGTTTCCGAGCCGCCACAGATGATCCGCATCGAGCCGTTGTAAGGGCCCAGGGTGGCGCGGTTGCTAGGGTTGGGAGAGCACGATGAAGAACACAATCCAGGGCCATGACGTCGCCGGCGGACTAGATCGCGTGCTGGTGCTGGAGGTGGCGCGTGTCACCGAAGCGGCCGCCATCGCGGCGGCGCGGCTCAGGGGCCGGGGCGACGAGAAGGCCGCCGACAAGGCCGCCGTGGATGCCATGCGACACGAGCTGGGCAAGGTGCATATCAAGGGCCGGGTGGTGATCGGCGAAGGCGAGATGGACGAGAGCCCCATGCTCTATATCGGCGAGGAGGTGGGCCTGGGCGACGGGCCGGAGGTGGACATTGCTGTCGATCCGCTGGAGGGCACGACCATCTGCGCCAAGGCCATGCCCAATGCGCTTGCCGTGCTGGCAATCTCGGAGCGCGGCGGCCTCCTCAATGCGCCGGACATGTACATGAACAAGATCGCCATCGGTCCGGGCTATCCCGATGGCATCATCGATCTCGATGCGCCGCCCGCCGAGACCCTTGCGGCCATGGCGAAGGCACGTGGGGTGGCGATCTCGGAAATCACGGCCTGCATTCTCGACCGTCCCCGGCACGCCGAGCTGATCGCCAGCGTGCGCAAGGCCGGCGCGGGTGTTCAGCTCATTCCCGACGGCGACATCGCCGGGGTGATCTGGACCACCGATCCCAAGGAGACCGGTATCGACATTTACTTCGGCATCGGCGGCGCCCCCGAGGGCGTGCTCGCCGCGGCGGCGCTGCGCTGCATCGGCGGACAGATGCAGGGCCGTTTGCATCCCCTCAAGAAGGAGGAGGAAACCCGCGCCGCGGCCATGGGGGTCAGCGACATCCGCCGCAAATACGACATGCACGAATTGGCCTCCGGCGACGTGATCTTCTCTGCCACCGGGGTGACCGACGGCTCGCTGCTCGACGGGGTGCATTTTCGCGGCGATTTCGCCGAGACCGAAACCGTCGTGCTGCGCTCCAAGACCAGCACCGTGCGCCGCATCAAGACCACGTTCCGCATGATCGGCACCAAGACATCCCCGGGCATCTAGGCAAGGCGGGCCGAACGAGCTTTGCGCCCCCGCGCCCTAGCCGGGCCGGCAAGCCTCCGCGCGGGCGCGCCGCCCCATGCGGGTCCAATCTTGCGGGCCCGCGCGGCGTCGGCGGCAGCTTTCCGGTGGGCATTGGCTTGCCGTTTGGTCTAAGAAGGGTCGAGGCTCAGTTGAGACGCTGTGGTGAGCGAGGAGTGGCAATGATCGATCTTTACACGTGGTCGACCCCGAACGGGCGCAAGGTTTCCATCATGTTGGAGGAATGCGGCCTCGAATACGCCGCCCACGCCGTCAACATCACCAAGGACGAGCAGTTCAAGCCCGAGTTCCTCAAGATCAGCCCCAATAATCGCATTCCCGCGATCATTGACCGCGACAACGGCCGTTCGCTCTTCGAGTCGGGGGCGATCCTGCTCTATCTGGCGGAAAAGACCGGCAAGTTCTGGCCGCAGGATCCCGATCGGCGCTGGCAGACCGTGGAGTGGTTGATGTGGCAAATGGGCGGTATCGGCCCGATGATCGGGCAGGTGCACCACTTCGTGCGCAACAATAAGGGCAAGGCGCCCTACGCCGAGGAGCGCTATATCAAGGAAACCCACCGCCTCTACGGCGTGCTCGACAAGCGCTTGGCCGACCGCGACTACGTGGCCGGCGTCTATAGCATCGCCGACATGGCCATTTGGCCGTGGATCTCCCGTTTCGAATGGCACACGGTCGACCTCAATCAGTACCCCAACGTTGCCCGCTGGTATAAGGCCATTGCGGCGCGGCCGGCCGTGATCAAGGGCTACGACGTTCCCGTCAAGCAGCCCGGCATTCCCATGCCGGCCTGATCCCAAGCGCAGCCAAAAAAGGGTTTTTCCCATGCAGCAGCAAAGGCATTTCTCCGGCGTCATCGCCCCCGTGTTGACGCCCTTCGGTGAGGATGGCGGCCCGGACCCGGAGCGCTTCGTTGCGCACTGTCAGTGGCTGATGCAGGAGGGCTGCACGGGCCTGGCGCCCTTCGGCACCACCAGCGAAGGTAACTCGCTGGGCGTCGACGAACGCATGGAGCTGCTGGAGGAGCTTGCCGACAGCGACATCGACGCCACGACGTTGATGCCGGGCACGGGCGCGTGTGCGCTGGCGGACGCCATCGTGCTGACGCGGCACGCCGTCGATGTCGGCTGCGGCGGGGTGCTGATGCTGCCGCCCTTCTACTACAAGGCGCCCAATGAGGAGGGGCTGTTCCGCTTCTTTGCCGAGGTGATCGAGGGGGTGGGCGATGACCGCCTCAAGGTCTACCTCTATCACATTCCACCCGTGGCCCAGGTCGGCTTCTCGTTGGCGCTGATCGGCCGGCTGATCAAGGCCTTTCCCGATACGGTGGTCGGCCTCAAGGACTCCTCGGGCGATTGGAGCAACACGGCCGCCATCCTCGAGGCCTATCCGCAATTCGAAGTCTTTCCGGGTTCGGAAATCTTCCTGTTGGATGGCCTGCGCAAGGGCGCGGCCGGCTGCATCTCGGCCACCTGCAACGTCAGCGCTGCGGCAATCCGCAACGTCTATGACAGCTGGCGTTCCGCCGACGCGGACGCCCTGCAAGCCGGCATTACCGCGCTGCGCAAGGCGATCCAGGCCTATCCGATGATCCCGGCGCTGAAGGCGATCATTGCGCACTACCGCCAGGACCCGGTTTGGGCCCGGTTGCGTCCGCCCTTTACCGAGCTTCCCGCAGCCGATGCCACCAAGGCGATCGAGATGCTGGCCCAAGCCCATGGCTTCCGGCTGGATTTTGCCAAGGCGGCCTGAGCTCAAGCGGGGAAGTCGCGGGGGGCAGGGCCAGCTTCGGGCGCACGCTTTAGCGCAGTGCGCTCGTCGTGGCCGCCACGGCGTTGCTTATTTCCTCTGGCATGGGGGAGAGCAAGGAGGCGAGCAAGAGCAGGCTCGCGATCAAAAAGCAGAGCAACGCCCCGGCCAGGCGTGCTGCCAAAGCTTGCCGTTGAGTTGCTCCGCGGTCCGCAAATCCACCGAATCCCGCGCATCCGATCTTTTAGAACCATAATCCCTAATCGACCATTAGGCTATCGGCGCCGTCTGGTGTTGTTAATCCGAAGAGCTTGCGGCAAAGGCGACCGAATTTGCCAAGCTTTTGGCAACCGTTGCATGGCCCTTTCAGCAAATGCGGCGGTGTCGGCCCCTCAGGCGCGCTCGCGCAGCGCCGTTAGGGTCTGGCGCGGGCTGATCGCTTCGGGGTCGAGCTTGAGTTCGATCACCGCCGGTCGGTTGCTGTTGAGCGCGCTCTTGAACGCCGGGGCAAAGTCGGCGGCGGTCTCGATGCTGTAGCCGTCCGCCCCGAAACTGCGGGCATAGGCGGCGAAGTCCGGATTGATCAGGGTGGTGCCCACGACGCGCCGTGGGTACTCGCGCTCCTGATGCATGCGGATGGTGCCGTACATGCCGTTGTTGGCGACGATGGTTATGATTCCCAAACCATACTGCACCGCCGTGGCCAGCTCCTGGCCCGTCATCAGGAAGCAGCCGTCGCCCTGAAAATTGACGACGACGCGATCCGGGTGCGCGATCTTGGCTGCGATCGCCGCCGGCAGGCCGTAGCCCATCGACCCCGAGGTGGGTGCCAGCTGGGTGCGATAGGCCTTGTATTCGAAGTAGCGGTGCAGGAAGGCGGCATAGTTGCCGGCCCCGTTGCTGATGAAGGCGTCCTCGGGCAGCAGCTCGGAAACTGTGCGTACAACCTCGGCCAGCTTGACCGAGCCCGGCATGCTGATCGGCTTGAGAAAGGTCTGATAGGCGGCGCGCAAGGTCTGGGTGTGCGCGCCCCAGCCAATCTCGAAGGCGGGCTGGAGACGGCCGAGCACCTCCGCGAAGCGAGACGTGGAGGCCACGATCGGCAGATCGGCGCGATAGACCGAGCCCAGCTCATCGGCGGATGGGTGCACGTGCACCAGGCGTTGGCTGGGGTTGGGGATCTTGAGCAAGGCGTAGCCGCCGGTTGTCATTTCACCGAGGCGGGCCCCGATCACAAGCAACAGGTCCGCCTCCTTGATGGCCTTGCCGAGGGTCGGCTCGATGCCTATGCCGGCGCAGCCGACGTAGCAGGGATGGCGGTTGTCGAAGTAATCCTGGTAGCGGAAAGCGCAGGCCACCGGCAGCTGAAAACGCGCCGCGAACGCCTCGAGCGCGGCCTTGGCGGCCGGGCTCCACCCGGGCCCGCCGAGGATCAGCACGGGCCGCGTTGCCTTCCCCAATAGGCGCTCGAGCTCGGCCAAATCCTCCGCCGCCGGCCGGCTGTCGGCGATGCGGGCGGGCGCCGCATCGCTGGCCTCGCATTCGGCCGCCAGCATGTCCTCGGGCAGGCCCAGCACGACCGGCCCCGGCCGGCCCGCGCGCGCCATATGGTAGGCATGGCTCACGTATTCGGGGATGCGCTCGGTCTGGCGAATGACGGCGGCCCACTTCACGAACGAGCCGAGCAGGCTTTTGGTGTCGATTTCCTGAAAGGCCTCGCGGTCCTCCACGCCGGAAGCGGGCAGGCCGACAAACAGAAGCATGGGCGTGGAGTCTTGCTGCGCCACGTGCAGCCCGCTCATCGCATTAGCGAGCCCCGGCCCGCGCGTGACAAAACAGACGCCGGGCTCGCCCGTGATCTTGCCCCAGGCTTCGGCCATCATGGAGGCGCCGCCCTCCTGCCGGCAGATGATGGTCTTGATGCGATTGCTGTCGTGCAGGCCATCCAGCGCGGCGAGAAAGCTCTCCCCGGGCACGGTGAAAGCGCTGCTGGCTCCCTGTGCCTCGAGCTGATCGATCAGGATCTTGCCGCCGTGCCGCATGCCTTCCTCTCCAGACCGAGCGATATCGATAGGGCCCCCGGGGGCGCCCCCGAGTTCGTCGGCGCGCCACGGGCTCAGGGCGTGCGCGCGCGTGTGTGCCAGGCTGACATTCTTGAAGGGTTTGCTCGCTGTCAACGGCGAGGACGCGCTGGCCGCCCGCCAGGCGTTTGCGCCGCGCAGGGCAAGCCAGGCCAGCGCGGGCGCTGCGAGCCTTGGCGCGGGCCGGCAAGCCCGACCCCACGCGGCGCCGCTGCCAGGGGGAGCGCAGCGCGGGATGGCCTCGTTGCTCGCGGCAATAATCCCTTCAATGCTGCAAATTGAGGGTGGCGGTGAGGAGGTTTTTGGCGAGCTGGTAGATGCCGGGGGCCTCACTTTCGCGGGGACCACCGACGCCCAGCGTCAGCTCGGGGCCAAATCGATGCGTGAGCTGCTTGAGCCAGGCCGCGGCGCGCGCCGGGGCGGTGGGATCGGTTGCATCGAGCACGAGGAAAGGCTTGCCGTGCTGGCGCGCCCACTGCAGCGCCCGCGCCGTGCCGATCGAGGGAGCAAGACCCTCCTTGTCCGTCAGGATCAAGCTGGCGTTGCTGTCGCGCACGTTCCATTCCGTGCGCTGCAGGGGGTGGGAGTGTTCGGTCTCCTTGAGGTGGGGATATTTCGCAAGCAGGCCCGGCGGCTCTGGGAAATCTTCGGCCCAGCCACCCTTCGGGCACCACCCGCCCCAGTCGAGACCGCGCTCGATGGCCACATCCAGCGCGGCACGGTCGGCTCCGCTCTGGCCGCCACTGATGATCTTCATGGCACCCATCATGGCCAAATGCGCGCGAAACACAATCCCGTCGCCATCGAGGTCGGAGCCGCCCCGCCAATCGCCGCCGGCTGGCTGCCAGGTCAACGCGCCAGCTGGCTCTAGGGCTGGGCTGGGGCTCTGAGGCGCGGCGAGGTTTTCGCCTCGCGCAGCTTGCCAACGATGCCGGTGGGAAAAAAATAGACGCTCAGCACGAACAGGATGCCGAGCCAGAGCAGCCACCGGTCCGGATGCAACAGCTTGGCCAGCAGTGGGACCGCCTCGGTCGCCTGGGCTGCCGTCGCCATCAGCTTTTGCAAGTAGTTCTGCGCCAATACAAAGAGGCTCGCGCCGATCGCGGCGCCGTACATGGTGCCCATGCCACCGATCACCACCATCAAGAGGATGTCGACCATAATGCTGAAGGAGAGGGTGGTATCCGGCCCCGTGTAGCGCAGCCACAGGGCGTTGAGACCGCCGGCCACGACGGCCATTGCCGCGGCGAGGCAATTGGCGGCGGTGCGGTAGCTGACCGTGCGGTAGCCGAGCGCCTCGGCGCGGAAGTCGTTCTCACGAATGGCCTGCAGGACGCGCCCGAACGGCGAATTGACGATGCGCAGCGCCGCCAGGAAAAGCACGAGCGCGCTGACGAAGACCAGATAGTAGGCCAACGTGCGGCCCGTGACCGGGCCGAGGAGCGGCAGCTCGGTCAAGACATAGGACGGGCGCAGCAGCTCGGGCACCCGAAACGAACGGCCATCCTCGCCCCCGGTGTATTCGGAAAGCTGGGCGGCGAGAATGGCGAAGGCGGAAGCCACCGCCAGCGTGATCATGGCAAAGAAGATCGCCCGCACACGCAAGGAGAAGAGACCGATCACCAGGGCCAAGGCGATGCCGCTGACCAAGGCGAGGCCGAGTCCGGCGCCGGCGGCAGCCCAGCTCGCCCCCCAGCCGTAAAGCGCCAGGCCAACGCCATAGCCGCCGATCCCATAGAACATGGTGTGGGCGAAGGAGACGATACCCGTATAGCCGAGCAAGAGGTCGTAGCTCGCCACCAGCACGATGAACACGCAAATCTTGGCCGCCGTGTTGATGGCCTGGGCGCCGCTAAACAGCAGCGGGGCGAGGGCCAGCAAGAGGAGGATCGCCAGCAACAGCGCCGACAGCAGCCGGCTGTCTGGCAAATCATCGGAGAGGAGCGCACGCAGCATGGTCGGCTCAACGTTTGGCTACGGGATAGAGGCCCTGCGGGCGCCACATCAGGATCGCCACCATCAGCCCGATGTTGGAGGCGAGCGCCAACTTGGGCGCGAGATAGCCGGTGTAGTTGGCCATTTGCGCGACCAATAGGGCGCCGAGAAAGCAGCCGCCAACCGAGCCCAAGCCACCGATGATGATAACGATGAACACCAGCACGATCACCTCGCTGCCAATGCTGGCCGTCAGGGTCTCCCGGTAGAGCGCCCACAGGGTTCCGCCCAGACCGGCAAGCGCGCACCCTGCCACGAACACCACGGCGAATAGCCGGCGGATGCGGTAGCCGAGCGCTTCGACCATTTCGCCGTTCTCGACGCCGGCGCGAATCAACAGGCCGAGCTTGCTGCGATTGAGCAGCAGCAGCATGCCAAGGAAGACGAGGAGGCCAATGGCCACGGCGAGCAGACGAAACTTCTCCAAGGCGACATTGCCGACGACGATGGCGCCGCGCAGCGCGCTCGGCAGCGGCATCGGTTTCTGGTCGCCGCCCCAAACCACGTGGATCAGCTGTTCGGCCACGATCAGCCCACCGGTGGTGATCAGGATCTGCTTCAGGTGTTGGCCGTAAACGGGCATGATAATAATGCGCTCAAAGGCGAGCCCGAGAACGCCGGTGCCGAGCATCGCCACCAGCATGGCGAGGCCGAGCGCGGAGAGATTGAGCAGCAGCGAGTTGGCCTCGACCCAGCCGGCCAGCGGCAACAGCGTCGTCATGGCGAGATAGGCGCCCACCGCGATAAAGGCGCCATGGCCAAAATTGAGGACATCCATCAAACCGAACACCAAGGTCAGGCCGCTGGCGATCACAAAGATCATGGCGCCCATGGCGAGGGCGGCGATGGTCAGCGTTATCCAGGTGCTCAGAGGTACGCCCTGCCACAGCATGATGGCGAGCGCGCCGGCGGCGAGCGCTGGCAACAGCAGGAGGGGCAGATAGTCGGCCTTGCCTTTGGGCATCGGCTCGACCCCGTCGGCTGAGCTGTCAGGGGCGGGGGCGCTCGCGGCGCGGTCCTCGGGGCTCAGCATTGCGCGCCCCGTGGTGGACTTGCGCTTTTTTCTTGCCCACGGCGCCGTGGCGCAGGTGATCCGAGCCAGGGCTTCTTGGGGTTGCAGGGGAGCGGCGTGGCAGCCTTGATCATGCCTGGGCCTCCAGCGACAACCCCAGCAGGCGACGCTGGGTGGCCCCGTCGCGGGCCAGATCGGCCATGCTGGCGCGATGCACGATGCGGCCGTCGTCCATGACGAC
>Ga0075433_10003774_pt1 | contig 11728 bp, 11 predicted proteins | sample RhiMethybrSRZTD2_FD_75299 | JGI IMG/M metagenome (GOLD analysis project Ga0075433, IMG submission 75299) | Populus rhizosphere microbial communities from Tennessee, USA - Rhizosphere MetaG P. TD hybrid SRZTD2 | ecosystem: Host-associated > Plants > Roots > Rhizosphere > Soil | place: USA... | reverse complement strand
CGGCATCGATCAGTGGGCGCGCTCGGTGGACCGCGGGATGCCGCGCTACTGATGGACGGCCGTGTCCGGGTCGAGCAGGAGGACGGCTGCGCCTGGGTGACGCTCGACCGTCCGCCCCTGAACCTCCTCGAGCCCGGCATCATCCGCGGGCTCCGCGACACCTTCGTCGGGATCGCGCGCGATCCCGACGTGCGCGTCGCCGTGATCACCGGAGCGGGGCGGGCGATGACCGCGGGCATGCAGATCCAGGTGCTGCGCGATCTGGATCCCACGAGCGCGAAGGCGCTGATCAGCGGGCTCCACGAGGCCATTCACGTCGTCCACGAGGCGCCCTTCGCGACCATCGCCATGATCAACGGCGCCTGTCTGGGCGCCGGGCTCGAGCTGGCGATGGCCTGCGACCTGCGCGTGGCCACGACCACGGCGCTGCTCGGCCTTCCCGAGATCCGCGTGGGCATTCCCTCGGTGATCGAGGCGGCGCTCCTGCCCGCGCTGGTGGGCCCGGGGCGCGCCGCGGAGCTGCTGCTGGTGGGCGCGCCGGTCACGGGCGCGCAGGCGCTGCAGTGGGGGCTGGTCAACCGCGCAGTGGCGCCGGAGGCGCTCGAGCCCGCCACGCGCGAGCTCGCCGCGTCCATCCTCGAGTGCGCGCCCAGCGCGGTACGGCTGCAGAAAGAGCTGATCATCCGGTGGCGGAACACGGACCTTCGCACCGCCATCGAGTCCGGCATCCACGCCTTCGCGCAGTCCTACGCCACCGGCGAGCCCCGCGAGGCGCTCAGCGCCTATCTGGAGAAGCGGAAGCCCCGCTTCGCCTGAGCGGCTCCCACGCCCCGTGCCCCGGCCGATCCGCGCCGTCACCGTGGACTTCTGGGGCACGCTCGTCTTCGAGGGCCCGCGCGCCGACGATCGTTATCGCGAGCGACGCCTCGCCGGCTTCGAGGCCATCCTCACCCGGGCGGGATTCCGCGTGACGCCGAAAGACCTCGGTCGCGGCTACGAGCACTCCGCGCGCGAGCTGACCTGGGTGTGGTCGGACAATCGCGACATCCCCGTTGTCCGCCACGTGGCGTCCATTCTCGAAGGCGCTGAGCCCGGCCTCTCCGCCCGGGTGGCCGGATCGACGATGGAGGCGCTGGTGGAGGCCTATGCCGCGCCCGCGCTGCTGGTCCCGCCTCGGGCGGACACCGGCGCGCGCGGGGCTCTGCAGGCGCTGGCCGGGCGCGGGCTCCGGCTGGCCGTGGTGTCGAATACCATGCGGACGCCCGGCCGCGCCCTGCGCCGCATTCTCGAGGGCCACGGCCTCTTATCCTGCTTTCATCACCTGACGTTCTCCGATGAGGTCGGGGTGCGAAAGCCCGCCGCCGAGATCTTCCGGCTCACCCTGGACGCCCTCGGCGTGCCGCCCGGAGAGGCCGCCCACGTGGGCGACGACTCGCGGCTGGACGTTGAGGGCGCCCGCAACGCGGGACTTCGCGTGGTGCAGGTCGTGGCAGCAGGGGGCGCCACGGGCCCACCCGAGCCGGATCTCGTGATCGCGGGCCTGGAGGCGCTGCCGGAGGCCATCGCGGCGCTGGAGCGGCACGCATGATCCGGGGCGTCACGTTCGATTTCTGGCAGACCCTGGCGGAGGACGCGCCGGAGAATCTCGCGGCGCAGCGGCGGCTCCGCCTCGAGGCGCTCCACTCGGCGCTGCGCTGGTCGGGCCTCGACGTCGACGCCGACCGGGTGGACGAGGGCTACGAGCGCTCCCAGGGGATCCTCGAGGAGCGCTTCTGGAATCGCCACCGCGACCCCGGCTTCGCCGAGCAGGTGGCCCTGGTGCTCGACTGCGTGGCGCCGGGCGCGGCCGCCCGAGTCACCGGCTCGCGGATGGACGCGCTGCTCCGCGGCTACGCGGACCCCGTCCTGCGGTGGCCACCGGCGCTTTGCCCGGGCGCGGCGGATGCGGTCCGGACGCTGGCGGCCCAGGGTCTCCGGCTGGGCGTCATCTCGAACACCGGGCGGACGCCGGGCATGGTGCTGCGCCGGTACCTCGAGCGCGAGGGCCTGCTGCGCCACTTCCAGGTCGTCACCTTCTCGGACGAGGTGGGGCTGCGAAAACCGGAGGCGGAGATCTTCCGTCGCACCCTGGCCAAGCTCGGACGGGAGCTGGGCCTCGAGCCCCATGAGGTCGCGCACATCGGCGACAATCCTGAGGCGGACGTCGAGGGGGCGCGGGCCGTGGGCATGCGGGCGGTGCACTACGCGGTCGGCGGCCGGCCGGGCGCCGCGCACGCCGATCTCGTCGTCACCGATCTGGCCTCGCTCGCGGAGCGCCTCGCCGCCGGCTGAGGCGCCGGGTTACACCTTGCACCCTTCGCAGGCTGCGGGTAACATCCTCTCCCGCGATGGACGTGACCGAGCTCCGCTCGAAGATCCGCGATATCAGGAACTTTCCCACCGAGGGCATCCTCTTCAAGGACATCACGACGCTGCTGAAGGACGGCCCCGCATGGGCGGCGGTGATCGACCACCTCGCCCAGAAGTATCACGCGATCCCGGCCGAGATCGTCGTGGGAGTCGAGTCGCGCGGCTTCATCTTCGGCGGGGCGCTGGCCCACGAGCTCAAGGCGGGCTTCGTGCCCGTGCGCAAGCGGGGCAAGCTACCGGGGCCGACCATCGAGGAGGAGTACGAGCTGGAGTACGGGCGCGACGTCCTGGCGATCCACGAGGACGCCATCCAGCCCGGCCAGACGGTCCTGGTGGTGGACGATCTCCTGGCCACGGGGGGCACCATGGCCGCCACTTTGCGGCTGGTGGAGCGGCTGGGGGGCAAGGTGGTGGGGGCCGCCTTCCTGATCGAGCTGGGGTTCCTCAAGGGGCGGGACCGACTTCGTGGCTATCCGATCGAGGCCCTGATCAGGTACGATTAGGCCCATGAGGCTGACCACCGTCCTTGCCGCCGGGCTGCTGGGGGCCATCGTGGCCACCGCGGCGCCCGTCCGCGCCGAGGACGCCAAGGCCCCCGTGGCCGGGCCCTCGGCCATCCTCCAGCTCCTCAACAGCCGGGAGCCCGAGAGCGCGGACACGAGTCTCCGAGAGTCGCTGCGGCCCGATCTCACGCCGGTCCCCGCCGCGCGGCTCGATGCGCCTGAGCGCATGCCGGACGGCAGCGTCCGCTACGGGAAGACGCGGGTCAAGGTGATGGTCAACGACTGCCCCGACGATCCGAACCACGAGGCGCTGCTTCCCCCGCCGCCCGTGCGCCGCATTCGCTAGCCCGCTCGCGTAGCACGACCCCCGACAACGCCGGCCTGCGCCGGGCGCGGTCGAACAGGAGTTGCCCAGCATGGCCATCAAGACCGTCGGTGTGATCGGGTGTGGGCTCATGGGCTCCGGCATCGTCCAGGTGTCGGCGCAGGCCGGGTTCGGCACGGTGGTGGTCGAGGCCAGCGCGGAGCTCCTCGAGCGCGGGCTCGGCGGCCTCCGGCGCACGCTCGACGGCCTCATCGCCAAGGCCAAGCTCGACGAAGCCGGGAAGAAGCAGATCCTCGACCGGATCACCGGCGCCACGGACTTCTCGGCGTTCAAGGACTGCGACCTCGTCATCGAGGCGATCACCGAGAACCAGCCGCTGAAGAACGAGACCTTCGCGAAGCTCGACGCCATCTGCCCGCCCCACGCGCTCCTTGCCTCCAACACCTCCTCGTGCAACGTGACCGCTATGGCGGCGGCGACCAAGCGCCCCACCCAGGTGCTGGGCCTCCACTTCTTCAACCCGGTGCCGTTGATGAAGCTGGTCGAGGTGGTGCAGACCATCCTCACCGACGACAAGACGGTCGCGCAGGCGTATGAGTGGGTGCAGGCGGTGGGCAAGGTGCCGGTGCGCGCGAAGGACTCCACCGCGTTCATCGTGAACCGGCTCCTCGTGCCGTATCTCCTCGACGCCATCCGCGTCTACGAGGGCGGGCTGGCGACGCTCGAGGACATCGACACCGCGATGAAGCTCGGCTGCGGCTATCCGATGGGCCCCTTCACGCTCCTCGACCTGGTCGGGCTCGACACCACGATGTATGTGGCCGAGGTGATGTTCGAGGAGTTCCGCGAGGCCCGCTACGCCCCCCCGCCGCTTCTCAAGAGAATGGTCATGGCCGGGCAGCTCGGCCGCAAGTCCGGCAAAGGGTTCTACGACTACCGCAAAACATGAACCAGGCCTGGTACCTCACTGACGACCAGCGGGCGATTCAGAAGCTCGCGCGCGAGATCGCGCAGGAGCGCATCGCGCCCCGGGCCGCCCACGTGGACGAGACCGAGGAGTACCCCGCCGAGCAGCTCCGGCTGCTCGGAGAGCAGGGCCTGATGGGCCTGCACATCCCCGAGGAGTACGGCGGCGCCGCGGCGGGCGCGCTCGCCTACTGCCTCGCCGCGGAAGAGGTCGCGCGCGCCTGCGCCGCCACGTCCACGATCTTTCTCGTGCAGAACCTCGGCGGCTATCCCATCGTCCTGGGCGGGAACGCGGAGCAGAAGAAGCGCTTCCTCCCGCGCCTGGCCACCGGCGAGATCACCGCCGCGTTCTCGCTCTCCGAGGCGGGCTCCGGCTCCGACGCCGCGGGCATGACGTGCTCGGCAGTGCGCAAGGGCGACCGCTACGTGGTCAACGGCTCCAAGATGTGGGTCACCAACGGCTCGCACGCGGGCGTGATCACGGTGTTCGTCAGCACGGACCGCGCCCAGCGCGCCCGGGGCGTCACCGCGCTCCTCGTCGAGCCGGGGACGCCCGGCTTCACGGTGGGCAAGCACGAGAAGAAGCTCGGCATCCGCGGCAGCCCCACGGTGGCGCTGCACTTCACCGACTGCGAGATTCCCGTGGAAAATCGGCTCGGCGAGGAGGGCGGGGGATTCCGCCTCGCCATGCGCACCCTCGAAGCGTCGCGGCCCACCATCGGCGCGCAGGCGGTGGGCATCGCCCAGGCGGCGCTCGACGCCGCGGTGGCCTATGCGAAGGAGCGGAAGTCGTTCGATCAGCCCATCGCGGCCTTCCAGGGCATCCAGTTCATGCTGGCCGACATGGCGATGGCGGTGCACGTCTCCCGGCTGGCGGTGCACCACACCGCCGCCCTCATGGACCGCGGCGCCGCCTCCACCGCGTTCGAGGCTTCGGTGGCGAAGTGCCTCGCCTCCGACACCGCGATGAAGGTCGCCACCGACGCCGTGCAGATCTTCGGGGGCTACGGCTACACGCGCGAGTTCCCGGTGGAGCGCTACATGCGCGACGCCAAGATCACGCAGATCTACGAGGGTACCAACCAGATCCAGCGGCTCGTCATCGCGCGGGCCCTGTTGGAGCAAGGAGAGTCTCGATGACCGGCCGCCGTCCGTCCTCCTCCGTGTCCCGCCGCAACGTCCTCAAGGGCGCCGCCGCCGGCGCCGCGGTGCTGGGATTCCCCCTCCCGCTGCGCGCCCAGGCGCCCGCGATCAAGATCGGCGCCGTCCATCCCGTCACCGGCCCGCTCGCCGAGCCCGGGCAGGCCTGCCGGCTGGGCGCGACGATGGCGGTGGAGGCGGTGAACGCGGCGGGCGGCATCAAGTCCATGGGCGGCGCCAAGCTCGAGCTCATCGTCGGCGACACGCAGACCAAGCCCGACGTGGGGCGCACCGAGGCGGAGCGCGTGATCAACCAGGGCGCCCAGATCCTCATGGGCTCGTTCGACTCGGGCAGCACCGCGGCGATGGTGCCGGTGGCGCAGCAGCGCCGCGTGCCCTTCCTCGTGGACATCGCCGCCGCCGACCCCATCACCGCCAACGTCGCCAAGGCAGTGAAGGAGGGACAGCAGAAGGTGCAGTACGTGTACCGCAACTTCCCAACCGGATCGTCGTTCGGGGCGAAGGCGGTCGGCTATTTCGCCGAGATCTTCAAGGAGGCGGGCGTCGCGCCCAAGCGCGTGGTCCTCATGTACTGCAACGACCTCTTCGGCCAGAACGCCGCCAAGGGCTTCCAGGCGGGCTATGCCGCGGCCAAGCCGTCCTGGGAGATCGTGGACGTGATCCCGTGGCCGGAGCCGCCACAGGATCTGTCCACCGAGGTGTCGCGCGCCAAGGCGGCGCGCCCCGACGTGATCGCGCCGATCACGCGGCCCGCCTCCGCGCAGCTCCTTCTGCCGGAGATCCGCAAGCAACGGCTGGACATCATGGGGATCGTGGGGCCGGGCAGCCCCGGCCTCTACGAGGCAGGTCAGCTCGCGGTGCTGAAGGACGACCTCGAGTACGTCATGTCCGCGGTGCCGTGGGCCAACTTCAAGAACCCGCGCACCCAGAAGGTGGCCGAGGACTACCTCAAGCGCTCGAACGGCAAGACCTTCGACACCAACTCCGGCTATTCCTACGATGGCATCTTCGTCATCGCCGACGCGCTGGAGCGGGCCAAGTCCACCGATCCCGACACGGTGGTGGACGCGATCAAGAAGACCAACTACACCGCCGGCCTCATGCAGTACGCCGGGCCGGTGATCTTCAACGAGCAGGGCGACAACCCCAACGCCGTCACCACCATGATCCAGATCCTCGGCCAGAAGCCGGTCGCGGTGTGGCCGAAGGAGGCGGCGCTCCAGAAGCTCGTGTTCCCGCGCCCGAAGCGTTGACGCGCGGCCGGTGCGGAGCCGCCTGAGGTGGACCTGACCCTCGTCGGGCAGGGCCTGCTCAGCGGGCTCCTCTTCGGGGGCGTGTACAGCCTGATGGCGGTGGGCCTGACGCTGATCTTCGGCGTCATGCGAGTGGTCAACTTCGCCCACGGTGACATGATGGTCTGGGGCATGTACCTGGCGTGGATGCTTGCCACGCGCGCCGGCATCGATCCCTACGTCGGCTTCCCGGTCTGCGCGGCGGTCCTGTTCACGCTGGGCTGGGCGGTGCAGCGTGGGCTCGTGCATCGCATCGTGGACGCCCCCCACGAGATGCAGATCCTCCTGATGCTGGGCGTGGCCCTGGTGCTGGAGAACGCCGCCCTCGTCGCCTTCGGCCCCGATCCCCAGCGCGTGCGCTCACCGCTCACCGCGTCCACCCTCTGGCTGGGACCGCTCTTCGTCGACGTGGGTCGTCTCGTCACGTTTGGCGTGGCCCTGGCTCTGACCGGCGCGCTCTGGGTCTTCCTCGGCCACACCGATCTCGGACGGCGCATCCGCGCCGCCTCCGACAATCCCTACGGCGCGCTGGTGATCGGCACCGACGTGGGCCGCGTCTACGCCATCGCCTTCGGTATCGGCGCCGCCTGCGTGGGCGCGGCGGGGGCGCTGGTCTCGCCCATCCTGCCCTTTCAGCCCGCCGGCGGCCTGTCCCTCTCGGTGGCGTCGTTCAACATCGTCATCATCGGGGGCATGGGGAGCTTGCTCGGCGCCTTCGTGGGCGGGCTGCTCGTCTCGGTTGCCGAGTCGCTGGGCGCGGTCTTCCTCGCCCCGTCCATGAAAGAGCTGGTCAGCTTCTCGCTCCTCATCGTGATCCTGCTGCTCCGGCCCGCCGGCCTCTTCGGCAGGCGCGCGGCATGACCGTCCCGCGGGTGGCCGCGCTGGTGGTCGTGCTGGCGCTGGCGGCGCTGCCCGCCGTGCTGAGCTCGTACGCGGTGACCGTGTTCATCTTCATCTTCTTCTACGCTTACCTCGGCCAGGCGTGGAACCTCGTGGGCGGCTACGCGGGCCAGCTCTCCGCGGGGCACGCGGCGTTCGTGGGATTGGGCGCCTACACCGCGGCCATGCTCTCGATGACGCTCGGGCTCACGCCGTGGGTCGGCATGTTCGTGGGCGGCGCGCTCGCCGCCGCGCTCGGCGCGCTCATCGCCTATCTCGGCTTCCGCTTCGGGCTGCGCGGCTTCTACTTCGTGCTCCTCACCGTGGCCTTCGCCGAGATCGGTCGCATCGTCGCCCTCAACACCGACGCGGTGGGGGGCGCCCTCGGCCTGTACATCACCTTCACCGGGAATCCGCGCCAGTTCCAGTTTCAGGACAACCGCGCCTACTACTACGTGGCCCTCGTCATGATGCTCGCCGCCACCGCGCTCGTGGCCGCGCTGGAGCGGCGGCGCTTCGGCGAGTACCTCAAGGCCATCCGCGAGGACGAGAACGCCTGCGAGGCGCTGGGGGTTGACACTTTCCGCTACAAGCTCCTCGCGATGGTGCTCTCCTCGTTCCTCACCGGGGTCGGCGGGACCTTCTACGCGTACTACCTGTTCTCGCTCCAGCCCAACGCGGTGTTCGGCATTCCGCTGTCGGTGGAGATCATGATCCGCCCCATCGTGGGCGGCGCGGGCACCGCGCTCGGCCCCGTGCTCGGCTCGTTCATCCTGAGCCCGCTCGGCGAGCTCTCGCGCGTGTATCTCTCCCAGGGAGCCTGGAGCGGCCTGCACCTGATCGTCTACGGGGTCCTGCTCATCGTGGTCGTGCTGTTCTTCCCGCAGGGCGCGTATCCGACTTTGTTGAAGTTGGGGGGGAGCATGAGCCGCTCCTCCCCCAAGCCCCCCCACCGCATATGAGTCCCCCTCTGCTCGAGGTGTCGGGGCTGGCCAAGCGCTTCGGGGGGCTTCAGGCGGTGGCCGGGCTGTCCTTCGCCATGGCGGACGGGGAGATGCTGGGGCTGATCGGCCCGAACGGGGCGGGGAAGACCACGGTGTTCAACCTCCTCTCGGGCTTTCTCACCCCCGACGCAGGCACCGTACGCTTTCGCGGGGAGAGCGTGGCCGGGCTCAAGCCGCACGCGATCTGCCGGCGCGGGCTCGCCCGGACGTTCCAGATCGTGCGCCCGTTCCCGCATCTCTCCGTGCTGGCCAACGTGCGGGTGGGCGCGCTGGGCCGCCATCCCGACGCGCGCGAGGCCGATGCGCGGGCGCGCGCGGTGGTGGCGCGCGTGGGGCTCGACGGCAAGCGCGACGCGCCCGCGGGCAGCCTCACGCTCGCCGACCGCAAGCGGCTGGAGCTGGCGCGCGCGCTCGCCACCGAGCCCACGCTGCTCTTGCTCGACGAAGTCATGGCCGGCCTCAGCGGCCCGGAGACCGCGGACATGGTGCGGCTCGTCTCCGGCATCAACGCCGACGGCGTGTCGGTGCTCCTCATCGAGCACAACATGCGCGCGGTCATGACCCTGTCCCACCGGCTCGTGGTGGTGTCCTTCGGGGAGAAGATCGCCGAGGGGCCGCCCGCGCGCGTCGCCAACGATCCCCGCGTCATCGAGGCGTATCTCGGCGAGGACTATGTCCACCCTGCTCCGGCTTGACGGGCTCGAGGTCGGCTACGGCGCGCTCACCGCGGTGCGCGACGTGTCGCTGGAGGTCGCCACGGGCGAGGTCGTCGCGCTGATCGGCGCCAACGGCGCCGGCAAGACCACCACGCTCAAGGCGATCACCGGGCTTCTCCCCCTCCGCCGCGGGCGGATGGCGCTGGATGGCGAGCGCCTGGACGGGCTCTCGCCAGCGCGCGTCGTCGGCCGGGGCATCGCGCATGTGCCGGAGGGGCGCCAGCTCTTCCCCACGATGACGGTGCGCGAGAATCTCGAGCTGGGCGCCGTGCGCGGGGAGGAGCGGAGGCGGCGCGCCGAGACCCTCGCGTGGGTCCTGCGGCTATTCCCGCGGCTCGCCGAGCGCGCCGGGCAGCTCGCGGGCACGCTGTCGGGCGGCGAGCAGCAGATGTGCGCGATCGGCCGCGGGCTCATGGCGCGACCTCGCCTCCTCATGCTCGACGAGCCGAGCCTGGGCCTCGCGCCCGTGATCGTGAAGCACATCTTCGAGAACCTCGCCCAGATCAACCGGGAGGGCACCACCATTCTCCTCGTGGAGCAGAACGTGGGGCGCGCGCTCGGGCTGGCCCATCGCGCCTACGTCCTCGAGAGCGGCCGCATCGCGCTCTCCGGGACCAGCGCCGAGCTCCTCGCCAGCCCGCACGTCAAGCAGGCGTATCTCGGCCTCTGAGCCTGGCTCGCTGGTTGCACCTCTGGTTCATGTGCCCGATGCGATCGGTCCGTCTAAGTATGCGCATTCGCTGAGCGATCGACCGGCAAGCGCAACCGGTGCGCGGCCCGGCCGCCGTCAGGGCGGAAGCCTGGACGTCACTCCAACTGACACTTTTCGGGGGCCGCTCGGCGTCACCGGCGACCGCGCCTACGAGACCCTGGCGGAGCTGGTGCAGGTGGTCTCGAGCTGCCTGGATCTGGACGAGGCCCTGGGGCGCATCGCCCAGGCGGTGGCGAGCCTCCTGCCGAGCTCGGCCTCGCGCATCTGGGTGGCCGAGGGCGAGCGCCTCGTGCTGCGCACCGAATATGGGATCCGCGCGCCGCGCGAGGGTTTGGTCACCGAGCTGGCGGTGGGCGAGGGGCTCACCGGCCACGTCGCGCGCTCGGGTGAGATCCTGGTCCTCGAGGATTTGATCGGAGACGCGCGCGCTCACAATCTCGCGTGGCTGCGTGAAGAGGGGTTCGTCTCCTGCGCGGGGCTGCCGCTCCACGGCCGCGAGGGCCTCGTGGGGGTGGCGCTCCTCCTCACCCGCGCGCGCCACCGCTTCACGGACCGGGAAATCCGGCTCCTCAAGGTCTTCGCCTCGCAAGCCGCCATCGCCATAGACAACGCCCGGCTGCACACCGAGACGCGCCGCCGGCGGGAGACGGCGGAGGCTCTCGCCGAGATCGCGCGGCTCACGTCGCGGACCCTGGATTCGGAGGACACCCGCCAGCGTATCGCCGACAACATCCGCGCGCTCTTGCGCGGCCTCACCTCCGCGCTCTACCGGCTCGATGCCGACACGGGTGAGCTGGTTCTGCTCGCCGCCTCGGGCAAGGTGGTTCCCGCCAACGGCGGCAAGCTCGTCCGCGCGGCCGGCACCGGCATCGTGGGCCTCGCCGTCACCGAGCGCCGCGCCGTGGTGACGCGCAACATGCTGGACGACTCGCGCATCCTCATGGGCGCGGAGGAACGGGTGCGCGTGGCGGAGTCGCCCTGCCGGGCCGGTCTCGCCGTGCCGCTGCTCGTGCAGGAGCGAGTGGTGGGCGTGCTCGGCGTGGGCCGCGTCGCGGGGGACGACTTCGACGCGGATGCGATCCATCTCGCCCAGGCCTTCGCCGACCAGGCGGCAGTGGCGCTCGAGAACGCGCGCCTCTACGAAGGTCAGTTCAACCTCCTGGGCGCTCTGCGCACGCGCCAGGCGCGGCTCGAGGCCCTCCTCGAGGTCGGCCGCCAGCTCGCGCGGATCCAGCCGGTGGAATCCCTGCTCGAGCGCATCGCGGAGGCGTGCGCCCACCTCTTCAGCTCGAGCTCGGTGGCGTTCCGCCTCGTCGAGGGGGAGCATCTCGTGCTGTGCGCAAGCTGGGGCCACACCGAGGACGCGCTGGCGTCGCCGCGGTTGCGCATCGGCGAAAGCCTCACCGGGGTGGTGGCCGCGGGCGGCGAGGCGCTCGTCGTGACGAACCCCATCGACGACCCGCGGCTACTGCCCGCGCACCGCGAGGGCTACCGGCGCCTGGGCTTCCGCGCCTTCCTCGGCGTGCCGGTCAAGACGGGGGAAGACGTGGTGGGCGTGCTGACCATCCGCTCGTCCCGCGCAGAGGGCTTCAGCGAGGACGACGTCCGGCTCGCCGCCACCTTCGCCTCGCAGGCGGCGATCGCTCTCGAGAACAGCCGGCTCTATCAGAAGACCCAGCGGGCCTTCGACGAGCTCAGCCAGGCTCAGGATCAGCTCGCCCAGGCGCGCAAGATGGAGGCGGTGGGCCTGCTCGCGGGCGG
>Ga0075433_10003773_pt1 | contig 11728 bp, 9 predicted proteins | sample RhiMethybrSRZTD2_FD_75299 | JGI IMG/M metagenome (GOLD analysis project Ga0075433, IMG submission 75299) | Populus rhizosphere microbial communities from Tennessee, USA - Rhizosphere MetaG P. TD hybrid SRZTD2 | ecosystem: Host-associated > Plants > Roots > Rhizosphere > Soil | place: USA... | reverse complement strand
CTCGCCGGAGTGAGCGAAGCCGCGGCGCTTCAGCGGAACATCATCTCGGGCGTCGTTTCGATCGCGGCCTGCATCGTCACGATCATGGTCATCGACAAGATCGGGCGTAAGCCGCTGCTCCTGATCGGCTCGGCAGGAATGGCGGTTTCGCTGTTCGCCATGGCCTACGCATTCAACAGCGGCACGCTCGATGCGAGCGGCAACCTCCAGCTGACGCCGAGCATGGGCATGGTCGCGCTGATCGCGGCCAACGCATATGTCATCTTCTTCAATGGGACCTGGGGGCCCGTGATGTGGGTGATGCTGGGTGAGATGTTCCCGAACCAGATCCGCGGTTCAGCCCTGGCTGTCGCCGGGTTCGCGCAATGGTTCGCCAATTATCTCATCGCCCAGACCTTCCCGATCATGTCCGCCTGGAGCCTTACGGGATCGTACCTGTTCTATGCGATTTCCGCCGTGATCAGCTTCTTCCTGGTTCAGAGGCTGGTGCACGAAACGCGCGGCAAGGAGCTCGAGCAGATGGAGGGCTGATCAGGGGCGGATGACCGTCGCCTGATAGGGCTTCAAATGAAGACCGTGGACCGGTTTTCCGGTTAGCAGGTCGCGTCCGGAAGCGAGATACTCCGCCGGCCGGTCGGAAAGGTTCGCGACGATCAGAACCTTCTTCCGTCCGCGCCCCCGCTCGACCACGAGAATATTGTTGCCTCCCGGAACGACTCGCTGGATTCCCGAACGCAGCGCCGGGTGCGCGGCCCGCAGGTCTAGCAGCCGGCGATAGTGGTTGAGCAGCGACTTCGGGTCGCGGCCTTCTTCGGCGACCGAGACGCCGTCATCGTCCCTCGCAAAGCGTTCGGTCCAGTAGGTCTTCGGTCCCTTGTACCAGATGGCCTCGCCCGGGGACTCGACCTTCGCGCTCCATTCGAACGCCTCGCGCATTCCGATCTCGCGTTCGTCGGACTTGTACTCGTCGCGCGGCGTCCCGCGCATTCCGAGCTCCTGGCCGTAATAGATCGACGGCGTGCCCTGCAGCAGGATCATCAACGTCGCCGCCGTCCGCAACTTTTCGGGCGTGATACCTGGGTCGGATGCGATCCGGCCCATGTCGTGATTCTCGACGAACACTAGCTCGTGCTTGCCGGGCGGGATCGCGGCGTCGACCTTGCCGATCGCCTCGACGATCTTGCCCTTATCGAAGCTGCGGATCGCCCCGGTCAGGGGGAAGGCGAAAGCCGTATCGACCCCGCCGCGTTTCAGGAAATCGGCCCCGTCGCCCCAGTCATATTGCTCGGCGATGATGGTCAGCCTCGGATTAGCGGCGCGAAGCTTCGCGAACAGCGGCTTCCAGAAATTGCCGAACAGGCCGGTGAGGATGTGCTTGTTGTCGAGGTCGTCCATCATATGGTCGATGCGGAAGCCATCGACCCCGTCGGAGAAATCGCCGTCGCGGTCCGGATCGACCCAGCCGAGCAGATAGTCCGCAGCCCACGCCTGAAGTCTCGGCGACTTCAGGTTGACCGGCGTGATTCCGGTCTCGGCACCGGGGAATCGCCGCGCGATCGTGATCCCGAATACCGCCGATTCCGGCTGCGTGTTGTTGGGACCGTGGAAGAAAAAGAAGTCGCTGTACGGTGAACCCGGATTGCCGAGCGCCGATTTGAACCAGGGATGGTCGTAAGCGACGTACTGGAATTCCTGGTCGAGGTAGAGCTTCATTCCGCGGGCATGGATCGCCCGGACGAGGCTTTGATAATCCGCCATCGTCCCGAACTCGGGATCGACGCCTTCGAAGCCGTCAGCGAAGTAGTTATGATAGAAAGGCGACGGGTAGAGCGGGGTCAGCAGGATCGACGTCACGCCGAGCTTCTGCAGATAGGGCAGGCTCTGTTCGATCCCCTTGAGATCGCCCTGGCGATCGCCGTTGCTGTCGCGCATCGAGCGCGTGAAGATGTGGTAGAAAATTTCATCGTCGAACCGCGCCGGAGTGGCGGCAGCGGCCGGGAGCGGGGTCAGCAGCGCCGCGGCAAGCAGCGCCAGCAAGCACCTCACGCAGCGAGCCTCGCGAAATCGGGAATACGGTTCCAGCGCATCGGCTCCACGCCGCCATCATCCGACGGAAGGAGGTGCGCGATTCGGCGCCTGAGCGGTTCGGGCCAGTCGAGAAAAGTCCGCGGCCGAGCGACGCTGGAGGGAATATCGTCGCCGCGCATGAACCCCTTGTAGGCCAGCGCGCGCATCTCCGGCGGCATCGAGCGCCAGTGGGGCATGAACCACAAGGTGAGGAGGGGCCGCTCTTCGTCGGTCTGGTTGGCGAAGGCGCCGTGAATCAGCCGGGCATCGCCGATCAGCACGTCGCCTGCTTCGACCGGCACCGCGAGCTGGTCCGGGTGATCGGCATAGGCGGGGTTCGTGGGGTCCTTGAAGGCCTGCATCCCTTCGGAATGAGCGGTGTCGAGATGGTGGAGCGGATGGTCGTGGCGGTGAGACCCGGGAATGACCCGGAGGCAACCGTTCTCGACCCGGGTGCTCGTCAGGTAGATCATGGCGAACAGCTGGTTGGCCCGCGCGTCGTAAGCGCTGTCGTCGTCCCAGCCCCACCAATCCTGGTGCCAGAAAAGCGGCGGACCTTTGCCCGGCTTGGAGATCAGGAATCCACCCGTGAAACGGGGGTCGGTCGCGCCGCATTGGCGCAGGAGATCGAGCAGAATAGGCGACGCGATCACGTCGGCATATTCGGGGTTGTCGGCGAGATGGATCAGCGATCCGTTCGATTTCACCGCCTCGCGCGATTCGGCGGTTTCGCGAAACAGGGTCGCGTGCGCCTTCAGCAGCAGCGAATCCATGAACGCGGGGTCGAAGGCGCCGCGCGCCTGGATGAAACCCTTTTCCTCAAGCTCGCCGGAAAGCCGCGAGCGGTCCACTATCGTCGCCATGAATGCGACGATAGAACCACCCTGCCGGCATGTCAGCGGGTGATGCTTCGAGGGGTAGGATGAACGCCACCGCAATCCGCGAAAAGCCGTGGAAATCGATCCCGGCGCTGTGGAACATTTCGTTCGGCTTCTTCGGAATCCAGATCGGCTTCGCGCTTCAGACAGCGAACATGAGCCGGATCTTCCAGTCGCTCGGCTCCAGCCTCGACGATTTGCCCGCCTTGTGGATCGCGGCGCCGCTCACCGGCCTGCTCGTCCAGCCGATCGTCGGGCATCTGTCGGACCGCACTTGGCTCGGATGGCTCGGCCGGAGGCGGCCATATTTCCTGGGCGGCGCGATCCTTGCTGCGCTGTCTCTCGTATTGATGCCGCTATCGACGCAATTGCTGATGGCCGCGGTGCTGCTCTGGGCGCTCGATGCAAGCCTCAACATCACGATGGAGCCGTTCCGCGCATTCGTCGGCGACATGCTTCGAAAGGATCAGCACACTTCGGGTTATGCCTTGCAGACCGCTTTCATCGGTGCTGGCGCCGTGCTCGGCTCGATCTTCCCTTACGCGCTCGACCGTTGGGGCGTGTCGAACATCGCGGCCGGAGGCGGCATACCCGAAACCGTCCGGATCAGCTTCTTCGTTGGAGGAGCAGCCCTGTTCCTCGCCGTCCTGTGGACCGTGCTCAGCACGCGCGAATATCCGCCCGAGGACATGGCGCGCTTCAGCGAAAGCGCCGACCACCCCGACAGCGACGAGACGATCCGGGCGCTCGCGTCCCGGACCATGACCTCCAGCCTCATCTGGATCGGGGCGGGGGTGATTGTCCTGCTCGGAGTGCTCGAACTTCACCTCGAAAAGGAAATGTATGTCCTGGGCGGACTGCTCATGGCTTACGGCCTTGCGAGCATTGCCGCGATCCAATTGGCCCGGGGCGGCGGCACGTCGAACATGCTTGCTCACATCGTCGGCGATTTTTCCGGAATGCCGACGGTCATGAAGCGCCTCGCGGTCGCGCAATTCTTCAGCTGGTCGGCGCTGTTCATCATGTGGATCAACACGACCCCGGTGGTCGCTCAAAACTTCTATCATGCGCCCGATCCGGCGAGCTCCGCTTATCAAGACGCCGGCAATTGGGTCGGCGTCCTCTTTTCCGTCTACAACGGGGTTGCCGCAATTGCCGCGCTCGCGGTCCTGCCGTTCCTCGCGAGGGCCGTCGGAAAGGCGCGGACGCACATGATTTGCCTCCTTGCTGGAGCGGCGGGCTATGCGAGCTTCCTCGTGCTGAAGGATCCCAAGGCCCTGATCGTTTCGGAGATCGGAATCGGCGTCGCCTGGGCATCGATCCTCGCCATGCCCTACGCGATCCTCGCGGGCAGTTTGCCGCAACGGAAGCTCGGCATTTACATGGGTCTTTTCAACGCCTTCATCGTCATCCCGCAACTGTTGGTCGCGACGGTCATGGGATCGATCATGAAGGCGTTTTTTCCGGACCAGCCGATCTGGACGATGCTCGCCGCCGCGCTTGTGATGGTGCTGGCTGCCCTCGCCATGCTGCGCGTTCCCGACGAGCGGACGGGTTGAACGCAAGCTTGCGTCGGCGGCCCAGCCGCTGCAATCGTGACTCATGTTGAAGACGCAATCCGTCCAGGCGATCGTCGAGCAGCTCTGCGCGATCTTTGACGAGTCGGTCGCCAACCTCCGCGAGTCCTTGAAGCTCTACCTCGATCGCGGCGAGCTTCCCGACCCGAAGGAACGCGCGGGCGGCCGCTTCGCCTACCCCGAGCTACGCATCGATTATCATCCTTCGGCGCCGCGCCCCGCGACGACGCCGTTGCGCGCCTTCGCGCGATTGAACGAGCCCGGCTGCTATGCTTCCAGCATCGCTCGGCCCGACCTGTTCCGCGACTATCTCGCGGTCCAGTTGCAGCATTTGATCGACGACTATGGGGTCGAAATCTCGGTCGGGCGGTCGTCGAGCGAAATCCCCTATCCTTACGTGATCGACGAAAGCGGGATCGAGATCGGCAACGTCAGCACGTCCGAGCTGTCGCGCTGGTTCCCGTCGAACGAGCTCGTTCACATCGGCGACGAGGTCGCGGACGGGATGCGCCCGCTCTCGCCGGATTGCCGTCCCCTGGCTTTGTTCGATGCGCCCCGCACCGACTTCAGCCTGGCGCGCCTCAAGCATTACAGCGGAACGCCGGCCGAGCATTTCCAGCATTTCGTGCTGTTCACCAACTATGTCCGTTACGTCGACGAGTTCGTCGGCTTCGCGGTCGACGCGTTGCGCCGCAAAGACAGCCCTTACCAGGCGTTTTCGGTTCCGGGCGCGGTGTACGAGCCGGGTGAGCTTGCCAACGCGGAAGCCGAGATCGCCGCCGGCCGTTGGCGCCGGTACCAGATGCCGGCCTATCATTTGATGGCCGAAGGGCGGGGCGGCGTAACGCTCGTCAATATCGGCGTCGGCCCATCCAATGCGAAGACGATCTGCGACCATATCGCGGTTTTGCGTCCCGAGGTCTGGCTGATGATCGGCCATTGCGGCGGCCTCCGCCCGAGCCAGACGATCGGCGATTACGTGCTCGCCCACGCTTACCTTCGCGACGACCACCTCCTCGACGACGTGCTTCCGCCGGAAATTCCGATTCCGGCGATCGCGGAGGTGCAGAAAGCCCTGTTCGAGGCGGCGATGATGGTGACCGGCGAGGAGGAAGACGACCTCAAGCGGCGGCTGCGCACCGGAACGGTTGTCACGACCGACGACCGCAACTGGGAGTTGAGGTACACAGCCTCATCGATGCGCTTCAACCAGAGCCGGGCGGTCGGCATCGACATGGAATCGGCGACGGTCGCGGCGCAGGGTTATCGTTTCCGGGTGCCCTACGGCACGCTTCTGTGCGTATCGGACAAGCCCCTCCACGGCGAGCTGAAGCTGCCCGGTCAGGCCAATGCCTTCTACGAGCGGGCGATCAGCCAGCATTTGCGGATCGGGATCGAGGCGCTGACCTTGCTCAAGCGCGAAGGCGACGCTCTGCACAGCCGCAAGCTCCGGAGCTTCGACGAGCCGCCTTTGCGCTAGTGCGACAGGCGGATCCGGGAATCGCTCGGCGGCGTCTGGCCGCGCGTGATCCAGGCTACGAGCGCATCAAGATCGATGATTCCCCGGTCGGTCACGTCGGTTCCCTGTGTGAACGCGCTGATGCCGTCGCCGCCCGACGCGAGATAATTGTTGAGCACGACGCGGTAGCGGCCACCCGGATTTACCGCGGCGTCATTCAAGCGCAGGTCCGAGACCCGGCTTCCTTCGGGCTTCGTCAGATCGACGGCGTAGGTGAACCCGGCCGACGGTGCGAGCACAGCGGGTCTGGTCGCCTTGGCCCGAAGCGGAATCGCATATTGCTGTTCGAGCGCGCCCTTCAGTTGCGTGCCGGTCAGGGTCATCACGACCAAATTGTTTCCGAACGGCATCATCGCGAAGGCGTCTTTGTACCTGACATCGCCGCCCGGCAGGTCGACCCGGACTCCGGTGGAGTTGACCAGGGCGAGCTGCGCGCCGCCCATCTCAGCCGTCCGAGTGGCGGCGAGCATCGAGTCGGCGACGAGGTCCGCTGCCGGGCTCTCGCCGTCTTCGTCATTCTTCCTGGCCGTCGCCGTCAGGTGTCCAATGACACGGTTGCCGACCGGCGCGACCGCCGCGGCGTAGCGGTCGACCAGCCCCTTAACGGCGGGATCGTCGCCATGCTCACCGTTCCCGACGATGACGTTCGAAGCGTCCTGGCCGAGCAGCCGATGGGTGCGCGGATTGAAGCGGAGCCTGAGGTCGGTGACGAAATAGCCGTATTTTCCCGCGCTGGTCAGCAGCCGTCCGGCGCCGACCTGCTGAGTTCCGCGGCAAACATAAGCCCAGTGCGTATGGCCTGACACGATCGTCGCGATCGCGGGATCGAGCTTGGGCAGGATCGGCAGGATGTCGCCGTAAAGGCCGTCGCAACCGTTGCCGGTTGTGAAGTTCGTCGTCTTGCCGCCTTGGTGAATCAACAACACGATCGCGTCCGCGCCTTCGGCCTTCAGTTTTGGGACCAGCGCGTTGGCGGTCGCAGCCTCATCGGCAAAGCTGACGCCCTGCACGCCCGACGGCGTGACGAGCTGCTTGGTGCCTTTCAGCGTCATGCCGATGAAACCGAGGGTGATCGGCCCCTCGGGAGTGCGGAACGTCTTTACCGCAGTCGGTGGGAAGAGGGTCGTTCCATCCGGCTGGACCACATTGGCCGCGAGATAATGGAAGCGCGCGCCCGTAAAGAGCTCGACCGCGCACGGGCTCCGCAGCGTATATTTGGCGCAGCCGCCCGACTGCATCCGCTTCAGCTCGGCGATACCTTTGTCGAACTCGTGGTTGCCGATCGAATTGAACTCGAGGCCGAGCATGTTCATGGCGTCGATCGTCGGCTCGTCGAGATAATTGGCAGAGATGAGCGGCGAGGCGCCGATCGTGTCTCCGGCCGAGACCGTGATGGTGTTCGCATGTCCGACGCGCAAGCTCGCCAGGGCGGCCGCGAGATGCGCCGCGCCGCCGCTCACGATCTTGTGCTTGGTCCCGTCGGCTTCGGTCACATCGACTGGCGGCGGAGTTTCGAGATTGCCGTGGAAATCGTTGAAGGCGAGGATCTGCACCTCGACCGGAGCGGTCGCCTGCCGCTGCGGAATGGTGGTGCATGCGGCGGCCAGGAACGCGGCCGACGCGGCGAACAATTTGCGCATCATCGCGCCGGGCGCTCCGCCGGCAGCGGCTGCGGATGGGCGTAGATGTCATTCAAAAAAGCCGCGAGACGCACCCCTGCCTGGCTCAGCCGCCGTTCCATCAGCGGCGTGAACTTGAAGACATAGCCGTAGGACATATCGGGCAGCGGCTCCGCGCCCTTGACCTTCTTGTCCGCTTTCTTCGGTGCCGGAATGTTGGCGTAGATTTGCTCGCGATATTGCGCGCTCTCGCTGATCCAGTCGCGCGGATTGATGTCCCACCAGTTCACGACGTCCGCGTCGCCGATATGCCGCTCGAGCTTCGCGGCGAGCTCGGTAAAGGACAATTGCTCATCATCGACCAGCTGCGAGTCCCACACGGCATGAAGGTTGGTCGGCTTGCCGAACCAGGACACTTTCACGTCATTGCCGCCGCGGTCGCAGCATTTGCCGACGTGCAGCGGCTGGTGGAGGTCGCCGACGAGGTGGACGATGAATCTCAGCGCCAGCTGCTTGTCGGCGAGGCTCGCGCCGGGATCCTGAAGGACCGATCGGAAGTGGCCCAGCGCTTCGAGCGCGTCGCCTTCGGGAGGCGCGTGGTCGTAAGTGATCCCGTTGAGCGTGACGTAGTGCCAGGGAGTCGCCGTCTTCTGCCAGAAGGCCTCGGGCGCGGATCGCATGTCGTCGGGCCAGGTGGCGGCCTCGTCGAGGCTCTCGGCGCCACCGAGGAGTTCGCGAATGTGGGCGCGCGCCAGGCCCGACAATTGTGTGTCGGCGATCGCGGCGACGACGCGATGACCCGTCTTGCCCCAGGCAAAAGCAGGAGAGGGTATGGCCAACACGAGCGCACCCGCGAAAAAGCCGAATGAACGAGCACTCATTCGCTATTCTTCCTTCGTCATGCCGAGTTCATCCTGCCGAACTGCCCCCGGCAGTTCGTCATGCTGAACTTGTTTCAGCATCCATTTTGTCACCCACGATGCACGTCTCGAGGATGGACCCTGAAACAAGTTCAGGGTGACAGTTCATGTTAGCGCTGCCTAAGGTTGAATTGATGACAGATGAAGAGCTTATCTCATTAGCCCGCGCGGCGGCGGCCAAGGCCTATGCGCCTTACTCGCGTTTTCAGGTCGGCTGCGCGGTCGAGTCGGTGGATGGCGAGGCCGTCACGGGCGCCAATATGGAGAACGCCTGTTACCGCCTCGGCCTCTGCGCGGAGCAGAGCGCGCTCACAGCGGCGCAACACGCGTTCGGGCTCGACAAGGTCGCGCGGATCGCCGTGGCTGGCGGGACCGGAGCAATCGTCTGCACCCCGTGCGGCGGCTGCCGCCAGGCGATCCTCGAGGCGGCTCAGCTGAGCGGCCGCGACATCGAGATCCTTTGTTCGAACGGCGACGGCACAAAGGTCGAGCGCTTCACCATCGGAGCGCTCATCCCGCACGGCTTCGGGCCGGCGAACCTCAGCGACTAGGGCCCCGTTTAGCGCAGTCGCGCAATCAGGGATTCGAACACGGCGGAGTGCATCGGCCGGACGAACTCGACTCCGGCCACAAAATCATCGAGGCGGCTGACTAGGCACTCGATCGAGTCGAGCCCTTCGAACTTTACCCAGACATGCTCGTCGAGTTTCGGCCGCTCGACGAACTCGAGCTTACAGCCGTGAGGCGAGACATCGTGGACGTGGACTCGATAGGTAATCTGGCCGGAGCGCCGAAGCGAAACATCCGCGTCGAGCGCAATCCGATCGGACCGGCGCTCATACAGTGCTCGAAAGGGATCCGATGCGGTCTTTGTCACAGCGGCGGATGATGAGTCCCAAACCTTAACTTTACGAGGTGGAACTGATCCGAAATGGACCAGAACCGGTATGCGGGCTGTGGGTCAGACCAGCTTGATCTCGCGCAACCGCTCCTGAAGATAATCATTGGCGGTGATCGGCGCCCATTTCGGCTGCTCGCCCGCCGGCACTGTCCCCGGCAGGGGCTCGATCAGGAAATCCGAGCGGAAGTGCAGGAAGAAGGGCATCGAGTAGCGCGAGAAGCCGCGGCGCTCGGGCGGCGGATTGACCACGCGATGGGTGGTCGAACGTAGCAAGCCGTTGGTCAGGCGCTGCAACATGTCGCCGATATTGACGACCAGCTCACCAGGCTTGGGCGAGACCGGGATCCAGCGGCCGTCCTTCGTTAAAAGCTGAAGGCCCGCTTCCTCCGCGCCGAGCAGCAGGGTGATGGTGTTGATGTCCTCGTGAGCGCCCGCGCGGACGTTGCTCCCCGGCTCGCCCTGGATCGGCGGATAGTGAAGCAGCCGCATCACGGAATTGCCGTCGCGGACCGTGTCGACAAAATAATCCTCATCGATCTTCAGGAAGCGCGCGATGGCCTTGAGGATCTTCAGCCCTGCGTCCTCAAACGACGCGTAGAGTTCCTCGAACGTGTCCTTGAAGCCCGGCACTTCGGACGGCCAGACATTGTCGGGCATATGGTCGCGGAACGGATGACCGGGCGGCAAGTCACGGCCGACGTGCCAGAATTCCTTGAGGTCGAACGCAGTGTGACCCTTGGCGGTCTCGATCCCGAAGGCCGTATAACCGCGTTGCCCGCCTCCTCCTCCGATCAGATATTCGCGCTTTGCCTCCTCAGGGAGAGCAAAGAATTCCTTCGATTTTTGCTCCGCCCGCTGGATCAGCTCGTCGGGAATGCCGTGGTCGGCGATGATCGCGAATCCATATTCCTCGAAGCTGTGCCCAAGCTTCCCGGCGAAGGCGTCGGGGTCGCGGTCGGCGTCCTTCAGCGAAACGGACGCGATGTGATCGTCAGCAGTGATCGTGGCCATGAGTCGTTCTTACCGTCATGCTGAACTTGTTTCAGCATCCATTTGCGTGAAGTGCGGTGCGGGCTGAGGAATGGACCCTGAAACGAGTTCAGGGTGACGGCCTGTTGGGGCCGTCAAATCATCAGCCCCGCCAGCGCGGCGGACATCAAATTGGCGAGTGAGCCGGCAAGCAATGCGCGCAGACCCAGTTTCGCGATCACCGGGCGCTGGTTGGGCGCGAGGCCGCCGGTCACCGCCATCTGGATCGCGATCGAGCTGAAATTGGCGAAGCCGCACAAGGCAAAGGTGACGATCGCCCGGCTGCGGTCGCTAAGAACCGCCGGGCCCATCTGGCCGAGGTCGATGAAAGCGACAAATTCGTTCAGCACCAGCTTGGTCCCGAACAGCCCGCCCGCGGTGAGAGCTTCCCGCCACGGGATTCCGATCAGGAACATGAAGGGTGCGAACACATAGCCGACGAGGCGCTGGAAGCTGAGATCGGGGACCCCGACGAGATTGCCGAACCCGCCGAGCAGGCCGTTGGCGAGCGCGACCAAAGCGACGAACGCGAGGACCATTGCTCCGACCGCGACCGCGAGCTTGACGCCGGTCTGCGCCCCCTGGGCGGCGGCCATGATGATGTTCGCGGGCTTCACGCCCTCCTCGAACGTTTCGGCGACGTCGACCTTTTGATCCTCGACCGCATCGGTGTCGCGCGGGTCGTCCGGCATGATCATCTTGGCCATGAGGATGCCGCCGGGGGCGGACATGAAGGATGCCGCCAGGAGATACGGCAGGTACTGCGCGCCGAGCAGGCTGGCATAGGCGGCGAGGATGGTCCCGGCGACTCCGGCCATGCCGACACACATCACTGTGAACAGGCGCGAAGGCGGAAGCGCGGCGAGATAAGGCCGGACGACCAACGGCGATTCCGACTGGCCGACAAAGATGTTCGCCGCGGCGGACAGGGATTCGACCCGGCTGATCCCCGTTACCCAGCCGATCGCTCCGCCGACCCAGCGCACGATCCGTTGCATGATGCCGAGATAATAAAGGATCGCGACCAGGCTCGCGAAGAAGATGATCACCGGCAAAGCCGCGATCGCGAAGGTGTGGGCCAGGGGGTTGGTCTCGCTGGGTCCGAACAGGAACTCCGTACCCTTGGTCGCATAGCCGAGCAGGTTTGCGACACCGAAAGAAAGCCCTTGGATCGTCGCAACACCGATCGTTGTCTTGAACACGAACAGCGCAACGGCG
>Ga0075433_10003772_pt1 | contig 11728 bp, 7 predicted proteins | sample RhiMethybrSRZTD2_FD_75299 | JGI IMG/M metagenome (GOLD analysis project Ga0075433, IMG submission 75299) | Populus rhizosphere microbial communities from Tennessee, USA - Rhizosphere MetaG P. TD hybrid SRZTD2 | ecosystem: Host-associated > Plants > Roots > Rhizosphere > Soil | place: USA... | reverse complement strand
TGCGGGGACGGCGTGCCGAAACGGGCGAGCGCGAACACCCGGTCGCCCCATTCGGAGCGATCGCCCGCCGGGAGCGCGAGCCGGATGCGCGTGCCGGGAAGGAGCGGCGGCCGGGCGCGGTCCACCGCGACGACGGCGAGCGGCTCCTGGGCCTCGCGCAACGGCGGCTCTGTGATGCGGCCCTCGATGCGGGCCACGAGATCGGCGCCGCCGATGCACGCGCGCTCGTGCTCGAGTGCGGCGCGCGATGCGCTGCCACGCGCCGCGGCGGCCAGCGCAACGGCGAGCAACAGCGCGAGGGTGCCGACGCGGTCGGGCCCGCGCCACGCGATGAGCGCCAGCGGCGGAAGGAGGACCAGCAGAGCGAGCGCTGCGGCGAGCGGGAGACCGGCCCCAGCCAGGAGCCCGCACCACAACGCAACCGCGGCGCCGGCCGCCGCACGTCCGCCCATGAGCGAGCCGTTGCGGAAGAGGCGTGCCGGGGGCGCGAGATTGCGGCGCGCGGAGTTGCGCGGCGCCGACTACGGCGCGGCGTCTACGGCGTGGACAGAGATCGATCCGGCAGGATCAGCGGAGGCAGGCCGGGGGTTTCGCGTCACGCGACGGGGGATCCATTTCGCGGCACGCGGCTACGGGGCGGTGGCGGTCCCAGCGAAGGATTCGGCCGGCCGGAGAGGAGGTAGGCCGGGGGTTTCGCGTCACGCGACGGGGGATCCATTTCGCGGCACGCGGCTACGGGGCGGTGGCGGTCCCAGCGAAGGATCCGGCCGGCTGGAGAGGCCGCGATTCAGCGTCTGCTTCACGCCTTCACTGCCGCGAAATGGATCCCCCGTCGCGTGACGCGAAACGGATCCCCCGGTCTCCTCGGTTGGCGCTCGGGGGCGCTACTCCCCTGCCGGCCTCGAACGGGGGGTGGTGCGGGCGGTGAGGATCTCGGTGAAGTAGTCGTCGCCGGTCTGGGTGGACGCGCTCATGTAATAGCGGGCGGCGCCGCGCGCGTCGAACAGCGCGACCGGGAACACCGCCACGCCCACCACGCCGTCGGGGGCCTTGAGCATCACCATCTGATAACGGCGCCATGTGCCCTCGGGCTCGCGCACGTTGAGCCACATCTCGCGCACGTCGTTGGTGGTCACGTTGTCGAGGCTCGACGACACCACGGTCGGGCGGCCGACCGGGAGCAACGCCGGCAGCGACCCGGCCTGAAGCGTGGGAGTGTCGACGTTGAGCCCCAGCTCGAAGGTGGCGAAGCGCTGGTTTCCGCCGGGCAGATCGATCACCTCGATGGGCGCGCTCTCGCCGCGGTACTCGACGCGGGCGCTGTGGGGCCCGCGCGGCAGCTCGAGCACCAGCGGTGTGTAGCCGCGGCGCTCCCCGTCCACCCACACGCTCGCCCCTTCCAGCGGGTTGGTGCCGTTGCCGTCGGTGAAGGTCGCGCGCACCTCGAGCACGCCGTTCGCGGGCGTCGTCATGGGACGCGCGATCACCTCTGCGGTCTCGCCGACCTTGACGCGCAGCGCCTGACCCCAGGGCGTGAGGCCCGGCCCCGAGAAGCGCAGCTCGTGCGCGCCGGGCGCCAGGCTGTCCATGGTGACCGGGGCGTAGCCCACCTGCGAGCCGTCGAGCTCCACCGCGATCGGGACATTCGCGTCGGCCTCGCGCACCGCGAGCGTGCCCCACAGTGGCGTCGAGAGCGCCTGGCGGTCGCCGCGCGCGCCGCGCACGGTGAAGTAGGCGCTGCCGAGATCGGGGAACGAGAGCGCGATCTGGTGCTCCCCGGCGGCGAGCTCGATGGTGGCGGGCGTGCGCAGCGAAAGGTCCTTGCCGTCCGCTGCGATCCATGCGCCCGGCGGGCGGCTGTCCACGCTCACGTGGAAGCGCGGGCGCGAAAGCCCGATGAGCGCGAGCAGAGGATTCGAGCCGGAGCGGCGGGCGCCCGGGAGCAGAACCGCGAGCAAGCCAGCGGCGAGCACCAGGGCCGCGCCGATCCACATCCCGGGTGCGATGCTGGGCCGGCTGCGCGAGCGCTTCAGCTCCTGCTCGCTCGGCCACGCCGGGCGCATGCGCGGGCGCGGCTTGACCGGCGGCGCCAGCGTCGCGCCCTCGAAGATCTCGGGCGCCGGGGCGCGGTCCGCGGCCTCGGAACGGAGAGCCTCGGCCTCCGCCGCCTGCGACCGCAGGGCGCGCGCGGTGAGATCCGGGGGCTCGGGGCTCGGCGGGATGAGCTCGGGGATCTCGGGTCCGGGCGCGGGCGCCGGCGACACTTCCGAAGGGGCCGGCGAAGGGGCCACGAAGGAAACGGGGGCCGCGGCTGACTCCGGCGCAGCCGGCCGTGATCGGGCCAGCGGGTCCGCCATGTCGGCGATGGTAAAGGGGGCGGCATCGGGCTCTTCGTGCTGCGGCGCGCCGCCGGCACCGCGCATCGCCTCGACCTGGACCCCCGCGCCGTCGGCCGGACCGGAGGAAGGCCTCCAGTCGATGCTCACGCGCACGCTGGCCCCGGCCTTGACCGCGAGCGCGTAGGCTTCACGCCCGCCATGGTCGCGCACACGGACCCACTGGGCCTCGGTGGGCTCGTCGTCGATCCAGACGCGGGGGTGCCCGAGGCCGACCCACCCGAAGCCCACGTCGTCACCGGACTGGACGAATGCCAGGGAGAAGATCGAGCCGGGCGGGCTGGAGTTCCAGACCTCCCGATGGGAGAACAGAAGAGCGGTCAGGGCGTGGTGGAGGAGCGGCGGTATGGGCCGCGCGAGCGAGTCCTTAAGGGTGCTCTCGGCCGCAACGCCCAGGAGGTCGGTCAGCCAGGCCTCGATCTCCTGGGAAGTGTGTCCATCCGGCACGCCCAGCACCAGGAACTGGCAGTCGTCCGAGCCGGCCGAAGCGGCCAGGACTTCGCCGCGGGTCCGGGTCGAAATGCGCCACTGGTGGGCGGTCTTCAGCGACAGGCTCACCGGAAGATTCCTCCGGGCCGCGGTTCGGGGCCCCCAACTGCGTGCGAAGACGTTTCCCGCACGCTATCCATGCATCCCGCAAGTGTCAACGCCACATGGCGATGGCACAGGACTTGCCGTTCTATCCGGGCAAGACGGGGGCGGAGGCCCAAAAGGACCGCCGCCCACAGCGCCGCCGTTTTTGGCTTCCAGGCCGGCGATTGCATCTCGCATGCCGAACGAGTAGCTTCGCCCGGATTCATGGTAGCCGGGGGAAAGGACCCAGGGGCTTGCGCATGAACAGGTACACCATCCGGAGCATCATTCTGGCGCTGGCAGCGGCCTGTTTTCTGCCTGCCGCCTCGGCCGCGGACCCGGTGGATACCCCCGCCGCGACCGCAGACACCTCGACGGCTTCCCAGCCCACCGCGCTGGCGACTGCCCGGGCGGCCTATCAGACCGTCTGGGCCCTGCGCGAGTCGGGCGAGTTCGCCATCGCGGTAATCACCGCCGACCAGGCCCTGGCCACGGTCGAGTCCGCCCTCCACGGGGACATCGACGCCACCACCCGGCGGGACCTGGTGGAGATCAAGTCCCGGCTCCGCGGGATCCGCGACTCCGCCCAGCACAAGGTGGAGTCCCTGAGCCTGGAGGGCGGCAACGAGGCCGACTCCGGAGTGCTCAACCGCCCTGCGATCGACGGGATCGAGCCCCAGTTCAACGAGGACGTCTACCGCTGGATCGAGTTCTTCACCGGCGCCGGGCGCTCGCACTTCGAGCGCTGGCTCAGCCGGTCGGGGCGTTACGTGGAGCTGTTCCGGACGGTGCTGAAGCGCGAAGGCCTCCCGCCCGACCTGGTCCACCTGGTGTTCGTGGAGAGCGGCTTCAACATGCACGCCAAGTCGGTCTCGGCGGCGGTCGGTCCCTGGCAGTTCATGCGGGGCACCGGGCGGCTGTTCGGCCTGACGGTGAACCAGTGGGTGGACGAGCGGCGCGACCCGGAGAAGTCCACGGTCGCGGCGGCCCGCTACCTCAAGCACCTCTATACGATCTTCGGCGACTGGCCGCTGGCGCTCGCCTCCTACAACTGCGGAGAGGGCAAGATCCTGCGCGCCATCAAGCAGCAGGGCACCACCAACTACTGGGACCTGCGGCTGCCGCGGCAGACCGAGGAGTACGTGCCGAAGTTCATGGCGGCGCTCGCGATCGCCAACGCTCCCGAGCGCTACGGCTTCGGCAACATCGAGCTCGAAGACCCGATGGAGTTCGACCAGATCACCTTCCGCGGTCCGGTGGACCTGCGGGTGGTCGCGGGCCTCGCGGGCTGCTCGTACGAGGAGCTGCGCACGCTGAACCCGGCGGTCCGTGCCCACGCGTTCGCGGGCCCGGACGGCGTAACGACCATTCGCATCCCGGCCGGAACCGAGAGCGCGCTGATGGAGAAGCTCGCGGCCCAGAGCGAGAAGACACAGGCGGTGAGCTTCACGCTGCAGCACACGGTGCACCGCGGCGAGACGCTGCAGGGCATCGCGAACCGCTACCGCGTCAGTGCCACGCGGCTCGCGGCGGTGAACGGGATCGGCCGCAAGTACCCGCTGCGCCGCGGCGTGGTCCTCACGGTGCCGGCCAGCCTGCGGGCGGCGACGCCGGAGATCATGGACACCAGTGACCCGCGCGCATCGACCGCTTACGTGCCGGCGCGCGACATCCGGACCCCGGCCACGCTCGACGGCAACTCGACCGCCGAGGGCCGCTTCACGGTGCGCGTGAAGCGCGGCGAGACGCTGTCCGAGATCGCGGAGCGCCACAACGTGACGCCGCAGGACCTGATCCGCTGGAACCGGCTCAAGACCACGCATCTGCGGCGCGGGATGCACCTCAAAGTCCGCACCGGCGAAGCGGCCGGGGCGGAGATCTCGAAGTCGGACAGCACGCAGATCGCGCTGCTCCCGGTGCGTGCGCCGCGCGCGCGGCGCACGGCCGCCTACAGCGGGCCGGTGCTCGATTCCTCGCCGGCGCGCAGCTTCGTGGTGGTGCGCTCGGGCGACACGCTCGAGGACATCGCGAAGCGCAGCGGCACGACGATCCAGGCGATCAAGCGCGCCAACGGTCTGAACTCGAGCCGCATCCAGGCCGGCTGGAAGCTCAAGATCCCCGAGAGCTAGAGCCTCACCCCGAGTCTGCGAACGAGCGGCGAAACCCTTCGCCGCTCGTTTCGTTTCGGGCCGCGTCGAGCGTCGCCCGGTCAGTGCATCGCGTCGGGGCCGTTGATCACGCCGCCGGCGGGGACGTCGCCGTCGAAGTCGGCTTCCGAGACCGAGGCCCCGATCCGCGCGTTGCGGCCGACCCTGAGGCCGGGCGGCAGCATGGCGCCCTTGCCGATCAGCGAGATGCCGCTCGAGAGATGCTGCGGGCATGCGCGGTTGGGGGTCAGCTCCTGGCCGAAGCCCACCTTCGCGGCTTCGCCGACGTGCGCCTGCTTGTCCACGATCGCCCGGTCGAGGCTCGCCCCCCTCCCGATCGTGGTGTCCTGCATCACGATGCTGTCGCGCACCGTGGCCCCGCGCGCCACCGTCACTCCCGGGAACAGCACGGAGCGCACGACTTCGCCCGCGATCCGGCAGCCGTTCGCGATCAGGCTCCGCTCCGTGATCCCGCCACGCTCGATGCGCACCGGCGGACGGTCGGCGCTCTGCGTGTGGATCACCCAGTCGGAATCGGCGAGGTCGAGCGGCGGCGCGTCGGAGAGAAACGCGAGGTTCGACTCGTAGTAGGAGTCGAGGGTTCCCACGTCCTGCCAGTAATCCGGGAAGCGGTATGCGAACACCGCCTCGCCGCGCGCCACCAGGCGCGGCAGCAGGTCCTTGCCGAAGTCGTGCGAGGAATCCGGAAGGGCTGCATCCTCGGTGAGCCAGCGGATCAGGGAGGCGCGGTCGAACAGGTAGACCCCCATCGATGCGAGCCGCGAGCGGGAGTGCTTGGGCTTCTCCTGGAAGCCGACCACGCGCCCGTTGCCGTTGGTCTCGAGGATGCCGAAGGAGTGGACGCTCTCCTCGGGCACCTCGGTCACGGCCACGGTGCAGCCCGCGCCGCTCGCGAGATGGAACTCGTACAGAATGTTGTAGTCCATCTTGTAGACGTGGTCGCCGGAGAGCACCAGGACCTGCTCGGCGCGCCGGCGCCGCAGATGGATCAGGTTCTGGTAGATGGCGTCGGCCGTGCCCTTGTACCAATCGCTCTCCACGCTGCCGAGCGCGGGCTGGAGGATCTGGATGCCGCCGCGCGAGCGGTCGAGATCCCACGGCCGGCCGGTGCCGATGTGACGGTTGAGCGACGTCGGGCGATACTGGGTGAGCACGCCGATGTCGTAGATCCCGGAGTTGACGCAGTTCGAGAGCGTGAAATCGATGATCCGGTACTTGCCGGCGAACGGCACCGCCGGCTTGGCGCGGCGCTCGCCGAGCAGACACAGGCGGCTCCCCACGCCGCCCGCGAGCACGAAGGCGAAGCCCGGGGTCCTCACCGCGCGACTCCGAACCACGAGCGGTTCGGCACCACGGTGCCGGCCGTGATCTCACCCGCTTCGAAGTCGGTCGGTCCGCCGCCCACGCCGATCACCACCGAGCGCCCGGCGCGCGCGCCCGCCGGAATCACGGCGTCCTTGCCCACCAACGTGAGCCCCTCGAGCCACTCGCTCTCGCGGCCCCCCGCGATGTCGCCGTGCCCGACGACGGCCCCCTGCCCCACGCGCACGTACTTGTCGAGGATCGCGCGGTCGACACGCGCGCCGGGCTCGACCACAACGTCGGACATCACCACCGACTCCACGATCTCGGCGCCGCTTCCGACGTGGACGCCCGGGAACAGCACCGAGCTGCGCACCGTGCCGGCCACGCGGCAGCCGTTCGCGATCAGGCTGTCCTCGACGCGCGCGCCCTCGCGCATCAGCACGGGCGGGCGCTCCTCGTCGCGCGTCAGGATCGGCCAGCGCTGATCGGCGAGCTGGAAGCGCGGCTCCGCGGATACCAACTCGAGGCTCGCGCGATAGTAGGAGCCGACCGTTCCCACGTCCTCCCAGTAACCGTCGAACTCGTGCGCGATCATGCGCACCCCGCCTTCCAACATCGGGCGCAGCACGTCGAGCACCAGGTTCACCGGATGGCCGCGCAGCCACTCCCCGAACACTTCGGTCTCGAACAGGTAGATGCCGATCGACGCGAACGGGGTGGCTGCGGTCTCGGGCTTCTCGACCAGCGATCGCACGCGCCCGTCCGGACCGAATGTCACCATGCCGAAGCGCCGGCGCTGCTCGGGAGGCACGGGCGTCACCGCCATGGTGACCGCTGCGCGACGCTCGAGGTGGGTCTCGAGCAGGGCGCGGTAGTCCATGCGGTAGACCTGGTCCCCCGACAGCACCAGGATGCGGGCTGGGCGCCGGTCCGAGATCACGTCCCAGTTCTGCGCGATCGAGTCCGCGGTGCCGCGGTACCAGCCGGCGCTCGAGCGCGTGAGGTAGGGCTGGAGGACCATCACCCCGCCGCTCCTGCGATCGAGGTCCCAGGGGCGGCCGGCGCCGATATGGTCGTGGAGCGAAATGGGGGCGTGCTGGGTGATGACCCCGACGTGCTCCGCACCCGAATGGCACAGGTTGCTGAGTACGAAGTCGATGATCCGGTACTTGCCGCCGAACGGGACGGCGCTCACCGCGCGCTCTGCGGTCAGCACGCTCAGGCGCTCGCCGCCGCCTCCCGACAGCACCAACGCCATGGTGTCCCGCACGGGCCCGCCTCCATGGGACGCCCTGCCGGGGCGTCCATCCGGCGAGACTAGCACGAAGCACGGTTGCCGGTCCCTCGAGGCAATCCTTTCCCGCACGGGACCTGGAGCCTCCCGTCCGGCCCGAAGGCACCTCCTCCCCACCCGCGCGCGGCCTTCGGACCGCCGACCGCGCGACCTCGCGGCCCCAATCATCGCGCCCCGTTCTGAATCGGGCAAAATGCGCGTTTCATCCCTTGACAGCCTGCATGTGGCTCAATAACAATTGAATGTCAAAGCTAGGCGTTATGTATCGGCAGCGTAACGCCAAATCAGCGAGCGGGCGCGGTTTCACATTCGCTGCGGGCCGTTCAAGACTCCGAGACCGACAACCCCCAGGGCCCCCGAAACGCCGGGGACACAACGCATCATGAGGAGTCATCACATGAAGACCGCATCACGGGCAGTCCTCGACCTCTCTCACCCGAAGGCCATCGCCGGGATCATGATGCTGATCATGATCGCGCTCGGCGCGCCGCAGCTGCGAGCGGACGACACCACGCTCACGCCCACGGTGGTCCGGACCCCCGTGGGCCAGCTGATCGGGACCGATTGCCCCACCTGCGACCCGATCGACACCCTCAACGTGGACAACTTCTCGCGGCCGACGCGGATCGACGGCCCGTGGCTGCCGCTCATCCCCGGAACCGAGCTGGTCCTCCAGGGAGTGCGCAACACCGGCGGCGGCCTGCTGCCCCACACCGTGACCTTCACGGTCACGAACCTGGTCAAGAAGATCGCCGGCATCCCGTGCGTGGTGATTTGGGACCGGGACGTGGATTCGGGCGATCTCAAGGAATCCGAGCTGTCGTTCTGGGCGCAGGACGACTTCGGCAACGTGTGGAACCCCGGCGAGTACCCCGAGGAATGGGAGCAGGGCATCCTGATCGGCGCCGAGAACACCTGGATCCACGGCGTGGAGAACGCCCAGGCCGGCGTTCACATCGTGAAGAAGCCGAAGGTCGGATCGTTCGGATATCGCGAGGCGATCGCACCGGAGAACGACTTCTGGGACTGCGGCATGGTGTACGCGCGGTCGAAGCAGGCGTCGAGCGACGATGGCAACGACGACGGTGACGACGACGGCGACCACGGCAAGGACAAGGGGAAGGACAAGGGCAAAGGCAAGGGCAAGGCTCACGACGACGCCGTCACGGCGCCTCCCGTGTGCGTCCCCGCCGGCTGCTACAAGGACTGGGTGACGGTCAAGGAGTGGGCGCCGCTCGAAGGCTGCGACGTGATCCAGCTCAAGACCTATGCGAAGGGGGTGGGCATCGTCCAGGTGGGCGCGCTCGGCGACCCCGAGGGCGAGACGCTGACGCTGGTCGCGTTGAACCACCTCACCCCGGAGCAGCTCGCGGCGGCCGACGCCGGGGCGCTCGAGCTCGACAACCGCGGTTACACCATCAACGAGATCTACGCGACGACCGAGCGTGCGTTCGTGGCTCCGCCCCGCAAGAAGGATGATGACGACGACGACTCGGCCCGGATCGCGAGCGCGTCGGCGATGTCGGTCATGCCGCTCCGCACCTTCATGAGAATCGGCCCCAACCCGGTCGTGTCGGCGACGGACATCTCGTTCAGCGTGACCCAGACCGGCACGGTCGAGCTCGCGATCTACGACATCGCGGGACGCCAGGTCCGGTCGCTGGTGAAGGAGAGCAAGGCGGTGGGGCTGTATCGCGTGCAGTGGAACTCGCTGAACGACGCGGGTCAGGGCGTCGCTCCCGGCGTCTACTTCGCCCGGCTCCGCACTCCCGCGCAGGCGCTCGGCAAGACGGTCGTGGTCGCCAGGTAAGATTCCGCTTCAACATCGAACGCCCGGGGCGACCAGCGCCCCGGGCGTTCGTGCTTCCGGCGATTCCCGCCTACCAGCTCCAGCCCACCGAGACCAGATGCGTGGTGCCGAGGTCCTGATCGCTCGGGAAATCGGGCGAGTCGGAGCCGAAGAAGCGATGCAGCGCAGCGGCGTAGTCCACGCCGAGCTGCTTGTAGCGGATGCCGGTGCCGAAATCGAGATCCTTGCCGTTCGCGCCGGTGCGCAGCGCCAGCGTGTTCCGGTACCAGTACTCGACGCCGGTGCGGATGTCCCAGGTCTGCCCGCCGAGGCTGATCTGGCTGTCGAGCGTGCGGCGCTCGAAGCCCCACGCCAGGTCGAGCGCCCAGGTGATCGCGTGGTGATCGGCCGGGAAGAAATTGAATGCGGCGCCGGTGTCGAGCGTGGGGGACACGATCTCATGGGTGCCGTTGTTCCACGCCAGATAGGTGGTGGTGAGGTCGCGCAGCGTGGCGCCGATCGTGATGGCATCGGTCGGCATGTAGAGCGCGCCGGCGTCGAGCCCGGCGCCGAAGGACGTTGCGTGTCCGACCGACGTGACCTTGCGGATGTTGCTGTCGTACACCGCGTCGTCGCCGGGGATGCTCTGGCGCACGAACTTGAGATTCCCGCCGAACGCCCAGTGCGTGCCGCGCTGCCATGCGAACGACAGCAGCACCGCGAGGTCGCTGCTGCTCGCGAGGAAGAGGTTGCTGGAGTCGAGGTTCAGCCGCTCTCCCGTGTCCCACACGTGATTGCCCTCGCCGGGATCGTTGGTTCCGGGCCGGCCGTCCTGACCGTCGTCGAAGAAGTCGACGCCCGGCACCAGCCCCTCGGGGCGCGGCGTGACCGGAATGTCGTCCACCGCCATGCGGATCGCGGAGAAACCGATGGCGAGGCGCCGCCCGGTCGCCCCACCCAGCGGCAGGACCCCGGTGAGGTAGTCGTGGTTCGCGAGGCTCCCGAACTTCTCCGAGTGCATCGCGATCACCTCCCGGTACGGGAGGTAGACCATGCCCGCGGGATTCCAGTAGGGCGCGGTCGCGTCGTCGGCGACCCCTACGAACGCTCCCCCCATCCCGATCGCGCGCGGCCCGACCGGGACCTTGAGGAATTCGGCGGCATACTTGTCGGCAACGGCGGGTGAGGCGAGGAGCAGCGCCAGCGCTGCGGCGGATGCCGAGATCCGCGGTGAAAACGAACGCGTCATGCCCCCCTCGTGGAGAACTCCGGCCCGGAGATGGTCAACCAGACTAGGAGTCCCCCGAATCAGCTGTCAACCGTGCGATGGATCGGCCTCCACTCCGGCATGCTCGCCTCGCCCAGCGGGCGCGCGATCCGCCATTCACCGCGGCTGCGCACCAGCTCGCTCCCGGTCCGGAACGATTCGACGTCATCGGACCCGTACGGAACGAAGTGGACCTGGTAGGTCGCGAGCACGCGCCCGCTCGTGACCGGCAGCGATCGGAACTCGTCCAGCCACAGCTCGCGCGTCGGCGGCAGGAACCACAGCATGCCCGGAAACGGAAGGTCGCGTGAGCCCTCCACCAGACACTCCGCTGCGCCCCACTCGTCGCCCGATCGCAATGCCCTCCAGTACTGCTGCAGTGTGGCGCTCGGCGATACCAGGTGCGGATTCACCCGGCATCGCTCGCCGAGGCCCAACAGGCTCGAGGCCACGAGCGCGATCCAGAGCCATTCACGCGCCCGCGGCCTCGAGTGCCTTTCGTCGCGACTTCCAGTCCCGTCCCCAACGGGATCGATTGTCCATACCCCGCGGGGTGGTGGAGGCGTTCCCGAAATCCCGAACCAGCGCGGAATCGAGGGGAGAGTTTCGGGACCCACCAGCTGAGCTCCCACGTCGCGCGACCCGGTAACGGCTTGCATCCATGCGGGAACGCCGCTCTCGGGCTGCGCGGAGGGGCGGCAGGTTCAGGCGCCGGGCTGCGCGGACAAGACGGCTCGATCCATCGACTTATGGCGAGGAGCGGCTGGCGGAGGCCTGCCGGCCTGCAACTCAAGCTAAATGTTAAATGGGGATGGCAACTGCTTTCAATTCAAATCGTTCGCGGGGGTCGTGGGGCCGGCCGCGGCGGCTGTTCAGCGAGCGCGGTCAGCCCCGGCGGGGCCTGTCGGAGCGGCGCCCCACTTCCCTGGAAGGGCC